>Ga0310330_100113_pt1 | contig 22009 bp, 15 predicted proteins | sample LakMicDCLTotalB5_FD_195544 | JGI IMG/M metagenome (GOLD analysis project Ga0310330, IMG submission 195544) | Enriched freshwater cyanobacterial communities from Lake Michigan, Michigan, United States - MI23.DCL.Total.B5 (v2) (version 2) | ecosystem: Environmental > Aquatic > Freshwater > Lake... | reverse complement strand
TGCATTTCTTTTAGGCAACTGTGCCATCAGGATACTGGGTCATGCCTGCAAAGTGAATCTTGATAAGACCATTCTCGTCAAGAACCCAACTATCAGCGAATCTCATCTTCGCTTCATTGCCACCCGCATTCATTGTGATCGCTTCAACGATCATTAGGGTCGTGGGATTTTCGGTTTCCGCCCAGAATGCAATCTCCGTATCTAATCCATCAATACCTAAAATGCCTTGGAAGTGAACCTCAAGCTCCTTGCGACCACGGAAGTACTTAGGAGTTTTTTCGAAGCTCGAAATTAATAGTCCATCGGGAGAATATTGTGCCAAAAGAGCATCAATATCTTTTTTGAGAATTAACTCGATGTGGGACCGGTAAAGTTGGCCAAGCTTAGTGTCAGGAATGTTCTTCATGGTTTTGGAGAAATAATTTGGTGTTTGGGTTGGCGACTAGAGCTTACAGGAGCCAGCTTCGTAGTCCATTCTATTGACTACGTAACGGGCAATCTGTAGGCCTGAGTCTGTTTTAACAATGTCCCAGGTTTGATCAGCATCCATTTTATAACGGGTGCTGCTCGCATTGGGAGCTTGCCATGTACTGGCTTGCCAATTAACGATAACATGCGCTGTTGCTTTATTGTCTGATTGAACTTGAATATCAGCAGTCTTAAGAGTATGTACTTCGTCAAAGAAAATACCTACAACGGTATTGTACCAACCGGTGTAACCTTCAAAGCCTTTGACAGTTGCTTCAGGAAAGACAAATTGAACATCTTCAGTCACTAATGATCGAAAGCTTTCCAGGGGTGCATGGACGTCAAGATAGCGGTACCAAGTGGTTGCAAAAGACCAAAGTTCGGGATGGGTGATCATGATGTTTAGGGATGGGTTGGTGTTGTTTTAATGTCTAGGTGTTATTGGCCGCAATGAACTCCAACGAGTTCAGGGTTGATGTCTCCTTCAAGTACCAAGTTAATAAGGTAGGGTTTATTGGATGAAAGCATCCTGTCAATCGCGTCAGGTACCTGAGCTGGACTCCAAATACGTTCGGCATCCATACCAAAACTTTTGGCAATGTTGTCAAAGTGAATTTCAGGATAGGATAGATCAAACGATGTGGGGAAATCCCTGCCTGTAATTCCTCGTTCTTTCCAGAACTGAGTTATGTTGGCTTGCAGCAAACGGTAAGATCTGTTTTGGCAGACAACAAACTTTGCATTGATTCCATGACGCACTGCAGTCCAAAGACACTGAATCGTGTACATGCTGCCTCCATCGCCTGAAAATCCAATTACAGTTCGTTCAGGATGGGCTGCTTTAGCACCAATTGCACTTGGGAAACCAGTACCTAGTGAGCCGCCCCTTGTCATCAATTTATCACCTATCTTTTTACCTGGTAAATGGTGGCCGAGTGGTGGCGAGTTGGTTAGGGCTTCATCAAATAGGATAGAATTTTCTGGAAGCTTCTCAGATAATACTTTGAAGAAATAGCCGGAAGCCATGTATGTAGTCTTGTCGTCATATTGTTCATTCGGATACTTCGGCACTGTTTGATATGTCTCATCAATATTGTTATTGATGACTGGTGAAGCCGCTTCGAGCTTTTCTTTTCTTAAAAGAGCGGCCTTGATATCGCTTTCATCGTATGCATTGTTTAGAGCTGGTAGAAGTTCTCTTAGGAAGGTGCCAGGTGATCCAACATAAGATACATCGACACGGTGATTTTTGGCGATGTTTGATGGATCGACATCAACATGAATCACCTTGGTAGAGGCCTTGAAGATTTCACCTAAGTGGGGAAACACCTCTGGTAGCAAGTAGCAACCCAAAGCAAGGCATAGATCACAGTCTTGCATTTTGGGCAAGCTTGAGCTGCCGAACATATGGCCAGTGCTGCCATAGTTTAATAGGTGATCATCAGGAAAGTTGACTTCACCACCGTCAGCAGAGTAAACTTTTGCGCCTATTTTTTCTGCAAGTTTGACTAATGGATCAAGCCCATTAGACCAAGCAATACCATCACCAACTAGGATTATAGGATTGCTCGCTGCTTTAATAAGCTTGGCGCATTCCGTTAGATTGGCTTGGGTTGGGTGAATATCATAGCTTGGGATATGTGCAGGATAAATCTCTTCGGTTATTTCAGCGTCAAGGATGTCTTCAGGCAAGCACAAATAGACCGGCCCACAGGGGGGAGTACTTGCGACCTTAATGGCCCTTCTAACCATCCTCAGCAGGCTGGATGGATGTTGAACCATGGCAGACCATTTGGTAACTGGTTCGGCCATTGCGACCAGATCAGCCGCCATTTGGGCATCCATTGCCTGATATTTAATCCCAGCATCTCCGCCAATGACGACAAGAGGAGCATTCCCCTTTTTGGCTTGATACAGGTTGCCGATTGCATTGCCAAGGCCTGGTGATGAATGAATCTGCACAAGGGCCGGCTTAAATCTGCTTCTGGCATAGCCATCAGCACATAGAACAGCAATCGATTCTTGAAGAGTAAGAATGTATTTCATCTCTGGCACATCTGCCAGAGCATCTAGAAATCCTTGCTCAACTGTACCTGGATTGCCAAACATGTGATCAATATCATTCGCCAAAAACTGCCGAATGATAGCTTCGTGGCCTCTCATAGAATCCTCACAATTTTAACATTTAGTTTGGCCATCATCTTTTGAATTACCAGCCGTACCTAGTGAGGCCTTCTTCGAGGACCTTGATGATCAACTCACCCACAAGGGTTGAATCTTGGGTTGACCTTCCTGTTAGGAATGGATAGTCAAGGATTGTTGAAATGGTGTGTCCAACACCGCCATGGTATTGACCATTAGGACCCACTGCGTCACGTAAAATGTACTCTAGCGGATAGAAGGGAGGGCCAAAATTGGCTGATGTATTCATCGGATTGCCATTGAAATCATACATTTGGGCGAATCCTGTATTTTCTTTGTAGTCATATTCACGTGCGTGGCCCGTAACATGTTTGCCATCAATGATGCTTTTGCGATCAGTCCAATCACGTGCGAATGCCAAGCATGTGACGCAATAGCATTCAGCAGCAATTAGCTTGCCCCTGTTTAAGAAGCCAAGAATGAGAGTGTGCAGGCGTTCATTGTTAACCATATCTGCCATAGGGCCGCTGCCACCCGGGAGCAGAAGGGCATCATATGGGTCAACAAATTTTTTCCAAAACTCTTCTTTTAGATCATTGTATTTGGCCAATTCAAGACCAAAACTTGGGCCGTTAAAATAAGGCATCAGTGGCAACTGATCTGCCAGGCTGATTGGATTGGCAAGTAGGTCTGAATTATTGACTTCTGTTGTTCTCTTAGCGAAGTGGGCATCTGTTACTGATTTGTTCAGTGGTGGGTCCATGTAACCTTCCTCCATGCTCGGAGGTAAGGCAGGCGGTTTGCGACCGTAGGCCGTCATGAAATCCAGTTCATAGCCGGCCTTGACTAATACATCGTATGGCCCGACAAATTCTTCGCCCCAGTAGCCCCATTCCGAAATCACAGTCAGGATCTTTTTGGCCATGGATAGGAAATTAAGAGTGACTTTTAATGCGCAGCAGGCCCGCGCACCTTCATTCTCATCATACCTGATTTTGGCATGAATGTCCTTTTTTCTCGACCTGATGATGATTCCATGACCCCTTGCCTGAGCTGGGCACCTACCTGGCCTCTACCTCTCCCTTGGCCCTTCAGAGCCGCCAGCCATTTGTTTTTAATTGCTGCTACAAAACTTTTTTTGCGAATGCTTGCTTGTTGATCCGCTTTACAAGATGAACACAATTTTCATCTGACTTTGATTAAGTTGACAGCAAGGCAAATCCTGTCTTGTTTCGATTGAAAGGGAATTGTTTCATGTGGCATGTAGGATGGAAACATAACCAGTTTGCCCATGGTCGCCTTTATATACATCGATCCCTCTCCTGGCTTCCTCGCCCCGCTTGAAAAATAGAGAGAACCTTGTTTGTCGTCTTCATTCAAATACATATCCGTAGGTATTGATAAATAGAGCACACCACTCGCAATCGCTTCTGGGTGGCTATGGCGGAGTTGATGTCCACCTGATTCTAAACTGACGGCCCATCCACTGATTTTGAATGTGGAATGGGCTGCGGGCCTGATTGACGCCGGCAAATTGTTTGCATAGTTAATTAGCGCATGTTCAAGTTCTTGTTTTAGGATTTTTAACTCTTTGTTGCTTGTCTCCATGATTTCATGGCTTTGCTTTCCACCTCGAGTTGGTTTACCTGGCCGATCTTTTATCAGACTTTTATGCGACAATACTTGTTCCTTGATTTTTTCCAAATATCCCAAATTATCTATGAAGTTTTTGCTCGCTACTAACTTTCTTGGATCATATAAGTCAGCTCCATCTCCAAATTCATTTTGAAGCTCTTCTGGTAGGTCATAAATGATCGCTTTCAAACGAAAATCTGACCGGATCTCAGTTGTAGTCTTTTCCAGATACTTTCTACAGGTTTCCATGTCGGCTTTTTCAATGGCAACGGCCAGGATTGGTTTCACAATCTCGATTATTTGTTCTCTATTCAAGCCATTTTTTTCCATTGCTTTGATATAGAGTTCTCTCGATTCTTTTTCTTGCCCTTTGCTTCTTAGCGTTTCTGCTTTGGCGATCATTGCTTCGACAGCAGTTGGTACGATCTCTATGCAGGTGTCAAATTCAGCCAAGGCTTCATCCAAGTCGCCATGCATTCGTAAGTATTTTCCCAAGTTATAATGGACTACAAAAGTTTTAGCTGCTAAGTTACTTGCCTTGCGGTAGTGTGCTTCCGCATCGCATAAATTTCCCTTTTCTAATGCAATCACCGCAAGATTAGTTTCGATTTCTGCATCTGCTACATTTACGCGAGCGTAATTTAGAAGTATATCGTCGGCTTCGTCTAGGTCTCCAAGTAGTATCATTGCTTGGCTAATACCAAGTACGACCACCTTTTCTTGTGGGTATTTGGCATATAGGCTTCTGTAAAAACTTTCGCTTACTCTATTATCACCAGATTTAAGTGCCGACTCTGCCGCCATAAGAATACAAATTTGAGGTAGCTTGAGCATTTGTTCCATGCCTAGTTCTTCTGCTATCGTCACTACTTCTTGATTCTTATTTTGCTGATGCAGTAAGCGAATCAAGTTTGCAGCGCCGAGATTGAACCTACCTGTTTCTTTTCTCGCCAATAAAAAGGCCTGACGAAAGCAGTTCTCTGCTTCCGTCAGGTTCCCTTGCGTTACCGCATTAACTCCTTGTTGAATGAGTGAAGATGCGGTCAAGCTATTGATGGCGTGGTAAAGCCATTATAGCTTGCTAATTGGCTTCTCAGCCCAGTGTGAACTCCTCATCAAGTTCTGCATCAACCAACGACTTCTTAACAGCTTCAGACAGATTTGTCAGTTTGACTGTAAAGCTTGCGCCAGCCCGTTGCTTTGTGAAGAGAAGGTAGTTCCAGCCTGTGTTGCCGATATCTTTCAGATTCGTGAGGTCAAGTTCTAACCCCTTGAGGTTGGGAAGCTTTTCGACCTCTTCTTGGAGATAGCGGAGCCTTGAAGTGATGAGTTCGCCAGAAAGGGCAAATTTGGCAATTCCACCTTCAAAGGACAGGAGATCAGCGTCGAAACCTAAGCCAGCTGGCGTGATTCGAACGCGAACTTTAAGGGTTGTGTCTGAATCGGGTAGGGTGACATAGAGCTTCTCACGATTGAAGTTCTCGTAGTTCTGACCGTTGATCCAAACCTCTGTCAGTTCAACACTGCCAGCAGGAAGTAGGTCTGGGGAAACGCGGAGAATGTTATCTTCCCAGGCACCAGGTTCTGGGCTGAAGAAGAAGTCCATGGGATGGCGGTTCACCAGCAGGTTGGTGTACACCGCAGCCAGGAAGCAGAGTTCGAAGGAATGGTAACCAGCCATCGAGTGGCTACCCTTACCGCGCTCACTACCGAGTGCGTAGGGTTGACCATTGGCAAGAACGTTGAAGTAAATGCCGCCTTGCTCATAATCAAGGAACCAACCGTTATAGAAGCCAGATCCTTCGCGAGCAAAGCGGAGATAGTCTTCATTATCATTATAGACGCCGGCCATAATGTAGTAGGCCAGAATCCCTTGTTCTTGCTGCCACCATGCCTTGCGGTCATGCCAAACAAGACGATTAAACTCTTCCCCTTCCTTGCGAGTACGCTCCATCATGTCGTACCAGCCACCGCGCTGGTTGTCGCAACCAGCGGCGGGTATGGCATCGGCAATTTGATGGGCAAACGTTTTGTAGCTTTCTTTGGGCTTGAGGCTCTGCATGCGGGTGAGGTTCCAAGCAACTTTCAGGTTGTGACCAACCACGCAGCGGGCTTGGTGGATACCCCAGCTCAGATCATGGGTCCAGTCGTCGTAGAACTTTTCGTTCATGAACGGGCTGTAACCATAGTCAGGGAAGTATTCGCAAATCGTGTCAAAGGTATACTCTAGGAAGTCGGAGTATTCTTCCTTTTCGGTTGCCAGGTAAAGGTTGATTAGATAGGCAGGTGCATGATCGCCAACCGAGTTCCAGTTTTTCTTGGCCTTGTTGACTCCGAGGGATTCTGCCTTGGGATCGAAGGTAACTGGATCAATGTGCGAGTAATAGCCGCCATAGGGTCCATGGTCCTTGTAATAACGGTTTAGGAATGAAATGGTGTCCTTGATATCCACCAGGATATCTTTCGTACCAGTTAGACGGTAGGTTTGGGTTGGGCCTGCCAGGGCATAAATCTGCTCGTAACAAGGAATTGCGTTACCGCCTTCATCACCTCCGGCGGTAGAACCCATGTATTTACGAACGCTACCATCGGCTTGGATGTCTAGCTGGCTGTACCAATAGGTAATGCCTTCGGAACTGTCACGGTGCCGGAAATGCCTTTGCATATACTCGGTACCCTTTGTCGCTGCTTCTAGGGCCCGCTCGTCGCCCGTCATCATGTAGGCAGTTGCAAAGCCGTAGATCAGTCGTGAAACTGTGTCTAGGTTCTGCACACCACTTTGCTTATCACCTTCTGAACTCAGATCTGTTCTGAAATTACGGAAATCAATGGTTTCTCCTTCTTCGACCTTAAACTGCTTCTCCAGGTAGAAGTTGAGTAGTTGTTGGATTTGACGAACCCACCAATCCTGCTCCTCAAAGCGCAGTTTGGAACCGTCCCGGCCAAACAGCAAGATATGCTTTGCTTCGAATTTGAGACCATTTGCCTCGGGGTAGAAGACGCCGTAGGCGTGGATGAACCTTCCAACCGTCAGTGTTTCCTTGAGTCCAGGAGCAACTTGGAACCCTTCGCCCAGGTTCCTTACCAGTTCTGCGTAGCAGGCATAGGTTACTTTAACGGTAAACGTGCGACCGTCTGAAGTTTCGAGCTCAATAAAACCTTGGGAATCAAATACTTCCGGAAAATCGACTTTCCGAATGTAACCTGCAATAAGATCGGAGAAAGTGAAGTCGAGTGTGCCAGTCATTGTCGTGATAAGTTGATGATTTGATTTTAAGGCTCGATTTGGCTCTCCTTGGAGCAACTCTCTAGTTTACATCATTTCATTGCTTCATATCGAACCTCCGTCGTCCACTTCTCTCGTCGTCAACACGACGATGCTTCGATCATTCACGATGTAGCCAGAATCTGTAATTACTGGAGAATTTTCGAGTGCGCATATGTCTTGTGGAGAAGACAGAGATGTGTCTATGGTGCGATGCCATTTCAAGCCCTCATATTGAGGGATGTCAAATTTTAGTGGCTCCCAGTGCATGTTCATCATAATGTGAATGTTGTCGAGGCCATCCGTGTCTTCAGCGGTATCACCGAAGGTCATTGCTAGGCAGCGTTCGCCTGGATTATCCCAATTCGGTTGGTGTAGTTGGGTACCATGCCATGCAATTTCAGGAACACCAAATTTGCTTACCTTACCGCTAAAATATTTGCCCTTAAAGTGATTAATGAAGTTACTGCGCTTGCGGTTTAGCAACGACCAAAAGCGAATCATTTCCTGTGATTCGCTTGACTTAATGGCATCCCAATCGTACCAGTTTAGGGGGTTGTCTTGGCAGTAAGTGTTGTTGTTTCCGTATTGAGTGCGAGCATGCTCATCCCCACCAACAATCATAGGTACGCCAAGCGAGCACATTAAAAGTACCCCAAAATTTTTCACTTGTTTTTTTCTTAGGGTTTTAATGTATTCGTCTTGTGTTTCCCCTTCTGCTCCGCAGTTCCAGCTGTCGTTATCGTTTACCCCATCATTATTTCCCTCGCCGTTGGCCCAGTTGTGCTTTTCATTGTATGCGCAAAGATCATAGAGTGTAAAGCCATCATGTGCCGTGATGAAATTTACACTATTCACGGGTTCATGGTGGCGCCATTGGTAAAGATCCGCACTTCCCGTAAGTCTTGCTGCTACTTGACTAATCACTCCAGGATCTCCTTTTACAAACTGGCGGATTGAATCCCGGTATTTACCATTCCATTCGGCCCAACGAGCGCCTGGGAAGTAGCCAATTTGATAGAGGCCAGCGGCATCCCACGCTTCCGCTATGACTTTGCTTGACCCAAGAACGTCGTCTAGTTCAATGGACCAAATGACAGGAGGATGCTCTAAGGGGGATCCATCTTCGCCACGTGTTAGCACGGATCCTTCATCAAAGCGGAAGCCGTCCACATGCATTTCTTCCACCCAGAAGCGCAAGCAGTCTAGGATTAGTTTTTCACCAATCGGATGATTACAGTTAAATGTGTTCCCACATCCTGTGTAATCATAATAGAATTCTCTGGAACCATTCTCGCCGGTTAAATAGTAATAAGTACTGTTGTCCAGCCCTTTAAAGGAGAACATTGGGCCTTGATGATTTCCCTCGTCAGTGTGATTAAAGACAACATCAAGAATAACTTCAATTCCCTCCTTGTGCAGGGCCTTAACCATATCCCTAAATTCTTCGACGTGGAGGCCTGATTCTGGATCTGTGCAATATCCTTGGTGGGGTGCAAAGTACCCCATCGTGCTGTAGCCCCAATAGTTGACCAATGGGTTTCCTTCGTGGACACGAAGTACGTCTGTATGGTCAAAACTAAAGACAGGTAGAAGTTCTACAGCCGTAATGCCAAGTTCTTTCAAATACGGAATTTTTTCTATGAGTCCTTTGAATGTCCCCGGGTGTTGAACTCCACTTGTGGGGCTTTTTGTAAATCCCGCTACGTGCATTTCATAGATAATTGTCTCAGCCATTGGTTTTCTAAGGGGCATATCTCCTTCCCAGTCGTATCCCCTTGTATCAATTACGACGCTACGCATGCTTTTGTGGAGGTTATCTTCTGTTCCACATGCTGCTCCCCTATCCCACAGGGCAAGCGAGTTTCCTCTTGAATAGGGGTCAACCAAAACTTTAGCCGGGTTGAAACGGTGGCCATTCCAAGGCTCATTGGGCCCATCCACCCGGTATGCATAGCCAGTTCCCGGTTTTAAGCCTTGGATGTATACATGCCAAATGTAAAAACTCTTGTTTGTTATAGGATTTAAATCAATTACTTGTGAAGGCTCTAGATCTGTTGGATTGTCGAAAAGCAGTAATTCAACTGCTGTAGCGTTTGCACTATAAATCGCAAAATTAACCCCATCGTCATCAACAGTTGCGCCAAAGGGATGGGGTGAACCTGTATAGATTCTTGTCTGAGCCCCTTCTGGGGATAATGGACGTCCCTTTGACGTGATCGCAAAACTGCTGATTGTTGAAGTCATTTCGTTTAATTGTTTGAGATCGTGTTGACCTTGGTCCTTAATTTTTCGTTGTTTTAACCTTAACTATCCATCGCTTTGACACAATGAATCTTCATAGTTTACAAGGGTGATCCTTTTTCACTTTAGACCACCTTCATCGAAATCGCAACGCATTCGCTGAGATGCCCCTGCTTTAGGAGGGTTTTCCTCGTTGGCAGCTGATTTCGCTACCGTTATTGAAGGATTTGGGGTTGGTTGCTTGCTTGCGTGTTTTGTTAGGGTTTCGGCATAATTGCGATTTTATCCTAGAGATTTGTGTTTTACGGTACCTTTCCATTGATTTCGTTGCCATCCGGTGCGATAAGGCGCTAAACATATTTCGATCAGTCTCTTTCGAATTATGGTCCAGGCACTTCCCTCCCACCTCAGCAGTCACGTTGGCTCTAGTGACATTGAGTCGATCTCAATGATTGGTAATCTGACGCCGCGTCGTTGGCGTTGGAATCCTTTTATCACTGATCAAGACTTCAAACTCGTTGGTGATTGTATTTGGGAGCGAAGCGTTTTTTTAGAGGGCCCCAAGGGCACCGAGCATACCGCTAACTTTTCTTTTCGATTAATCATAAACCATAATTCTCAGCGGCATCTTAAGTGCAAGGAAGTAGATCCTAACGCGCTGACGTGGATCCTTGCGGAAGATAGCTTTGGCGTGAATCATGCGAATATCAATTTCAACCTTAAAATGGATGCGGAATTGCTGTTCCGTTTCAACAGCTCCACTATGGAGCTTCAGATTGTACCCATGGGCATTGTTTCTAACCCTGTTGCCATTGTTCAACCCATTGTTGAATTTAAGGGCTATGAGCTCAATGGTTTCATATGGGATGATCTATCTATGTTTGATAAGTTTTTGTGTAGGCGACCTGGGCGTTCTTTTGTTCGCATATCGCCTAACAAATGGTCGTTAGACGTTCCATTAAGATCCAATGGTGGCATTGATTTCCGTGCTGACGGTGTTTATCAGTTTCTACTTTCAGCAGACGGTGAGGAAGATTTTGGTTTTTCGGCTTTGAATGATGGTACTGGACGATTAGTACGTGGTACCGGATTTGGTAGCAGCCATGGTTCTTCCATGCATTCCGGTTGTACTATTAAGGTTAAGGAGGATGGCGTCTATCGTTTTGTGCTTGATTCCAGCCCTGAATCTCCCCATATTGCCGTCTCAGGTATCGATACAAGTGATCCCGAGTATTTGAATCTCCGTTCCTCGATACAGCTACTCGGAACTGTTCACCTTGACAATCAGTTTGATCCAACAGTGCCTGGTCGTACGCTTCTGCCTGGCTCTTCTGATGATAATTTGGTTCTTGATATCGATGTCAAGGCTGGTAAGCACTGCATCAATTTTGGTATTGGTTCTGAACTTTTTCTCGATACGATGGGTTTTGGATGCTGGCTGGATCTTGATCCTACCCGCCCAGCTACATCTCTGAAAGGGATCGCGTGGCATGGCAAGCCCCAGGAGTGGAACATCCTGTTTGAGCTAGATGTGGACAGCTCACTGCGTTTCCACTATGGTCTTAAGGACGATAGTTTTGGTATTGAAGTTCTATCTGGTGGTGGCACCTTGAAGCCTACGACCGAATTAAGTGAGCTTTCACTTGTCGGTAACTTCCCTGAACCCCTCAAAGCCTGGGATCCAGAGTCCCCCGCGAACCTTATGGAATTGATCGGTGGTGGACGTTTTCAGCGTACTATCCTGCTTCAGGCAGGCGAAACTTATACTTATAAGTACGTCGCTAATCGCACACCTTGGCAGATGGTGTTTGCTGATTATGAACTTGATAGCCACGGTACGGATTTTACTGGCTCCCATCCCACCCCTGGCGATGTAACGGTTAGCTCTTTGAAGCGATTTGGTCAGTTAACATCCCACGGTAACCCTCCTGCCCTTAGCTTTACGGCAATCCATACGGGTCCCTATCGCTTCTATGCGGATGTGATTACGGGCGGTTACAGTGTAAAACCTGTTTGAATGATCATGCGCAGCCTGCCTGAGCGGATGGTTTTGGAATTGCTAGGCAGCTTTTGTCTGGCCTACGCCGTTGTGACTTCATTTTCCCTACGGGCTGCGCCAGATTTTATTGTTTTTCTTTCGATAGGTTTGGCTCTTGTTGTGCTGATCCATTTGTTTGGTAGAAGCAGTGGAGCCCATTTTAATCCCTCTGTAAGTTTGATGTTTTTTGGCCAGAATACTCTCCTCAATCCCCAGGCTTTCTGGCCCAATTTAGTTGCATTTTTCGGCTATGCAATTGCCCAAGTAATCGGTATTTGGTTAGGTTTCCATGCGCGTTCCTTTTCACCCCCATCGGGTCCGTTCAGCATGCGCTCGACCCTTGTGGAACTAGTCATGAGCTTGGTTTTGTTCTGGTTGATCCATGCCTGGAGCGATGAAGGGCGCATCTGTCCTGAGGCACGGCCCTTGTCTGGTTTTGTTGTTGGTTCTGGTTTAACATCTTTGTTGTTCTTGGGTTGTGCTGATTCTGTTGGTATCTTCAACCCAGCCTTCACCTTTGCTTTTATGGGGTTGGGATCACGCGGACTCGAGCAAATACTAGTGTTGCAATTGCTGGCTGGCGTCGCCATGATTTTTGCGCCCAGGCCCTTGGCCTCTCAAGTTGTTGATTAGTTTTCCTTTTTGTATAATTATTGATTGTTTAGGTACGTTGTTTGCCGAAGGCTACTTTCTAGGTGATCCATTAACAAGCTCGCATCATTAATTTCGAGTCGACCATTGCGTATGGCTGTTTCACTGGCGATGCGTAGCCTCTCTAACAATTCATCCGGGTTGTGTTCCATTATTCTCAGAACTTGGGCATTGGTGTCGCCTTTTACGACATGGTCAAGGCGGTAGTCCCCGTTTTCGTTGAGGCTTATGTTGACGGTATTTGTGCTGCCAAACAGGTTGTGCAAATTGCCCATCACTTCTTGATAGGCCCCGGCTAAAAACATCCCGATCCAGTAGGGCTCATCTTCCTTGAAAGCATGCAACTCCAGTAAAGACTTAGATTTGCCGTTGTCAATAAAGCGCTCCAACTTCCCATCTGAATCGCAGGTTAGATCAGCGAAGCTGCCAAGCTCATCAGGCTTTTCGTCGAGTCGATGGATTGGCATTACCGGAAAGAGTTGATCAATGGCCCAGGTGTCGGGCGCTGACCTAAATATTGACAGGTTGGCGTAATAGGTTTTCGCAAGAGCAGAACGCAGGGCTTTCAATTCTTCTGGAATGCCGGTTTCGGGTAATTGCTTCGCGATACGTTCGGCACAGGCCCATGTGAGTTGTTCTGCCACGGCCCTTTCTGTGAGATTGAGGTAGCCCAGGCGGAATGCTGCTAGGGCGTCCTCCTTAAACTTGATGGCATCGTTCCAGGCTTCTTGTAGTTTTTCTAGTTTTCGTTGTGTTGTGAGGGATGGCTCTGATGGCTCTTTGCTTTGCTTTTCCAGGCTGATCAAGGTGTTCAATGTTTCACGTAGATTGCGTACCGTCAATGGTTCTGCATCTGACGTCGTTGGTATGCTCCTGGGTACGGTTCCCGTTCCCAGCACATCAAAGATTAGGACGCTGAAATGGCTAGCGATGGCACGACCACTTTCGCTAACCAGCGTCGGTACGGGTATGCCCCGGGGTTCACAGCACTCCTTGATGGTTGCGACCACATCATTCGCATAATTTTGGAGCGAGTAGTTCTTTGAAGCCGCAGTCGCCGTTCGGCTGCCGTCGTAGTCCACGCCGAGGCCGCCACCGACATCGAGGTAGCCCATGGGTGCCCCAAGCTGACTGAGGGAGGCGTAGATCTGGCCGGCTTCCTGAAGGGCGTCTTTTAGCACCCCGATATCATTGATTTGGCTGCCGACGTGGAAGTGCAGGAGTTTTAATTCTGGGAGCAGGTTTGCTTCACGCAGGGCTTCTACCGTAGCCAGGACATCAGGGATGGCCAATCCAAATTTGGCCTTGTCACCGACTGAGCTACCCCAGCGGCCCGTACTGCGGGCTGAGAGTTTAGCTCGGATGCCTATTAATGGAGCGGCTCCCAATTCCTGGCTGGCCGCTATGATCCGCGCCACCTCATCGGGTTGTTCAATCACCACAACGGGTTGTCTACCAAGACGCCGAGCCAGGATTGCGGTCTCGATATAGCGTTGGTCCTTGTAACCATTGCAGATTAGTAAGGCCTTGGGGTCATCGAGTAGGGATAGGGCAATCAATAGTTCGGCCTTGCTGCCTGCTTCTAGCCCAAAATGCCAACGCCTGCCGCTTTCCATCAGCTGCTCCACCACATGGCGCTGCTGGTTGCACTTGACCGGGAAAACTCCTTGATAGTGGCCTGGGTAGCTGTAAGTGTGGATTGCCTGCTCAAAGGCCTGGTGCAGGTGCTTGAGCCTGTCCTCGAGAATGTTGTCGAATCGGATCAATAGGGGCAGGGATAAATTGCGCCCCTGTAGGCCCTTGACGAGCTCCACCAGATCCAAGACAGGGCCCCGGGCCCCTTGCGGACGGACCTGAACGTGCCCTTGTTCGTTGACTGAGAAATAGGGGTCGCCCCATTGGTCCACTCCGTATAGAGAGGCACTGTCTGCCACGGTCCAGCCAGTTCCCATTCCGGCCAGGTCGGGCGAAGTTGAAGCAGCATCGGTAGTGGCCATGGAGGTGCAGCTCGATGGCTCGGAATCTAGGGACTTGCCCCGTCTCGTCCCCTTTCCATGCGGTTTTCCAGCTCGAGCCGACGGGGTCTTGTCAGTTGGCTGGTTCCCCTTGCTTGCCAAGGGGCAGGGCTGCCACAGACGATGGGCCCACATTGATGCCCTTTTCATGGCCGTCGAACGCAGTTTTATTGCCATCAAGCCCGATGGGGTCCAGCGCGGCTTGGTGGGCGAGATCCTTGGGCGATTCGAGCGCAAGGGCTTCAAGCTGGTAGGGCTCAAGCAGCTCACCCCCAGCCGGGCCCTAGCGGAAAGCCATTACGGCGTCCACAAGGAGCGCCCCTTCTTCGCGGGTCTGGTCGACTTCATCACCAGTGGGCCCGTGGTGGCCATGGTGTGGGAAGGCGAAGGCGTGATTGCCAGCGCCCGCAAGCTGATTGGCGCCACCAAACCCCTGGAAGCCGAGCCCGGAACGATCCGCGGTGATCTGGCGGTCAACATCGGCCGCAACGTGATCCACGGCTCGGATGCCCCCGAGACGGCGGCCTTTGAAATCGGTTTGTGGTTCCAAGCCTCCGAACTCAGTGACTGGCAGCCCGCCGACCAGGTCTGGCGCGTCGAAGCCTGAGTTGTCGGTCTAGTTCCCTCGGTATGGCCTGGGCCGACCGAGGGGTTCAGGCCTGCTGGAACCGGCTCCAATGGAACTGGTCCAGCAGACCTGTCTCAGCTAGGTTTGACCGGGGATCGTCCGACTGATCCGCCAGGATTTGTTGGCTGAGCAGCTCGGCTGTGATCGCGGCTAGGAGAACACCGTTGCGGTGGTGTCCCGTTGCCAGCCAAAGTCCAGGTATGGCGCTGGTTCCTAGCAAAGGGCCCCCATCGGGGGTGCAGGGCCGGAAGCCCCACCAGCGTTCCATGGGTGGCCACTGGTTGGCGGCCGGTAGGAGGGCGTGAATGCCCTGTTGCAGAGTCCGTTGCCCGTCTGGGGTCAGCCCCTCCCCAAAGCCCGCCTCCGGCTCACTGGTGGCTCCCACGACCAGCAGGCCGTCTTCCCGGGGGACCAGGTAGGTGCCAGGTCCGAACACCACCCGCTCCAGGGCCCCCTTCGGCGCTTGGAGGGAGAGCATCTGCCCCTTGACCGGGAAGACTGGCAGCTCAGGCAGCAGCTGGGCACTCCAGGCCCCACCTGCGAGCACCGCCTGGCGGCAGGGCAGCGTTAGGTCGTCCCCTTCGGCTGTGACCAGCTTGACGCCCTGGAGTTCGCCCTTGGCGCCTTTGAGCAGCTCCTGCACCTCGCTGCCTTCCTGGAACTGCACCTCCAGGCGCGCGCAGGCCCGCTCCAGCGCCCGCATCAGTTGGCGGCGGTTGTCGATCTGGCCGTCCTGGCTGAACAGCAGGCCGGCCCGCCAGATGGCGCCGATCCCGGGCACTTCCCGCTCCAGGCCCTGGCGATCCAGGTTTGTGCCCCAGGCGGCCGTTGGGTAGCGGTCCCGTTCCTCTGGTGTGAGGAAGGGCACGACGATGCCGCAGGTCCGCAGTCCGCAGCTCAAGCCGCTGTCTGCTTCGATCTGGGCCACCCAGGCGGGGACGCGGCCCAGGCTGGCCTGGCCTAGCTGCAGGAGGGCGCCTGAGAGTCCCTCGGCATGGGGGGCGAGCATGCCGGCGGCCACAAAGCCGGCCGCTTCACTGCGGCGCCGGCTCAGGAGCACCACGGCCTGTCCGCGGCGGGCCAGCTGGTGGGCGATGGCTAATCCCATCAGGCCACCACCCAGGATCAGGATCGGTTCAGGGGAGGCGGCCATGGGGTCAACCTATCCAATTGGGGCCGTTTGGCTGGGCTGGCCTTGGTGGGGCCCAGGCCTGGGACTGGTTGGCGGGACCCATAGGATCGCTGCAAGCACCGGACCAGGGAGAGCAGGGTTATGGCCTCGGCCAGCACAGCGGTTCAAATCGACTCCAGCAGCAGCGACCAGCTCCCCTGGGAAGCCGTAATCGGGCTTGAGACCCACGTGCAGCTGGGGACTAACAGCAAGATCTTCACCAGCGCCTCCACGGCCTTTGGCGATGAGCCCAACACCCACATCGATCCGGTGGTGTGTGGGCTGCCAGGCACCTTGCCGGTGCTCAACCAGAAGGTGCTCGAATATGCGGTGAAGGCGGCGATGGCCCTCAACCTGCAGATCGCAGAGCACAGCAAGTTTGATCGTAAGCAGTATTTCTATCCCGATCTTCCGAAGAATTACCAGATCTCCCAATACGACGAACCGATTGCCGAAAACGGCTGGATTGAGGTGGAGGTAGCTGAGAAGGGCAAGGACACCTACCTCAAAACCATCGGCATCGAGCGGCTGCACATGGAAGAGGATGCTGGCAAGCTTGTGCATGCCGGCAGTGATCGTCTGGCGGGCAGCACCCATTCCTTGGTGGATTACAACCGCGCCGGGGTGGCCCTGGCCGAAATTGTCAGTAAGCCCGACCTGCGCACGGGCCGGGAAGCGGCGGAATATGCCTCTGAAATTCGCCGGATCATGCGTTATTTAGGCGTCAGCGACGGCAATATGCAGGAGGGCTCCCTGCGCTGTGATGTCAACATTTCGGTGCGGCGCGGCCCCGATGCCCCCTTCGGCACAAAGGTGGAAATTAAGAATATGAACTCCTTTTCGGCGATCCAAAAGGCCTGCGATTACGAAATTCAGCGCCAGATCAAGGCCTATGAGGCCGGCGAACGGGTGGCGCAGGAAACCCGGCTCTGGGATGAGGGTAAGCAGCTCACCAAAAGCATGCGCAGCAAGGAGGGGGCCAGCGATTACCGCTACTTCCCCGATCCCGATCTTGGCCCCATTGAGGTGGGCGCCGAACTGCGCGAGGGCTGGCGATCTGAGTTGCCAGAACTTCCTGCCGCCAAACGCCATCGCTACGCCGAAGAATTGGGCCTTTCGATCTATGACGCCCGGGTGCTAACCGACGAGCGGGCCATGGCCGAATACTTCGAGGCGGCCGTGGCCGCCGGCGCCGATGCCAAGGCCGTGTCCAACTGGGTGACGGGCGACATCGCGGCCTATGTGAATGCCAATCGCCTATCGATCGCTGAATTGCCTCTCAAGCCTGATCAGCTGGCTGAGCTGGTGCATCTGATCGAGGGGGGCGTGATCAGCGGCAAAATCGCTAAAGACCTGTTGCCCGAGTTGCTGGCCCAGGGCGGCTCTGCCAAGGCGATTGTGGAGGCCCAGGGCCTCGGCATGATCAGCGATCCGGCGGCGATCACCGCCATTGTGGAAGGGTTGTTGGCGGCCCACCCGGCTGAGGTGGAAGCATTCCGGGGCGGCAAAACCAAATTGCAGGGCTTCTTTGTCGGCCAGCTGATGAAGCAAACAGGTGGCAAAGCGGATCCCAAGCTGGCCAATCAGATTTTGATCGAGAAGCTCAAGGGTTAATCGGCCCCGGGGCCTGCTGGGAACGGATAGTTTGACTCTGGCGGGGGAGTCCTCAAAAATAGAGTTCCCCATGGTTAGGATGGCTGAAGGCCCCACCCCTTGGGCATATCAGATTCCTGTTCATTGGGACTAGCCGACGGTCTAGACCATTCGGTTGGCGGCCTGGAGCCGCAGGGCCAATTCCCGCAGGAGCTCGCGGCTGAATTGGGAGGAGTGGCTGAACAGGTGCTCAAAGCTCTCCTGGCTGAACCACAGGCCGGACGCTCCGTGATCGCCGGCCAGCACATCGGCACTGCGGCGGGCACCGGTAAAGAAGGCCATTTCGCCAACGGTTTCGCCGGCAGTAATCGTGGCGAGCACCCTGGGCATGGCTTGGGCGTCGGCCTGGGCTTGCTTGACGACGAGGCAATCCCCGGTCAGCAAGATCAACACTGATTGGCCGCCTTCTCCTTCTTGATAAATGGCCTTGCCTGGGGCCCAGTGGCGGGGTTCCCCCACCCGGGCCACTTCGAGCAGGCTTGCGGGTTCCAGGCGCAGGAGCAACGGCACGGCGATGAACTGCTCCAGCAATTTCTCCTGGGGCCAGGGTTCATCGGCCAGCAGCCCATCCAAAAAAGCCGAGGTTGGCCGACCAAGTCGGCTCTGGCGCTGGAGCTGTCCGGCATGGTCAGGATTGAGGCGGCGCTGGACCCAGAGAACCCAGCCGGCGGTATCTGGATCAGGGTCTTGCCACAGCAGTTGAAGGGCGGGCTGGGCGTCCTGGCTGCCCCCATCCCCGTTGCCTTGCTCAAGGGCATGGATCTCGCTCGGCGGGCAGCCCAGCGCGAGCAGCCAAGAGCGGTTCGCCTCCAGCTGACGGTTGAGCACCGGAAGCAACGGTTGCAGGAGCGGTTCCCCGCGGGACGCTTCAACCAGGCCCCGATGGGCAGCCGCTTTGGCTTGGAATTGGGCGTACTCTTCGGCAGTCCGCTCCTGGTGGTAGGGAGAGGATGGGCTGAACCGGGCCACTGTGGCCTGCCACTGGATGTCATCCAGGCCGCAACTGCGACGAATGGTCTCCAGTTGGCTGGCCTGCTTGGGCGAGAGTCGGTCTGGATCGAGCTCTACCAGGCCCGCCATCTCCATGAAGTCTGTGATCGCTTCATTGGCGGCTTCTTCGCGCAGGTTGCGTCGCTGACTTTGGCGCTCGTCGAGTGCTAGCAGTTGGGGCTCGGCCAGGGCCAGTTCGTGCACGATTCCATGGTGATCTTGCTCTTCCAATCCGAGGCTGCTGCGCAATTCCTCAAGCTGCAACAAGGAGGCTGCCCGTTCCAGTCGACCACTCCGATAGAGGTCTTCCACTACATTTTTGTAGAGTTTGCGGTTGTCCTCACGGCGATGGGCTGGCAGCACCTTGGCGAGGGTGAAGACCTCGTCAGGACTGAGTTGGTCGAGGGAGCGGCCATCGAGCCATTCGGGTAGCAAAGTTTCCTGGTCGGCCAACTGCTTGCTGAGTTGCTTGCGCAGGCTGTTGCTGGTGCTTTCGCGGTTGTAATAGCTCTTGTCTCGGTTCCAGTGGCGATACAACGCCATCGTCGAAATCACCAGTACCAGGGAGCGGATTGTCTGGCTGAAGCCGGGACCGAGCAAGCCCAGGCTTGGGTCTGCAAACCAGAAGAAGAGATTGATGGCAACAAAGCTGGCCAGCAGGCGGCTGCGCAGCTGGCCCAGGCCCCGCCGTTCGAGGGTGCTGAACAGCCAGATTGAAATGGCAGCGCCACCGACTAGCAGCAGGGGAATGCTGAGCAGTCTGGGTAGGCCTGCCAGTTGGAAGGGTGCACCTAGGGGGCTGCCGAGATTGTCGACTAGATCGCTGTCATAGGCCCAACGGCCGCTGCGTAAGTAGTTCAGATCGCCATCACCGACCAGATCAAGGAGCAGAAAAAATGCCAGTACCAATCCTGGATAGGACCACCAGGCCCAAGCTAGTCCGCGGGTGCCGCTGAAGTTTTGCCAAAATTGGCGCTCTGAATCAATATCGATACAGGGGGATTGGCACGCGACACAGGCGCTCTGTTCCTTTTGGTTGGTGCCGATGGTGCGGCACATCGACTGGGTGATCTTGGCGTTGGTGCCGATGTGGGCTGGACCGCCAGCCAGGCTGCGGGGTCCGATCAACACGGTTTGCACCGGTCCCATTGGACAGACGTAATGGCACCAGGCCTTGCCGGCGTAGGCCCAGCCCACCACGAGGGCGGCCACTACGGTGAGGCTCAGAAAGAGGCCCAGCCCCATGGGGCTGCTATTGACCACCAGTAGCCTTAGGCAGAGGCCTGCGATGAACAGGCTCCATTGCAGTTGAAGATGGTGGCGTCCAAGCCATGAGTCCGCCCGAACTTTCACGACTTCTCGCTTACCACCTTTGCCGAGCTGCGTCCGTTGACGTCCGATCGCTCGGAACAGTTGGGAGATGAAGGCTAAGGGGCAGATGCGTCGCCAGAGTTCATGGCTGAAGCCGACGATGATCAGGATGCCTAGGGGAACGATGCTGCCCCAGAACACCCGGTTTCCGCTGTGATTATGGAGCTGGCCGCAGTAGCCTGTGCTCGGGCAAGGATCACGCAAGATCGGCCAGCCATGGCCATCGGGCAGGAAAAGGGAGCCAATTAGCAGAAGCCATCCCAGCAAAAGGACCCATCGAACCAGGCGGGCCTGTCGCTCAGGCCAGGTGCTAAACAGTTGCATCCTTACAATTAATCTCAATTCATCTAAGCATGGCTTTGCCCACCAGGGTTCCCTGTCGTTACTGGTGATGTCGAAATTTTCCTGGAGACGGCTTCAAGCGGTCTTGTCAGAATGCATGGCTAGGGCGATTGCAAGCTGACGCACTAGTTCAACCGGTGAGCCACTGTTATTGAGTAGGCAATCGGCCAAAGGCCGTTTTTGTTCCAGGGGCCATTGGGCGGCGATGCGGGCCCGGGCTTCGGCTTCGCTGCAGTGGTCGCGGGCGATCAGCCGTTGCAGCTGCTGGTCTTCGTCGCAGTCCACCAGCCAGACCTCGCTGCAGAGGCCCGTGAGGCCCGCTTCAAACAACAGGGGCACCATCAGCACCAGCACCGGCGCATCGGCCCCGGCGGCCAGCTCCTGGTCGAAGCGGGCACGCACCAGGGGATGGACCAGCTGCTCCAGCCAGAGGCGCTCGGCGGGGTCGTTGAAGACGATGTGTCCCAGGGCCGAGCGCTTCACCGCAAGGGGGGCTACGCCGGCGCCTGGGATCGCGCCTGGGTGGTCGAGCACCGCCGCGCCATAGCGCTCCAGCACGGCCTTGGCCCCTGGCGAGCCGGGGGCCAAGGCCTCGCGGGCGTACTGATCGGCATCGAGTACGGGGAGCCCTGCTACGGCGGCCAGCCAGTGGCCGGCGCTGCTTTTGCCCGTGGCGATGCCGCCGGTGAGGCCGATACGCCGTTGGGAGCCCTGCCAGCGGGGCGAGTCAGCCATGGGGGGTCGCCGCTGGGGCTGGGTCTGTCCGATGCTCAGGGTCGCAGCAAAGGCGCCCCGTGACCCATCCCTGGCATCCAATCGATGGCGGCGTCACCGCCCCCCAGGGTTTCCTGGCCGCCGGGATAACAGCCGGTCTGAAGGCCTCGGGCAAGCCCGATTTGTCCCTCGTGCTGGCACCGCCCGGGGCGGTTTGCGCCGGCACCTTCACCACCAGCGTTGTGCGGGCGGCCTGCGTTGATCTTTGCGCCGAGCGCCTGGCCGCTAGCGGCGGCCGGGCCCGGGCCGTGCTCACCAACTCCGGCCAGGCCAATGCTTGTACGGGCGAGCGGGGCCTGATCGACAGCCTCGGGGCCACCGGCGCGGTGGCGGAGCGCTTGGGCCTGGCTGCCGAGGAGGTGCTGATTTGCTCCACGGGGGTCATTGGTGTGCCGATTCCGATGGAGATCCTGCTGGCGGGGCTGGACCCCCTGGTGGCCGCCCTCAGCCCCGAAGGCGGCGACGCCGCCGCCCGGGCGATCCTCACCACCGACCTGATCGACAAACAACTGGCCCTTGAGGCCACCCTGGGCGGCCGGCGGGTGCGCATCGGCGGCATGGCCAAGGGGTCGGGAATGATCCACCCCAACATGGCGACGATGCTGGCCATGCTCAGCTGCGA
>Ga0310330_100109_pt1 | contig 22393 bp, 18 predicted proteins | sample LakMicDCLTotalB5_FD_195544 | JGI IMG/M metagenome (GOLD analysis project Ga0310330, IMG submission 195544) | Enriched freshwater cyanobacterial communities from Lake Michigan, Michigan, United States - MI23.DCL.Total.B5 (v2) (version 2) | ecosystem: Environmental > Aquatic > Freshwater > Lake... | reverse complement strand
GCTATACCAAACTAAATAACGCCCATACCCAGCTGCCAGGCCAAACTGGAGCAAACGCAAGCCTGTTAACACCCTGAACCAGGAAACCCTGCTGTTTGAACCAGCCCAGCCGCAGCTGGGGGCACTAAAAACAGTGCTGGCTTTCCCCAGCACCTACAGCGTTGGGATCACAAGCCTGGGTTATCAGGTGGTGTGGGCAACCCTTGCCAAACGCCCCGACCTAGATGTGAGGCGTTTATTCACGGATCAAGGCGATTCACCCCACCGCCATTGCAACCTATTTGGCCTCTCGCTCAGCTGGGAATTAGATGCACCGGTGCTGCTTGATCTTCTCGAGCAACAACGAATTCCCCTCTGGGCCCATGAACGCAGCAATGATGATCCGCTTGTTTTTGGTGGTGGCCCTGTGCTCACCGCAAATCCCGAACCATTAGCCCCATTCCTCGATGTAGTGCTACTTGGTGATGGGGAAGATCTACTGCCTGCATTTATTGATGCCCTGCAGCAATGGCGCACTGCCCCAAGAGCTGAGCTGCTAAGGCAATTAGCAAAAGTGCCTGGCATCTATGTGCCATGCCTTTATCAACCGCGCTACAACGATTCAGCGGAGTTAATAGCAGTTGAACCGATAGAAGCTGGCATACCAGCAACGATTAGCAAACAAACCTGGCGCGGCAACACCCTTAGCCATTCCAGCGTGATTACACCTGAGGCGGCCTGGCCATCAATCCATATGGTGGAAGTGGTACGCAGCTGCCCTGAACTATGCAGGTTTTGCCTCGCTAGTTACCTAACCCTGCCTTTTCGCACTCCCTCTTTAGATGAGGGCCTAATTCCAGCGGTGGAACTTGGGCTTAAGGTAACCAAAAGACTTGGTTTATTAGGTGCATCCGTTACCCAACATCCACAGTTCAGTGAATTATTAAGCTGGTTAAATCAGGATCAATTTGATGGCACCAGGGTTAGCGCTAGTTCAGTGCGAGCTGCCACTGTAACGCCGCAGTTAGCAGAAATACTAGCCAAACGCGGCAGTAAATCACTCACGATTGCAATCGAAAGTGGCAGCGAACGCATGCGCGAGGTGGTGAATAAAAAATTAGCAACGGATGAGATATTTGCAGCTGCCCGCTATGCAAAAGAAGGTGGCCTATCTGCCCTAAAGCTTTATGGCATGGCTGGTTTACCCACTGAAACCGATGCTGATATAGAAGCCACAGCTGAATTATTAATAGCCCTAAAAAAAGCAACCCCAGGCTTACGCCTTTCCCTAGGCGTAAGCAGTTTTGTACCCAAGGCCCACACGCCTTTTCAATGGGAGGGCCTTAGGCCGGAGGCAGAAAAACGCCTAAAGCTATTAACTAAACGATTGCAACCAAAGGGGATTGAGCTGCGGCCTGAAAGCTACGGCTGGAGTGTGATCCAAACCCTAATCTCCCGCAGTGATCGGCGTTTAGCTGCAGTGATCGTGGCGGTGCGGGGCCATCACGAACAATTGGGCGGCTGGAAAAAAGCCTATCGAGAACTTGCAAGCCAAAATCAAAACCATGGCGTTCCCCTACCCGCCTGGCAGCAGCTGATCCACGGCAATTGGCAGCCGAGTAGATGCCTGCCCTGGGACCACCTGGAAGGGCCATTGCCTAAATCAACTTTGCTTAAACATCATCAAGAAGCACTAGAGGCTGCTGCTGTTTAAACCCCTGGGGCCAACAGGCGGCCCGTAATCCCGCCAATAAAAGCCAACCAGCAACATTAACCCTGCCATCATATAGGGGTAGATCAGTTGCATGAAGCAGCACAAGTATCAATACTGCAGCCCACCAGGCCCGTTCAAATAGGCCAGCTTGATTAATACCTAGGCAAGTAGCACGTAATAACAACCACAACACCACAGCAATCATCAATAAAGCAGCTGGCATTCCATGGCTTATGGCTAAATCAAGGGGCAAATTATGGGGATGGCCGTGCCATACACCAGCGCGAATTGGATAGATCAAGCTGAATGCAGCAGCGCCCCAACCCAACCAGGGCCTCTCCGCCACTAAACCAGCCGCCACCTGCCATTGACCCAAGCGGGTTGATGCCATTGGTCGATCGCTAAAGGCGATATCACTAAGGCGAACCCAGATTGCTTCCGGCACTAAAAAGCGGCAGCCGTTTTGCAACAGTTCCGGCACCCCAGGCAAAACTGCAAAGAGCACCGGCAGCAGTAATAGCAGCAACAGTGGCATCAACCACAACCAACGGCCTGGCCCCAACAGCAATGGCACTGCCAACACAGCTGCACCCCAGCCATTACGGGAATCCGTGAGATATAGGCAGCCAACATGACTAACAACCAACAGCAACAACCAGGGAAAGCGGCGCCAACTTTCCAATGCAGCAGCAAGTAATAAGGGCCAACTAAATGACAACCAAGCTGACGTTATATTGGCATAATCAAATAAACCAGAAAGGCGACCCAGTGGCATACCACCTGGCGCCATATGCCAGATCAATAAACCACCCAGGGCTTGCCAGGGGCCACTCCAGCCGAAAAGCAATTGACCAATACCCGTAATTAATACCGGCATGGTGCTAGCGATAAATAACAGCGCCACCCTTCTCCTTGCCGCAGCTGTTGCCATATAGGGCTGAAAACCCCAAAAACCCCAGAAAAATGGCAGCCAATTACCTAAACCCACCCAAGCCAACCAACCGCTATGGGCCCAGGGGGCACTAAGCAACATCAAGCCAGCAATTAAGGCAAATACACGATTTAACTTGTCGCTCCACCACGGCCGCCTATGGCAACGGCTGCCCTGCAGCAATGCCCAAAACAATGGGGGTACCGCCAGCAAAAGGCTGCTGGCCAGCAGCAAAACGCCCAATTGAAATGCAATCCAGCCTGAGGCCGTAGCTGCTGCAGGCCGTTGGCAGCGCAGCCAGTTTGTTATTGCTGCAAAACCCATCAAGCTAGTCAAACACCGCCGTGCGACCGCGGGAAACCATCACCTGGTGGCATAGATGCAAACGCAGGGCACGGGCTAGGGCTAGCCGTTCCATATCCCTTCCCTTGCGGATTAGATCCTCCACATCATCCCGGTGGCTCACATGAACAGTGGCCTGCTCAATGATCGGCCCTGCATCTAAATCTTCCGTTACGTAGTGGGCGGTGGCACCAATCAATTTCACACCACGCTCCCAAGCCCTTTGGTAGGGCCGCGCTCCCGTGAAAGCCGGCAGAAAAGAATGGTGGATATTTATTACCTTTGGAAAATTCTGTAAAAAATTAGCGCTTAACACCTGCATGTATTTAGCAAGCACCACCAGCTCAATAGTTTCTTGCCTTAATAAAGCTAATTGGCGTTGCTCTACTTCTGCTTTTGTGGCGGCATTGATTTCAAGTAGCTCAAACTTGGCGCCAAAATCCTCAGCTATTTGCCGCAAATCCGGATGGTTACTAATCACCAGGGGTACCTGCATCGCCAATTCACCAGCCTTAGTGCGCCAGAGCAGATCGAGCAGGCAATGGTCTTGCTTGCTAACAAATAGGGCCACTCGGGGCAGATGATCGGAAAAGTGCAATTGGCCTTCACCACCAAGCCGCTGGGCCAGAGCAGTTGCTGCCGCAGGAATCGCCTCCCGGGGCAAGCCAAAACCATCTAGGTCCCATTCGATCCTGCTAAGAAATAAACCAGCTCCGCCATCCGTGTGGTGATCAGCGTGGCGGATATTTCCCCCATTAGCTGCCACCCAACCCGATATTTCACTCACCAAACCAGGGCGATCGGGGCAGATCAATTGAAAGATCGCCGTTGCTAAAGCCATGGATGCATTTAAACGAGCTATTTCTATTACAACCCGCGCAGCCCCAGCATGGATTCCGTTTTTCAGCGGCTGGCCCCATACCTGGTACCCCAGGCCCGTCGTGGGGTGGTGGGTAGTAGTAGATATGCGAAAGCCCTGCGGGAGCAGTTGCGCTTGGCTGCAAACAACAAGGTCGAGCAGCCGGTGTTGTTGATGGGGGAACCGGGTTTAGAAAAAGACAACCTGGCTGCCCTAATTCATTTCAGCTCCGCCCAAAGGCGACTGCCCCTGATTCGGCTTGATGGCGCCCTATTGCGAGCCGATGGCGCTGAATTATTTGGCATGGGGCACCCCTCCCTATTGGAGTGTTTAAACGGTGGCACCCTGCTAATCGATAAATTTGATAAGGCACCGCCAGCATTACAAATCCGCCTGCTGGAGCTTGGCGATCAGCACCAAGGCAGATTGATTTTAACCAGCGAAACCGCTCTACCTGCCCTTGATTCGAGCTGTTTTTTAATTCGCGTACCCCCCTTGCGGGTGCGCCGCCAAGATTTAGGTGAGTGGTTGCGTTACGGCATCCGCCAACGCAGCCGCAAGTTGGGTTGGGCTAAACCACCCAGCCTTGCTCCCGGCATTGTTGAGCGCCTGCAACAACACGATTTTCCCAACAACATCCGCGAACTTGAGGAATTGATCTACCGCGCCTTGCAACAGGCCAAAGCAGATCTACCGGAGCAGTTGCCTGAGGATGTGTTTTGGACCGCCAGCCGCGGCACGCCAGCTCGCTTTGATCTATGGCGTTGGAAACCGCAACTGCGCTTTTGGCTGCGTTCACCACGGCTGTGGAACGTACTGCTATTTGGCCTGATGAGCTGGCTGTTTGTACTCGTTAATCTCTGGCTCTGGCTTGGCCCCCAGGATCGGGCCCACAACGGTGCCCTAAATCTATTTTGGGCCTGGTGGTGGCCCCTAATCCTGCTGGGTTTTCCATTCGTGGGCAGGCTTTGGTGTTCCTTTTGCCCCTTCATGGTGTGGGGTGAAATCAGCCAACGCGTTGCAACCCGCATCGGCTGGCAGCCAGCCCGTTGGCCCCGCGGCAACACCGACCGCTGGGCCTCACCTCTACTGGCCGCTGGTTTTGCTGCAATTCTGCTGTGGGAGGAACTGGGCGCCATGGAGAGCAGCCCTTGGCTCAGCAGTTGCCTGCTGCTGGTGATCACAGCTGGAGCGGTGCTGGGTTCCCTGGCTTTTGAAAAAAGATTTTGGTGCCGTTACCTCTGCCCCGTGGGCGGCATGAACGGCCTGTTCGCCAAACTATCAATCCTGGAATTGCGGGCCCAGGCCGGCACCTGTAGCGGTAGTTGCAGTAGTTATGCCTGCTTTAAAGGAGGCTCAGCGGAAGGAGAGGGGCTAGCCACCAGCGGCTGCCCCCTGGGCACCCACCCGGCCCACCTCAGCGATAACCGCAACTGTGTGCTGTGCCTCACCTGCGCCCAAGCCTGTGCCCATCGCTCGGTGCAACTAAATCTGAGGCCACCGGCCGCTGATCTGCAAAGGCAGCTAGCTGTTCCCGCAGGCGAACCGGCTCTAATCCTTGTGCTAGCAGGTGGTGTGGTGTTACACCATTGGCAGCAAAGCGCTGCAAACAATTGGCCCCTGGCGCTTGGGTACCTTGCCCTCCCTGGTTTAATCGGCCTTGTTTTCCGTTGCTTTGTTAGTGGACAGCAATGGCGCCATGGGCTCTATGGAATGCTGCCGCTGCTATGGGCCCTTTTGTTAGCGCGCCACCTACCGCTGGGCATGGGGGAAGCTGGCATGCTGCTGCCGGTATCTTTCGGTGATAGCTGGCCAGGCTGGAGTGCCGATAGCCATGTGCTCGCTTTTTGCCAAAGTGCAGTGCTGATTGTTGGCGTAACGGGAAGTTTGCTACTGCTACGACGGCTACTGCTGGGGGAAGGCCGTTTGCTTTGGCTAACTACGGCTCTAACCGTGGTATTGGGGCTAGGCGGACGCTGGCTAGTGGCTTGACTAGAGCTGGGCATCACGCAGGTCGCAGTCGTTTAAATGGCAACCGCTCAAGTTGGCGCCGCGTAGGTCAGCGGCCCGCAGACTGGTTTGATAAAGGCAGGCACCACTGAAGTTGGCCTGCTGCAGCTGGGCCCCCGCCAATTGGGCAAAGCTGAGGTCTGCACCAGAAAAATCGGCATGGCCCAAATCGGTGAGCTGATCGAGGGCTGAACGCAAATCCACCTCAATTAAGCGCGCCTCTTGCCAACAGCTATGGGGGGCGATAACACCCCTGAGGCAAGCGCGATGTAAATAGGCAGCACGAAAATTTGCCCGCTGCAAGCGGGCACCTGAGAGGTCTGCCTCCTGCCAAAAGGAAGCCTCTGCAATGCAATCGGAGAGATCAGCTCCCCACAGCAACGCTTGCTGTAAAAAAGCACCGCTCAAATTCACTGCATTGAGCTGGCCATGGCCAAACCTACTAGCGCGAAAACAACTGCCCCTGAGATCGGCCCCGCCAAGGTTTAGATCAGCAAAATCGGTATCAACCAACTCAAGCCCCTGGAAAGATCTACGGCCAGCTAGCCATTGCTCACGCAGCTGCTCTAGATCCTGCGGCAGGCTCCCTGGATCAAGCATGGCAGGGGTTAGAGCACAGCTTGCAGGGCGGATAGTTGCTGCTCACGGGCGGTGAGAAGCTGCTTTTCAGCGGCAAGTAGTAAACGAAATACACCACGATCAAGCACCTCATAAAACACAAGGCTGCCCTCAGGCCTGCGGGCTACCACCCCAGCGATTGTTAGGAGCTTGAGGTGTTTAGAAACCAAGGCCTGGCTAAGGCCTGTGCACTGCACCACAGCGGTTACGTTGAGGGGGCCCTCCCTTAATGCTTCAAGCACCATCAGGCGATTGGGCTCGCTGAACACCTTGAAATATTCAGCAAGGGCCTCCAAGGGTGCCGCCATCAGCAGTAACACGGATTAACAACGTATAAGCCTAAACGGATTCAACACTCCAATCAAGGCGTTGTTACTTCTATTGTTTTTGCTTGTTCTGCTGTATAACAGATACGTGATATTGCAAAGGTGGCCATGTCAAGAGCCTGGGAGCAGAAGGAGGCCCTGTTGGAGCAGCAGCACAACCAGCTTGAGCAGGGCTTGGAAGATTTAATTGCTGGCGGCTCTGAGCCAAGCCACTTGCCCCAAATGATGCATTTAATTCAAAAATTGAAACTGCACCTGCGCCTGGAAGAACGCTGGCTAAGCGAGGCCGGCTGCCTCTGCCAAGGCCATCGCCTCAGCCATCAAGAACTGCTGGGCTCCATCGAGCAACAACTACCCCAATGCCTCAACCATGGGGGGCTGCGCCTCAATCTGCTCATGGATGTGCAGCAGTGGTTTTATCAACACCGCCATGGCGCAGATGCCATCGCCTATGCAAGGGCAAAAGCAACTCAACTCGTAAAACAATGACAAGCACCACTCCGCACCTCAGGGAAGATCTGCTAACCCCCCGCTTCTACACCACAGAAATTAACAAGGCAGCCCGCACAAATCTGAAACCAAAACAACGTTATTTTGAAGCAATGCTGCAGGAAATGGCAGCGGATCACAACCGCGATCATTTTGATCGCCGCGCTCCCCTGCAGCGGCTGCAGGCGCTTGATCCAATTGAAAAGCAGGCCTATGAAAGTTATTTAGTGCGCTCCTGCATATCAGAATTTTCAGGATTTTTATTATTTAAAGAACTTTCAAGGCAATTGCAGTTAGCCCAACGCCTCGACCTAAGCCAGCTGTTCAAACTAATGGCCCGCGATGAGGCCCGCCATGCCGGCTTCTTAAATCGCGCTCTGGTGGCAGAGGGCATCGAACTAGATCTACCCCAATTGAGTGGGAGGCGCCCAATCACCTGGTTTCCGCTCAGCTGGGTGCTCTATACAGTTTTCCTATCTGAAAAGATTGGCTATTGGCGTTATATATTAATCAAACGTCATTTAGAAAAAAATCCTGCCAATAAGTTTGCACCACTATTTGATTATTTTGATGCCTGGTGCCAAGACGAAAATCGTCATGGCGATATTTTCAATATGTTGCTGCAGTGTTGGCCAGGGATGACTAAAGGTATACGCGGTAAGTTATTAAGCCGCCTATTTCTATGGCTGGTATTTCTAACCCATAGCCTCACGGTGGCGGAACGCAGCAACTTTTATGAACTGTTAGGCATGGATGCCCGCCAGTTTGATACCGAAGTAATCAAAGCCACAAATCGCAGTGCTCGCAGGGCATTCCCCGTGGTATTTAAATTAACAGGCACAAACTTCATGGCCCATCGCGATGGAATAGTGCACTGCTTTCAACAATTACAAGCCAAAGCGGCTAAGGGTTGGCGTTTTGATTGTTTCTTGATTCGCCTAAAGCTGGTAGGCCACGGGCTGCGTCAATTCCTTAGCCCTATGGAGCTGGCATGAAAACAATTAATTACTACTCAAGCGCCTATCGAACCGCCTTCTCACACATCAATGGCGTGGTGATTATGGGGGAAACCCACGCGGCTCAGCATTTTCAAAAATTGGCCAAGGCAATCCATCAAGACCACGATGAATTAATGGCCCTAGCTGCCATGGAAGCTCGCCATGCCAGGGATTTCGTTGGCTGCGGCCGCGAACTTGGTATTACCGCTGCAATTCCAATGGCGCGCCGTTTATTTCAACCACTCCATTCCCACTTCTGCACAGCCCTTAAGGGGGGTTGCCTGGTAAGACCCATGGTGATTCAAGGCCTAATCATCGAATGTTTTGCAATCGCCGCATATCACTGTTATCTACCCGTAGCCGATCCCTATGCCAAAAAAATCACAGCAAAAGTGATAGATGATGAACACTTGCATTTGAACTATGCAGAGCGATGGTTAAAGGCAAATTTTGCTGAACAGCAGGAGGTTATTGCTGAATGTTGCCGCACTGAACTGGCAACCACCATGACAATTCTCAAAGAGCTATGGCAACACCTTGTGGCAATTGGCATTGATCCAGCCGAGGTGGTAGCTGAATTTGTTTCACTTTTCAACGACACCTTGATCGCTATAGGCTTCCATCAAAACCGAGCTAGGGCCATTGGCGCTGCTGCGATAGCCCGTGCCTTGGCGTAGGGGGAGATGCTCGTATAAATCACCGCCAAAACGCAGTTGCAACCACACCAGCAGGTGTGGTGTGGTGCTGAGCAACAATTCCTTTGCAGCGTGATCTGTGCCTAAATCAACCCCACGCTGCTGTAATTCAGCCTTAAGAGTGGGTTCCAATTGATCTGGGCTTAAATGCCAAATATCAGGGGCATTGCCATCGCGAGTGCGTAAACGCTCAGCTAATACCTCCTCTAATTGGCCATCGCCACTAAGAACTCCGTAGGGGGCAACGAGCACAGAGGCAAGGGGAACAGAAATCATTTGCAACATGCAAGGCTGATACAACGATTCTATTATATCATTTACACAGTTGCGTTGCCGCCATGGCTGCCACCCCTGTTTCCGTTCATGAAACCCATAGGGATCAAAAAATGCCGCTCGGAGCCCGCCTCCAAAAACTGCACCGTGTGATCGGCGCTGCCCATCGCGATGCGGAGGGGATGGTGTTTTCGAAAGCTTTGCTCGAAGGCAGCGCCAGCCCCCAACAAATCGCCGCCTTAATACGTTCCCTATTACCGATCTACACAGCAATGGAGGCTTTGATTGAGCAACTGCCCGACCCGCTTAAAACCAGTGGCATCCCCTGGCATGCCCTCTCACGGCACAGGGCCCTCAAGGAGGATGTTGCGGCACTGGCGGCCTTAGAAGCCAGCCCAGCAAGCCTTGATGAATTGGCAAATGAATTAATCGCCTGCCTCACAAACTTGGCGGAAACAGCACCAGAACGGTTCCTTGCCCATGTGTATGTGCGTTATGGGGGCGACCTATCCGGCGGCCAACAACTAGCCCAGCAAGCCAACTCGATCCTTAGCAAAGCAGGCCTACCTGAATTGCAGTTTTGGAGCTTCCCCTGGCCCATCGCTGAACTAAAGCAGCAACTTCACGATGGCATCGAGCTATTGCCCTTAATGCACAACGAGGAAACAAATTTGCTGGAGGAGGCCCCCGCTGGTTTCCGCCTAAACCAACGGCTGCTCAAAGCCCTAGCTGAAATCAAGGCCGCCTAGCGATGAGTATTGAACTGCTGCGCCGCCACGACCGGCCCGTACCCCGCTACACCAGCTACCCCACCGCCCAAGCCTTCCACCCAGGCATTGATGGCGAACATCTACTCCATGCCTTAGCCCAAGCCAATCCAACGCCCCTATCTCTCTACATCCATCTACCTTTTTGTAGAGAAGCCTGCTGGTTTTGCGGTTGCAATCGAATCACAACCCAAGCCGGATCAAAGGCCGTAACCCCCTACCTCAATGCCTTGGAGGTGGAACTTGAGCTACTGGCGAAAGCCATGCCAATGGCGCGGCCCATAGCGCAGCTGCATTGGGGCGGTGGTACCCCCAACTACCTCAATGCAGAGGAGCGCAGCCGGCTATGGGATGCAATCAATAAACACTTTCCCTTCACGGCAAACCATGAAGCATCTATAGAAGTAAATCCAGAACAGCTGAGCCAGAGGGAGGTGCAGCAACTGCGCAATCTGGGCTTCAACCGCATCAGCTTTGGGCTGCAAGATGTAGACCCCTTGGTGCAAAAAGCGGTTAATCGCGTGGTGCCCGTAGACCAATTGCGGGCTGCCATGGGCTGGATGCGAGCAGCGGCGTTTGAAAGCGTGAACCTAGATGTTATTTGTGGTTTACCGCTGCAAACACCCAAACGCTTTGCTGCCACCATCAATGAAGTAGCCAACCTACGACCCGATCGAATATCCCTTTTTAGTTTTGCCTACCTACCGGAACAATTGCCCCTACAAAGGCATATCAAAGCCGCTGAATTACCAAGCCGGGAGCAGCGCTTGGAAATGCTGGAAGGGGCCCACAGCAAGCTGCTATCGGAGGGGTATGTGGCAATCGGCATGGATCACTTTGCCCTAAAAAACGACCCGCTTGCCATCGCCGCCCGGGAGGGAAGCTTGCATCGAAACTTCCAGGGATACACCACCCAAGCAAACCTCGACCTACTAGGGGTGGGCCTTTCCGCGATAAGCCTATTTCCCAGGTTGTATACCCAGAATACTCGCTCCTTAAATACATACATACAATCACTTTCAATTGCTAAATTAGCAATTGATCGCGGCTTGGAAATAAATGATCCAATGGTGCTATTGAGGCGCCATATCATCCTGGAATTAATGTGTAATTTTGCGATTGATTTTGATAGTATTGCCATCGACGCAGAAAAGCTATTTAAGGATGAGTGGAAACAATTAAGCACCTTAGAAGCGGAGGGTTTATTAACCTTAGGAAGTAATAATGTAAGCGTAAACGAAAGGGGTCGCTGGCTGGTGCGTGTAATTGCAGCAGTTTTCGACCCCGACACCCAACAGAAACCCAGTGGCTCCCGCTTGGTGTGAGCCCTTTTCCTTAAGAAACCCTCCTAGAGAAACCAAGCCATGACCCGTTGCTTATCTGAACAGGAACTACAGCAGCTAGATAGTTGGTGGCGCGCCGCCAATTATCTAGCGGTGGGGATGATCTACTTAAAGGAAAATCCACTGCTGCGGGAGCCGCTGAAACCAGAACATATTAAAAATCGCCTACTGGGCCATTGGGGATCAAGCCCGGGCCAAAGTTTTATATGGACCCATGCAAATCGTGTAATTCGTGAATACAATTTAAATATGATTTATTTATCTGGGCCCGGCCATGGTGCACCAGGAATGCTTGGCCCTGTGTATTTAGATGGTAGTTATAGTGAAATCTACCCAGATAAAAGTGAGAATATTGAAGGCCTACAACGATTTTTCAAACAATTCTCCTTCCCTGGCCAAATCGGTAGCCACTGCACGCCTGAAACACCTGGGTCAATCCATGAAGGCGGTGAATTGGGTTATGTGCTCTCCCATGCCTGCGGAGCAGTTTTTGATAACCCGGAGTTGATTGCACTCGCCTGTGTTGGTGATGGGGAAGCTGAAACCGGTCCATTGGCAACATCCTGGCACATAAATAAATTCATCAATCCAAGCCGTGATGGTGCCGTTCTGCCGGTCCTGCATTTAAACGGCTACAAAATTGCAAATCCCACAATCCTGGCCCGCATTCCCCACTTGGAGCTAAACAATTTGCTCAGGGGTTATGGCTGGGAGCCAATAACGGTTGAAGGCAGTGAACCGATGGCCATGCATCAAGCAATGGCTGAAGCGATGGAGCAGTCGGTTAAGCAAATACGTGCCGCCCAAGAAAAAGCACGTAGCAGCGCTGAAACCTTCCGCCCCCTATGGCCAATGATCGTGCTGCGCTCACCCAAGGGATGGACAGGCCCAACTGATTTCAACGGCCAAAAATTAGAGGGGTTTTGGCGCTCCCACCAGGTGCCCCTAAATAACCCCCGCAAAGATCCAGAACAATTAGCAGCATTAGAAGCCTGGCTTAAAAGTTATAAACCAGAGGAGTTATTTGATAACGACGGCAGATTGCATGCTGAATTAAGAAAGCTGTCGCCAAAGGGAAACCAGCGGATGGGATCTAATCCAAATGCCAACGGTGGTTTACTACGTAAAAACTTGCATTGGCCCAATGTGGAAGCCCTAGCGGTAATGGTGGAAAGCCCAGGCCAGCGGGAAGCGGAGAATACCTATCCCCTGGGTGAATTAATTCGCGATCTAATCAAAAAAAATCCAGGCCGTTATCGTTTATTTGGCCCCGATGAAACCCATTCCAATCGATTGCAAGCTGTATATGAAACCACCAAAAAAGTATGGATGGGCCAATATCTTCCAGAGGACCTAAACGGCAGTGAATTAAGTAGTGATGGCTTTGTGGTGGAGATGCTTTCCGAGCACACTTTAGTGGGAATGATGGAGGGTTATTTACTTACCGGCAGATATGGATTTTTCCACACCTATGAAGCCTTTGCCCATGTAATTGCATCGATGTTTAACCAGCATTGCAAATGGCTGGATGTGTGCCAAACCGTGCCCTGGAGAGCACCGATAGGGTCGTGGAACTGCCTGATTTCTTCCACCGTATGGCGCCAAGATCACAACGGATTTACCCACCAAGATCCAGGTTTTATCGACCTTGCAGGCAATAAGAAAGGTAGTGTTACCAGGGTCTACCTACCCGCTGATGCCAATTGTTTATTGGCGGTGGCAGAAGAGGCCCTGCAGGAAACAAATGTGGTAAATATAATTGTTTCTGATAAACAGAAACATTTGCAATACTTAAATTTAGAAGATGCTCGCCGCCATGTGTCAAGGGGTATGGGGATGTGGCCATGGGCATGTAACGATAATCGCAGTGGCAGCATCGACCATCCCGATGTGGTGATGGCTTCCGCCGGTGATGTGCCAACCAAAGAAACCCTAGCGGCGATTGAAATCCTAAGAAGGGAATTACCGATGCTAAAAATTCGTTATATCAATGTAGTGAAATTATTTAGCCTCACCTTGCCAAGCGAACATCCCCACGGCATCAACAACCGCGATTTTGATGATTTATTTACCACTGATTGCCCTGTGATATTCAACTTCCATGGCTATCCATGGCTTATTCATCGCCTCACCTATAAGCGCCATAATCATGCCAATATTCATGTGCGTGGCTACAAAGAAAATGGCAATATCAACACCCCTTTGGAATTAGCAATTATCAATCAGATCGATCGCTTTAATTTGGTTATTGATGTAATTGATAGGGTTGAAATTTTAGGTTGCCGCGCCGCCCACTTAAAGCAAAGTATGCAAGATCAAATCCTACGTCAACGGGCCTATGCCTATGAACACGGAATGGATGATCCATTAGTAAGTGATTGGCAATGGACATCACCTTAATAGTTAATGCCGGCAGCAGTAGCCTTAAATTACAATTATTCAACCAAGAAGCTGAATCTTTTTGGAAAAGCTCAATTAACTGGAGCCCCCAAACCCAAACTATTGGGGATTTGCAAAAGCTATTTACAGAACAATTAACTAAAGAATTAGGAGCACCCATAGCAATAAACCAAATCAATGCCGTGGGGCATCGGATTGTTCACGGCGGCGATAATTTTAATGGAGCCGTTGTTATTGATGCCAGGGTAAAAACAGAACTGCTGCAATTAAGGCGCTTAGCGCCATTGCATAACGGCGCCGCCTTAAATGTAATTGAAGCCCTTGAACTCCTATTGCCTGGTGTGTGGCAAGCGGCGGCCTTCGACACCAGCTTTTATCGCAACTTACCCGTAGAAGCAAGCACCTATGCCCTACCGCTGGAATGGCGTGAACGTGGTTTGCATCGTTTTGGTTTCCATGGCCTCAGCCATGGCGCCATTGCCCGCCGTTTTCCAAAACATAAATTGATCAGTGCCCACCTGGGGGCGGGTTGTTCCTTGGCTGTAATTAAAAACGGCCACTGCATCGACACCACGATGGGCTACACCCCCCTCGATGGTTTGGTGATGGCTAGCCGCAGCGGCAGCGTAGACCCGGGAATCCTGCTGGAATTATTGGCGCAAGGTGTAACTGCAGCTGAATTAGAAGAGGGATTACAAAAACGCAGCGGACTGCTGGGGCTTTCAGGCCGCAGCGGCGATATGCAGGAATTACGTCAACTAGCAATGGCTGGTAACGCCGATGCCAATTTGGCAATTGCCGTGTTCCAACAGCAACTGCTCAAGGCAATTGGCGCTGGCTTTGCCCTATTGGGGGGCCTTGATGTGTTGGCACTAACAGGTGGCATCGGTGAACACGACCAGGTTCTACGGCAGTGGTTAACAGAGCGGCTACAGCTACTAGGAACAGCCCAGATAGCGATCATTAGCGCTAACGAGGAGTTGGAGATCTACCAACAGATCACTGCCTTGAGATAGCAGCCAAGCAAGCCCGCCTGGTGAGTGCCATTGAGGTGAGCGTTGGGCTTTGCCAACCGGATCTAGGCCAACAACTGCCATCGGTAACCAACAGGTTGCTGCAGGTGTGAAAACGATTCCAACGATCCAGCACTGATCGCTCAGGGTTATCGCCCATGGGTGCACCACCTAATTCATGGATGTAGTAGCCGGGTGGTGGCACCGCCTGGGAGCCGGCGGCGCTAGCCGTTAGCCATGGTTCGATCAATGCCAAGCGGAACAAATCTTCGATGGGTTTGATCTCACCGCCCGCCGCCTGCACCACCGTTTGTATGCGGCTGAGCATCAAATTCACCAGGGTTTGTTCTGCCATGCCCCAAGCCATGGCGATATGGGCCACCGGTAAACCCCATGCATCACAACGGCCATGATCAAGGCCTACGCGGTTGCTGGGATTTGGCTGCACCTCCCCATGGCCAATCAAAAAACCAATTGCCGCCCTTGGATCACGGCGCAATAAAGAAGGTGGATCAAAGCGCTGCACTCCACACCACAGGCCATAGCCCTCGCCGGTATTGGGAATGAAAGCGCTTTCAGCCCCCGATAAACCTGTTCCCAAAGGCGCTGGCGCCTGGGCTGGCAAAGCAAAAAAACGGGCAACAGACACATGATCCATCAAGCCCAAACCGATCAGGCCATGGGGATCGATCAAACCGTTGCTGCAGCGATCATCCCGAGAAAGCAACAGCAAGCGCAGGCTTTCGATTGTGGAAGCGCAAAGCACAACCAGCTTTGCCTTGGCGCGGTGTATAGCACCGCTGGTGGCATCAATAAACAACACCCCCTCAAGTTGATCTTGGCTTGGCGATAGCAACAGCTCAGCAACAACCGCACCACTGCGCAGGGTTACTAAACCGGTGGCCAGGGCAGCAGCAAGGGCACCACCCTGGGCGCTGTAGCGGGGCCAACACCCATCCCGTTTGGCTTGGTGGCGCGGAAAACCGCGGGACGCAATAAAGGGCAAACCCAATTGCTTGCAGGCGCTTTGCAAATGCAATTCCCCCGGTGTGAAGGCAGCTGGCGGGGCAAATTCACCATCGGGCAACAGTTCCAATCCATCGCGGCCACCCCATACCCCCAGCTGTTGCTCCAGGGCGCTGTAGTGGGGGCTTAGTTCGCTGTGGTTTAAGGGCCAGGCCTGGTTGAATTCATTATCGGAAAGCCGCAGGGTGATACCACCCCAACTAAGGCTTTTACCGCCCACCTGGCGGCCACGGGTCCAAAGAAAAGGCTGATCAGCGGGGGTGGTGTATGGGTTTTGCTGTTCGTTTACATAGAGGTTGGGGTTGTTTTTCCAATAGCCAGGGTGCTGGCTTTGCAGCAAATGGTGGCCAGCACTGAGGTGTGCCAAACGGCGCAGGCTGTTTAACGGTTCTGCCCCAAGGGCCTCGCCAACGGATTTATCAGCGCCGGCCTCCAGCACCAGCACACTTAAACCCTGTTGGGCCAGGGTTTGGGCGGCAACGGCACCGGTGGCACCACTACCCACCACAAGGGCGTCGTAGCAATGGTGGGGGTCAAATTTCATATCTACGGTGAGAACTGAGGGAAGGGGCCGGTAAACTCGCTCCCATCCAGCCTTCTAATAATGGTGTCTGCCCTGCGTCGCCTTGCCCTATGGGGCCTTGCGTTTGTGCTCAGCATTGGTTTAAGCGCCTGTGATGGCGCTAATGCCAAGGCAGCAGCCACGATCAGCCCTGAGGATATGGCCACCATCGGCCGCCAGGCCAAAGGTTTCCTAGCTGCTAAGGAGCGCCTGCCGGAGCTGGCAACTTTGGTTAATGAAAAGAATTGGGTGTTTACCCGTAATTTGATCCATGGCCCCATGCAAGAGGTGAGCCGTGAAATGAGCTACATCAACCAACGGCTACTGCCAGCAGATCGCGCCGAAGCAATCAAAAGAGCTAACGCATTGAAAGAATCATTAGCGGAATTAGACGAATCAGCACGCTTGCAAGATGGCAATAGCCTCAGCAAGAACTACATCCGTGTTGCCAGTGGCTTTGGCGCCTACGCCGAAGTAATCCCAAGCGCAGCGCTCAACTGAATTTAATTAATAAACAAAAAAAGGTTGCTGTTATTGGCGCTGGCTTCGTTGGCTGTTGCACAGCCTGGCTGCTAACAAAACAGGGCCATAATGTAACTTTGATATCTACTAATACAGGTGGCAGTTCTGCAGCCTTAGGGCTTTTGATGGCCGATGTATTTCAGCGCAGCAGCGGCCGCAGCTGGAGGCTTAGGCAACAATCAATGCAGCTATTTAGCGAGTGGCAACAACATTTGCAAGGGGCCGGCTATCAAGCAAAAATCAATCGCGGCCTATGGCTACTAACAAATAACTGCAATCAATGGCAGAAATATCAACTGCTTGCCGAAGAGCGCAGCAAGAAAGGCATTGGCATGGAAATATTCAATGAAGCTGCCCTCAAGGAGCAGGTGGAATCAGGTGTGCTGCCACACCTATCAGAGGGGCTGATTGGAGGGATCTGGAGCAGTAGGGATGGCCAACTAGATCCAACTGAATGGATGAAGGAATTACTACTAGATGGCCAAAATAATGGCTTGAAATATATTAATAGCAAAGTTAGCGAGTTAACTCAAATCAACGGGAGCTGGCAACTTAGTTTGGAGGCAAACAACAAGGATAATGAGATATATGATTGGCTAATGGTTTGCGCAGGTCTTGAAAGCATTGATTTATTAGCACCGCTGGGTTTAAGTAATACAAATAATCTTGCGATGCAACCGGTATTGGGCCAGGCGCTTGAATTAAAACTTCCGGCTGGAATAAATTGGCAGCAAAGCATCAATTGGGATGGCATTAATTTAGTGCCACGGCCGGATAATCATCTTTGGCTTGGTGCCACCCTAGAGCCGGGCTTAAATCAAAATCAAGCAGGATCTATCGATGCATTAAAAGATATGCAGCAGCTGAATGGGGCTGCTCCAGAATGGCTAAATCAAGCAAAAGTAATACGCCATTGGCAAGGGGTTAGGGCCCAACCTTTAGCGCAACCAGCGCCGGTGCTTGAACAATTACTGCCGGGTTTATGCCTAATGGCAGGCCACTACCGCAATGGAATTTTGCTTGGCCCCGCTAGTGCAATGTGGGCGGCAACAATCATCAATGAATATTAAGAATTACAAATAATTTTAGCGATAAAACATTTTCTTGCTATGAAGAATTTGAGAATTTTTTCCCTTCGCATGCCATTTACCAAATTAAACCCAATAGATAATCAGATCAGTTCACGTGATTTTCTTGCAGGAATAACTGGTACTGAAAGACCTAATTTGGCACGTTCCGCAAATAATACAAGCATTGTGCGTTGGACATTGCAACAAGGCACAGGTGATGGAGGCAACATGAGGAATTTTCCGCAGGCTGTTAGCTCCTATAGTACTCAAGAGCTTATTTATATTCAATCAGCACTTTCAAAATACCAAAATATAGCCAATATCAGTTTTCAATTTGGGGGTATCAACAATCCATTTCCAGTGGATATGGTGGTAAGAATTCAAGATGGGGCTGCGGGAAACACAGTTGGCAATTCAGCTAGAACAGAAGTTGACTTTCAAAATAGGTATGTCGTATTCGATTCAACAGAAGCGGATAAATTTTACGCAGAATTAAGACTAAGCAGTAATTACAATTCATACGATAATGTTTCAAATGTGATTAGAAATATCCAATATCGGCCAGGCTCTTTTGGCTACATGACAATATTACACGAATTGGGGCATAATTTAGGCCTTAAACATACCGACGACACAACACTTTTCCCTGGCGTTACAGCAGGCAATAGCAATACGGCCTTTGGAACTTATGGATTAAATAATACAGTTGCAACTGTAATGTCTTACAACAGTACCAGTGTAACCAATCAGCGCACAGGTGTCAACAATCCCGCCTTAACACCCTCAAGCATAAATGTTAATACTGCTGCTGGAAATGCAAGCCAAGCAAATCTTGGTTTTTCCAGAACACCCATGGCATTAGATGTTGCTACTATCCAAAAAATATATGGCAAAAATAATAACTATAATTTATGGGATAACACATATATCATTCCCCAAGCAAGTGATGCAAATAATGGCTGGGCATGCATATGGGATGCGGGAGGAATAGATACTTTTGCTGCGCCAAACACCTCCAAAGCCGTTCAAATTGACCTCCGTAATGCAAATTTACTAAATGACAGCACTGCAGCTGCTGGTTTTTACACCTATGTTCTGGAAGGTTCCCAAGGCGGTTTCACAATTGCTCACGATTGGAATGGGGTGAGTTTTGGAACTGATATTGAGGGTATTAATATAGGTCAATGTGTAATAGAAAACGCTAGAGGTGGCAAAGGAAGCGACACAATTATTGGAAACCGCTTAGCAAACGATATTTGGGGCTATGATGGAAATGATAACATTACCTGCGGCGATGGAAATGATACTGCTTACGGAGATATCGGAAATGATTTCATCCATGGTAACGCAGGAAATGATATTTTAATTGGGGGATCCGGATCAGATGTGATTCAAGGCGGAAAGGGTAATGATCATATTTATGGTTCTTATTTAAATACAGTTTTTGGTGACGATCGTTTTGGAGGCAGTTCAACCATAGGAGCAGATGGTATAGGCGATATCGATACGCTATCAGGAAATTTAGGTGATGATAAATTTTATCTCTTCGGCAATGGAAGAGCCGCTTATAATGATCGAGAAGATAATACTTATGGAAGAAATGATTATGCACTTATCACGGATTTTGGAACACCAGGGCTAAGATCTCTTCTATATGGAGAAGATAAGATTGTTCTTCTTGGTAGTAGCAATGACTACCTATTAGGCGCAAATGGCAATAATACAGAGATTTTCCTTAAATCAACAGTGCAGGGTGGGGTAAATGAACTGATAGCAATCATAAATAATGTAAATAGTCTTTCCCTAGATGGCACAAGTTTTGAGTATGTAGCAGGAAACCCAGCTTTTTAATAAATTAAAGAGATGCCACAGCCTTGAGCAGGTGCTGTTATGCACTTTGATCATTCGGAGAGCTTTCTGCTCCCATGAATATCTATTAATATTTATTTTTTTTGATTGCCGCATTATTTCAGTAGGTGATCTGGTATTCCTCGCAAGCCTAAACGCATTGAAAACCACCATAACCGTTAAAAATCTCGGCCTCAGGCCCAAGTTGCATACAACAAGCAAACTGCAGAGCATCCGGTGTGCGCAGGCCGTAGTTCGCAAGCAATCGCGTCGCCAGGTCCACCACAGGCGTACTGAGCTCCACAATCAAAAGCCCTAGCTGATCAAATAAATACCATAACGATCAAGGCAGATACACCGGGCCATGCTGATGATCCTGTTCAATCGCTGCTATTCCACGGCGCAGCTTCTGCTCATGATCCAATCTTAATACCTAAAAATACTGCTGCTTCTCAACACAATTTTACTGAAACCTAATCTTTTTGGGAGTACAACAACTTCAAGCAGCCGTCTCCAGCTAGCGCCTTCTAACCTCCCCTGTTGCCCTGCTCTAGGGAGCGATTTCGTCGGACTTCAGAGATCCTCCTACCGGCTTGAAGGTAGGCCCTGGGGGTAAAATTAATTCAACGAACGCAGCCCGCATAAGGCAAAACCGTTGGTGTTGCGCATCACCGCGGTGGCTAGTTTTCATCAACTCCAAGCGCAATTCTCCAATTGTTACTAAGACTATCACTGCGAGAATTTATTGAATTAACCACAAATAATTAGAACGTGCTCAACTTCTCCCCACTAACTTTTGGCGCAGCTTTTTGATTTGATCACGCAAACTAGCTGCTGCTTCGAAATCAAGTTTTGCAGCTGCTGTTTTCATTTTTTCCTCTAATTGTGTAATCAACTCAGGTAATGCTTCCAAAGGCACTCCATTGTGTTGGGCAACTTCAACCGCCTCTGTAAGTTGATCATCATTTAATTTGCGCGACATCTCAAGAAAAGCAAGTATTGGATTATTACCAATCGATCTTTTGCCCGCTGCCGTTGGTGTAATACCATGTTCAAGGTTATATGCATGTTGAACAGCCCGGCGTTGTTCAGTAACAGTAATTGCCTTAGCCATCGAATCAGTGAGATTATCTGCATATAGGAGTGCTTTGCCATCCACATGGCGAGCTGCCCTACCAATGGTTTGAATTAATGAGCGCTCAGCCCGCAAAAAGCCTTCCTTGTCAGCATCTAATATGGCCACTAAAGAAACTTCAGGCAGGTCTAAACCCTCCCTCAATAAGTTCACACCCACCAACACATCATATTCACCATTACGCAAATCTTGAATGATTTCGATCCTTTCAATCGAATGGATTTCAGAATGCAAATAACGCACTTTTACCTGATTTTCAGCTAAATAATCTGTTAAATCTTCTGCCATTCGTTTCGTTAGGGTTGTTATTAGTACCCTTTCCTTGCGATCAGCGCGCACACGTATTTCACCTAATAAATCATCCACCTGGCCGCCGGTTGGCCTCACTTCAACAATCGGATCAAGCACACCCGTGGGGCGGATTACCTGTTCTGCCACATTGCCGTTAGAAATCTCTAGTTCCCAATTGCCTGGCGTTGCGCTAACAAATATTGTTTGTTGCGCTTTTTGCCAAAATTCCTCTGCTTTTAAGGGGCGATTATCGGCGGCACTAGGTAAACGAAAGCCATGGTCTATCAATACCTGTTTGCGGGCCCTATCACCGTTATACATGGCATGTAATTGCGAGCAGGTAACATGGCTTTCATCCACAACTAAAAGCCAATCCTTAGGGAAGTAATCAATCAAACATTCAGGTGGTGTACCGGCCTGCCTACCAGCTAGATGCCGAGCATAATTTTCCACACCATTGCAATAACCCACCTGTTGCAGCATTTCAAGGTCGTAGGTGGTGCGTTGTTCAAGCCGCTGCGCTTCTAGTAATTTGCCCTGGCCTTGCAATTCATCTAAACGCATGCGCAACTCAGCGCGAATTTCAGCAATCGCACCATCTAAACGATCTTTTGGTGTTACAAAGTGTTTGGCTGGATAGATATTAATTGCTTCTAAACTTTGTAGAATCTCACCAGTTGTTGGATCCACATAACGGATCGCTTCCACCTCATCGCCAAATAGTTCAATCCGCACCAAACGATCTTCATAGGCAGGGCCAATTTCCAACACATCACCTTTAACGCGAAAGCGGCCGCGGGCAATTTCAGTGTCGTTACGGGTGTATTGATTATTAACCAATTCCCGCAATGAAGAACGTAGATTTAAATTATCTCCCACCTTAAATGGCACCGCAGCTTTTAAATATTCAGAGGGAATACCCAAACCATATATACAACTAATTGATGCCACTACTATCACATCGCGCCGCTCAAATAACGAACGCGTTGCCGAGTGGCGCAACATATCAATCTCTTCATTTATTGATGCTGTTTTTGCGATATATGTATCAGAAACAGGCACATACGCCTCTGGCTGATAATAATCATAGTAAGAAATAAAATATTCAACTGCATTTTGCGGGAAAAACTCCCGCAATTCATTACATAGCTGTGCCGCAAGGGTTTTGTTATGGGCTAACAC
>Ga0310330_100107_pt1 | contig 22899 bp, 19 predicted proteins | sample LakMicDCLTotalB5_FD_195544 | JGI IMG/M metagenome (GOLD analysis project Ga0310330, IMG submission 195544) | Enriched freshwater cyanobacterial communities from Lake Michigan, Michigan, United States - MI23.DCL.Total.B5 (v2) (version 2) | ecosystem: Environmental > Aquatic > Freshwater > Lake... | reverse complement strand
GTCCCACCCCAGCATGGCTTCGAGCTGGCAGATCTCATGCCAGAACAGCTCCCTGAGGCGGTGCTTGCAGTCAGCATCCATGGGCTGATCGTAATGACCCTCGTGGCGCCGTTCGGCGGCCACCGGGGGCATGGGGGGCAGCCCCAGGTGCGCGCACACCCTGTCGAGACACACCTGGTGCTGCTCCAGCAGGTCCTCCTGCCGCAGCACCAGCACGGCTTCGCGGCCAAAGAACCGCCAGAGACGCCGCAACTGGGCGCAGTAGAAGCCCCGGTCGACGTAGGACCCCACCCGGTCCTGCAGCGGCAGGGTGGAGCGGCTGCGATCGGCTTCTGCCGCAAGGGCCTCGCCAAAACTGAGCTGTTCGGCCCCGCGGCCCCGCTCCATCGACCAGTGCGAATAGGCCCTGGTGATCGGATTGCGCAGGATCACGATCAACCGCATCGCCGGGTTGTAGCGCCAGATCCGTTCGGCGCTGGGTTCCCAATACATGTAAATCGGTGTTGCTTCACCCCTTGCCTTTGGGTCATCGTCGCGGCTGAAGTGTTGGTGGTACTTCCTATAGTTGGGGCGTTGCCAGTTGATCGTTTCATCATCAAAGAAATGCAGCTCCTTGCATTCTGGAAGCGCAACGTCGGGGTGTTGTTGCAGGTAATGGACCAGGGCTGTGGTGCCACCTTTCTGTGTGCCGCAGATCAGAAAGGAGAGGCGTCTCTGCATCGTGGTGTCTGACGGCGTTCAGCTCTGTTGAAGGCGTCCTTTAGGCTGGCACAGCGGACTGGCACTGGTGTTGCATGTTTGTCACGGGTTGCCACCGTTCGGGCACGTCTCTGCTGGCCTCAGTGCTGATCAGTGCCCTTGAGCTCGACGGTGACGAGCGGGAACCTGACCTGGAGCCCAAGCCCGACAATCCGCTCGGTTTTTTCGAAAGTGAGCGGCTGGTTTCGCTCAATGACGCGCTGCTCGAGGGGATTGGCTGCCATTGGAATCAGCCCCCCCTGCTCATGCCCAGATGGGATCGCCCGCCGCTGCTGGAGTCTTTGATCAAAGCGCGCTCGGGGCTTGGCCGTTATGCCCTGACCTCGCAGTGGGTCGATAAGGACCCACGCCTGTGCCTGACCCTGCCGGCCTACGTGCACATCCTGCTCAAGCGCGTGCCGGTGGTGGCCGTACTGCGGCAGCCCCTTGCTGTGGCCACGTCACTCCATTGGCGAGACGGCATTCCCCTCGACGGTGGGCTGGCGTTCTGGTTTCTGCACAACCACCATCTGGCCGCCGGCCTTGCAGCCGAGGATGCATTGGTGACCTACGACGCCCTGACCGGTGCCGCAGAACCTGCCGCGACCGCGGCCCTGCCGGCTCAGCTGCTGGGGTTTCTGCGCGATCACGGTGTTGCCGTTGCTGGTGCCCATGCCATTGAGGCAGCTCTGCAGCAACGCTTGAATGCCAGCCTGAACCGTGCCGGCGCCGCGGTCGTACCCCCAGCTGGTTCTGCGGCCCCCCAGGGCGAGCTGCTGGGCCTCTGCCAGCGGGCCTACGGCGCCGTGGTGGCAGAAGGCACTCCTTCGCTCACCCGTTTTCGCGAGGTGTTTGATGCCCTGCCACGCGCAGTGCTCCAAGCTCTACAGGCCGCTGATCTGGTGCCGGGGCCCCAGGTTGTGTGTGTGCCTGATGCTGCTGATCAGGCCCGGTTGCTGGAGCTGGAGCATCAACTCGCCCGCAGCGCCCAGACCCTGCAGGCCAGCGAGCAACAGCTCGCCGATCTGCGGCGTTCGACCAGCTGGCGCCTCACGGCTCCACTGCGGGCGCTCATGACTGGTTTGCGGCGGAGCTGATGCTGCAGCTGCTCAGAGAGTGGCCTCCAGGCTTTGGCGGGGTTGAGCGCGTTGCCCATGGCCTTGCCCAGGAACTGGGCGGCACGGTCGTTTGCCTGCGGCGTGAACAAGTCCGCCGGCCGCCGGGCGATGGGGCGCTGCCGGTGACCTACAGCCGCCGATGGCTGCCTGCGTTGCCCCTGGGGCGTGTGCTGTTGCCGTTGCCTTCGCTTGGACTGGCCCGTTTGCTGCTCAGCCCGGCTCCCTTGCTGGTGCATCTGCCCTGCCCCACGGTGCTGCTGCTGCTGTGGTTGGCCCGCCTGTGCGGGCCCCGCCGATCGATCTGGGTCTATTGGCATGCCTTTCTGGCCCCCAGATCAGGCCTGGCCGGCCGCCTGGAAGGGGTTTACCAACGTCTGGCCCTGCGCCTGGTGCGCTCGTTTGCCGTGATCACCACCTCACCGCGACTGCAGCAGGCGCTCCAGGCCGAGGGCGTGGCGGGGGCGCAGCTCAGTTGTCTGCCCTGTGCCCTGCCTGCGGTGGTCGAACGCAACTGCACGGCCCTGTGGTCGCGCCGTGAGCAGGATCACCGGCTCCCGGGCTGTGTGATCGCGATCGGACGGCTCGAGAGCTACAAGCGCATCGATTGGTTGATCGAAGCGGTGGCCGCCGCCCCGGCCGTGCGCGAACTGCAGGTGATCGGTGACGGCCCCGACCGCCCGCGCCTGGTGGCCCTGGCGCAGCAGCGCCTGGCGGGCCATCAGCGGGTCGTGTTTCATGGGCGGCTCGATGAGGCGGCCAAGCTGCAGCAGCTGAGCCGTGCCAGCGTGCTGGTGCTGCCTGCCGATCGCTGCAACGAAGCCTTCGGCATCGTGCAGCTTGAGGCCATGGCCTGTGGGGTGCCCGCCGTGGCCTTCGACCTGCCCCGTTCGGGCATGCATTGGGTCAGCCAGCTGCCGGTGCTCCCCTGGAGCGGCCGGCCCGGTGATCTGGCCGCCCTGCTGCAGCACCTGTTGAGCGCAGATGATCTGCAGCAGCAGGCCAGCCGCGAGGCGCGCCAGCGTTACGAGCAGCACTTTGCCCTGAGCATCTGGCGCCAGCGCCTGCGGCAGCTGGGCCTGGCCCATGGCTGAACCCCCTGCCCTGCATCACCAGCTTGGTGAGGCCGCGCCAGCAGCTGCGGTGCTCAGCTGCTGGCGCGCCCAGGGGCCGGAGGCCGCCGCCCGCTGCCAGCATCAGTTGGTGCACGCGCAGCCCCAGCTGGCCCAGGCGCCCCTGCAGCGCGAGCTGCGCGCCAGGCTGGCGGGCGAGCCGGGTCCGCGGTTGCTGATCGACGGCCTCTGGTTTTGCCGCCCCTTTGGCGGCATCACCCGGGTGTGGGATCAGATCCTGAGCACCTGGGCGCTGCCAGGCCTGCTCAGCGAGGCGGCGCCGGTGTGTCTGATCGAGCGCGACAGCCATCTGGCTCGCTCCGGGGCCTTTCCCTGGATCGAAGGCCCCCGGGTTGATCCGATTGATCCGGTGGCTGTTGCGTCATTGGCCGACGACAACGCCACCCTGGCGGTCCAGTGGGGGGCACAGGTCTTTCTCTCAAGTTGGATCAGCTCCACAGGGGCCAGCGAACCGGCGATCGCCGAGCTGGCCCTGGTGCACGACTGCCTGCCCGAGCGCTATGGCGTGCCCGAACCCCTGCGCGGCCTCCGGCGCCGCTGGCTGCGGGGCGCGAGCCGCCATCTGGCGGTATCGGCCGACACCGCCGCCGACCTGGAGACCTTGCTGAGCCAGCCGCAGGGGTCGCTGCCCTGGTGCCATCCGGCTCCGGCCTCGTTGTTTGCTGAAACCCTGCCTGAACCCGAAGGCCGGCGCCTGTGGGATGGGCTGCGCCAGCGCGCGGGTCTGAGGCCGCCTTATGTGGTGCTGCCCGCCACCAGCGCCATCGGCTCCTACAAGAACCCTGAGCTGGTGGCCCAGGCGCTGCAGGCCCCGCCGTTGCAGCCGCTGCAGCTGGTGCTGTGCGGCATTGCCGCCGACCAGCGCCGCCTGGAGCTGGAGCAGCGCTACCCGCACCTGCAGGGGCGTGCTCTGGCGGTCGGCCTCAGCGACCTGGAGCTCACCCTGGTGTACCGCCATGCCCTGGCGGTGGTGCTGCCCAGCCATGCCGAGGGTTTCGGGCTGCCGGCGGTTGAGGCCATGGCCAGTGGCGCCGCCGTGCTGGTGGCCGACAGCCGCGGCCTGCGCGAAGCCGGTGGCGGCGCGGCACTGCGCTTTGGCTCGCGTCGCCCCGATCAGCTGGCCCAGTTGCTGGGGCTGCTGCTGAGCCCCCAGGGCCCAGACCTGCAGCGCCATCTGCAGCGCCGCCGCCGTCAGCGGCTCGACGCCCTGCACCCCGACCTGCTGGGGCTGGCACTGTTGGCTCTGGCCCGCAGTGTGGCGTTAACCTGACGCTTGACCCGAGGCCGTCAAGGCGCTGAGCCCGCAGTTGTCGACAGCCTTGCCCGCCCCTTCTGATCAATCCCTTGAGCCTGGGGTTGAACGTCTAGAAAGGCAGCAACCCATCGCCTTGCTGCTCGAGGGGGTCAGGCTGGAGATTCCCGTCTTCACAGCCGAGACCCGCAGCCTCAAGACCAGCCTGATCCGCTCGGTCACCGGCGGCAAGCTCAGCCGCAAGGGCGGCAAGGCCATGGTGGCGGCCCTGCAGGACGTGACCTGCACCGTGCGCCAGGGCGAGCGCATCGCCCTGATCGGCCACAACGGTGCCGGCAAGTCGACTTTTTTGCGCCTGATCTCGGGCATTTACCAGCACAGCGCCGGTCGCTTCGAAGCCCGGGTGCGGGTCTTCCCGATGATCCACAAGAGCTTCATCACCAGTCCCGAGCTCAGTGGTCTGCAGGCGATCAAGGCCCACTACCTGATGGTCAACGGTCATCTGGGTGGTTTTGAGGCGTTCGCCGATGACGTGATCGCGTTTTCGGGGCTGGGTGACTACGTGCGCCTGCCCGTCAAGACCTACAGCCAGGGCATGGCAGCCCGCTTGCTGTTTGCCGTGCTCACCGCCTTTCGCCATGAATGCCTGGCCCTCGATGAGGGCTTTGGCGCCGGTGATTCGAGCTTCTACAAGCAGGCCCAGCAGCGTCTGCATCGGTTTCTCGACACCACGGGCACCCTGGTGCTCGCCTCCCATTCCGACGATCTGCTGCGGCGCTTCTGCCAGCGCGGCCTGGTGTTTGCCGAGGGCCGCATTGCTTTTGATGGGCCTCTGGAAGAGGCTCTCAAGCATTACCACCGCAGCGGGTTGGCTGATGTGGATGCCCCCCCTGGCCCATGACGCTTCAGTCAGATCAGGTCGTTGCCCCGTTACACCCTTTGAGGTCCACCTTGACGTCGTCTTTGTGTTCCAGCCGCCGGCACCTTTCGGTACGGGCCACCCTCCGCAGCGCCTGGGGTCAGCGCCGGGTCTGGTGGTTCACGGCCACGGCCCGAACCAAGGCCCGGTTTGCTCGCACCCTGTTTGGCAGTTTCTGGCTGGGGCTTTCCAATCTGTTTTCGATTGCCGTGCTGGCGGTCGTCTACGGCACGGTGTTCAAGGTTCAGGACTTCAATACCTACGTGGTCTATCTCGGCCTTGGCCTTGTGGTCTGGAACTCGATCAACTCGGCGGTGGCCTCAGCGCCCAATCTGTTTGAACACAATCAGACCCATCTCCATAACACCAATCTGCATCCCATCTTCTACACCCTGGAAGAGTGGGCCTTCCAACTGCAGACTTTCGTGCAATCGTTTCTGCTGGTTCTGTTGGTGCTCTGTGTCTATCAGTCCAATCTGATTGTCAACTGTGTTCTTTATGGTTGGCTGCCCTTGCTGAATGTCTTCCTGTTTCTGTACTGGCTCCCGGTTCTTGTCTGTGTGTTTGGTGCCAGATACCGAGATCTTTACCAACTGGTGCCAATTGTATTGCAGCTGATCTTCCTGTTGTCGCCGATTCTCTACAAGAAAGACAGTCTTGGCCCGCTGGAATGGGCCGCCGATCTCAATCCTTTTTATCGCGTGCTTGGTGCCGTGCGCCACAGCCTCATTCATGGCCAAGTGCAGTGGCAGCTTGGGGCCGTCATGTTGTTGATCAATGGTCTGGGGATCTGGTTGGCTGTGCATCTCTTGAACAAAGAGCGCGCCAATCTCCCCTTCCTGGTCTGAGTGTGACCCTGCTGATCAATCTGCTGCCCTGGCTGCCAGGGCACTCAGGCTTTGGCAGTTATGTGCAGCGGGTGGTGCCTGCTTTGCCGGGTTGGCGTCTGCAGCTCGCTGCCGGCGGTTCGGCAGCCCTGCTCGCGGCCCAGCAATGGCCCCCGCATCCGCCTGAGACGTTGCCTACAGGGTTGTCCCGCGTGCTGCAGAGCTATGGGCTGTCGCAGCATGGTTTCGACATCAGGCCCCTGTTGGCGGACCATGGTCTGAGCCTCGATGATCTGGGCTGTATCTATTCACCGTTCTTTGATGCGTTGCTGGCGCTGCCCCAGCAGCTACCCCAGGTGATCACCTGCCATGACCTGACGCCTCTGCTGATGCCCAACAGCCGCAAGGCCTGGCTGCGTTATCGCTTCTGGCAGCCCTTGCATCTGCGCAAGGCGCAGAAGATCATCGCCATCAGTCGGCGGGTGGCGGATCATCTGCTCGCCTTCGGGGTCGATGGCCGCAAGCTGACGGTGATTCCCAACGGCATCGAGGTGTGTGAGCCACGCGTGGCGGCTCCGGCCACTGACGATCTGATCGTGCTGGCGCGCCACGATGGCAACAAGAATCTGTTGGCGCTCATGAAGGCGCTCGCTGCTGTGCAGCGGCAGCTGCCCCACTGGACGGGCACCGTTCGCATCATTGGCCGCGACGGCCGTCAGACCGCTGCCCTGCGTCGCCTGCACACAGCCCTGCCGCGCCCCCGGCAGGTGCAGCTGATCCCCTCACTGGGCACAGCTGAGCTGCGCCAGGCCATGCGCCAGAGCCTGGCCCTGGTCTCGGCCAGTGCCGAGGAGGGCTTTGATTACCCGGTGCTCGAGGCCAAGGCTGAAGGCCTGCCCACGTTGCTGAGCGACATTGCCGTGCACCGGGAATTTCACAACGACAGCTCGCTGTTTTTTCCGGCCGATGACGATGGCGCCGTGCTGGCGGCGCATCTTGGCAACCTGCTGCGTGATGGTGCGCTCTGGCAGCAGCTATCGCAGGCAGGCTATGCCTTGGCCCAGCAGATGAGCGTTGGGCGCCAGGTCGCTCAGATTCAGGCCCTGATCGACGCCACCAGCCGCGGCTGATCGCTCTGGTTACGACGACCGGCTCTGCAACAGCAGCTCGCAGATGCTGTTCTGAAAGTCAGCTTCAAGGCGTTGCTGGAACCGCCGGTAGCGCTCGATGCGTTGTTGACGCAGCTCCTTGAGCCAGAGCTCGCTGCTGCGGCGCACCAGCGTGGTTTGCTGAGTCGCTGAACGATGGGAAGTCACGGTCTCCAGGCGCTGACGCTGCAGGCGCCCGTAGATCAGCCGTAGTGCGCTGGCCCAGTCGCTGGTTTCGCGGGTGCTGCAGAGCAGCACGTGCTCGGCAAAGTCATGAAGTTGCTGGATTTCCCAGTGCGACTCCGACAGGCTGGCAATCACGGGCATCCCCAGGCAGGCTGCATCGAGCACGGGAATGCCGAAACCCTCGACCAGTGAGGGGCTCACAACGGCCATGGCATTGAGAAACAGCTGGCGCTTGAGGGCTTCATCCACATAGCCGGCCAGCACCACATTGGAGTGGGCCATGACAAGGGTTTTGACAGCATCGCTGTAGCTGTCGTGTTTGAGCTTGCCGGTGATGCAGAGGTGAATGCCTTCAGCTTCAAGGCCGGATTCCACAAAGGCCTTGAGCACGAACAGCACGTTTTTGCGTGGTTCGATGGAGGAGTTGAACAGGATGTAGCGCAGCGGCTTGAGCTTCACTGCAGTCTTGCGTGTCTCGTCGGCAACAAGCAACGTGTTGTTGGAGGCGTCGAAGTCACAGGCATCCGCCGCGAAGCGAAGCGACGGGGGTTGAGTAACAACGCAGTCCTGCTCTTGGCCGGGGTGTGGTTGAGATTCGAGGATGAAGCTGTTGTATTTGTCCTGGGTCGATCGTGAGACAAACAGTCGACTCGTCTGATCACAGGCCTTGAGCCGCCGGGTGAAACTGCGAGCAAGATCACTGGTTCTGGCGTATTCCAGAGGAATCAGATCATGGATGGTCTGGACTGTGATAGCCGCGTTGCTCGACTGAATGGCTAGTGGCGCCGTCGTGATGAACGCGTCAAACCCATCAGTCGCCAGTTGGATTGTCCGAGTGTGTTTTTGTTGTGCTACCAGAAAGGAGTTGACGTAAATGTCTCTGGTGCAGATCAGGCCTTTGACGTCGTGCAGATAGCTCAGACGTGCACTCTGCAGGTACGGGTTGTCGTAGAGGGTCTGCAGATCAAAGGCCTGCAGGTCCCCATTGCGGTAAGTGGTCTTTGGAAGCAGCTTGGAAACGATGGTCTGCAGCTTGCGGCTGAGGCCGTACAGCGGCAGCCTGCTCAGAATCCGTTGCCGCAGGCCCGTGTACCGCTCAGGTCTCCAACCGCTTTCCAGGCCTTCGAGCGTCCGTGCTGTGAACACCAGCCGGTTTGACCGGCTGCTGCGGGAGATCGGTGCCATGTCGCCCATGGCGGGCGCCAGCTCTGTGAGCAGCCAGACTTCGGCGCCGGCCTGACGCAGGGCCCTGAGCAGGTTCTTGCTGTAGACGGCGATGCCGCGATGCTCGCTCTGCTCGAGATCGAGCGCGGTCACCAGAACACGCCATCCCTCCAGCCCCTTCGCTGAGGGTGCTGTGTTCGTTCGGCTGTTCATGGCGGCACCTGTCATGGCTTCACCTGCCTGGGCCCGGTGGGGAGTTGGCTGCGCTCCACCAGAGCCTTGAGATGGAGTCGTTCAGCCTGCAGATCATCCACCAGCCGCGTGGCCTGTCGGGCCTGCTGCAGCTGCAGCGAACGCTCAGCCTTCAGGGCTTCGCGCTGGTCCATCAGTTGGGATTGATGGGCAACTTCCAAGTCCTTCAGGGTGGCCTGATGTTGCTGCTGCAGTGCTTCGCGTTCAGCCCTCTGGGCGCGCTGCGCGTCTGCGGCCAGCACCCTGAGCATGTGGCTCTCCCACTGCTGCTGTTTCAGCAGGACTGCAAGTGCAGCCGCAGAGGCGCCGGCAATGAACCCATCCCAGCGCTGGCGCACACGGGCCTGGTCATCAGCTGATGCTCCCTGCCCTTCGAAGCGCTGGCGTGTTGTTTCGCCGTTGTGCAGGGCCTTGGCTTCGCCGCACAGCCAGACCTGTTTGCCGCGCTGCTGCTGCATGTCGAGGCACAGCGCCACATCTTCGCCGCAGACCCGGTACTGGGTGTTGAGGGGCAGCGCATCGCTGCGTCGCAGCCATTGCAGCGCGCCGGTCACAGCGGCGACCGGTTGGGTGCTCACCTGGTTCGACTGCTGCTGGACCAGTTTCTGATCCAGCACGTGATAGGCGTTGCCGTCGTGATCAAAGGCGATGCCCACATGGCTGAGGCGGCCGCAATCCGTGCGCAACAGGCCTCCGACGAGGCCGATCTGGTCGCTGCTGGTCAGCAGGCGAAGACCCGCGTCGACGCAGCCCGCATCGAGGATCACGTCGTCGTTGACCAGCATCAACAGGGAGCCCGAAGCCTGTTCAATCAGCCCGTTGACGTTGCTGGCGAAGTGGTACGGATCCCGCTGAACGACGCGAAACGAAAAGCGGCTTGGGTTGGAGATCGCCTGCTCCTCGCTGGCGCTGCCGTTCCAGGAGCAGAGCACTTCAACGGCATCGGATGGCAGCGAGCAGGCACGATCGAGAGACGACAACAGCGTGCTGAGCAGCTGTGCTGTGCGCGAGATCACCAGGACTGAGAGCTGCATCGGTCCTTGTCTGCGGCAGGACTCTATCAATGGTCTGCATGAAGGCCCTGCCGACAGCCCCTGTGCCGTGGGAAGCCTCAGGTCGCGGTCGTTAAGCTGCCCCAATCGCAGACCGGCCCTCGTTCCATGCTCAAGCTGTTGCTGGGTGATCCCAATGCCCGCAAGCTGCAGCGCTACCAGCCTCTGGTCACCGACATCAACCTGTTGGAGGAGGAGGTCGAGCCCCTGAGTGACGAGGAGCTGCGCGGGCTGACCAGCGAGTTCCGCCAGAAGCTCGACGCGGTCTCCGGCAACGCCCAGCGCCAGAAGCAGGTGCTGGCCGAGCTGTTGCCCCAGGCCTTCGCCGTGGTGCGCGAGGCCAGCAAGCGGGTGCTGGGCATGCGGCACTTCGATGTGCAGCTCATCGGCGGCATGGTGCTGCACGACGGCCAGATCGCCGAGATGAAGACCGGCGAGGGCAAGACGTTGGTGTCCACCCTGCCGGCCTATCTCAACGCCCTCACGGGCCGCGGCGTGCATGTGGTCACGGTCAACGACTATCTGGCCCGGCGCGATGCCGAAATGATGGGCCAGGTGCACCGCTTCCTGGGCCTCAGCGTGGGCCTGATCCAGCAGGACATGGCACCGGCCGAGCGGCGCCGCAACTATGCCTGCGACATCACCTACGCCACCAACTCGGAGCTCGGTTTCGATTACCTGCGCGACAACATGGCGACCGACATCGCCGATGTGGTGCAGCGCCAGCCCCACTACTGCATCATCGACGAGGTCGATTCAATCCTGATCGATGAAGCCCGCACGCCGCTGATCATCTCGGGTCAGGTCGAGCGGCCCCAGGAGAAGTACGAGCGCGCCTGCCAGGTGGCCGTGGCGCTCGAGCGCGCCGCCGAACTGGGCAAGGACGGCATCGATCCCGAGGGTGACTACGAGGTCGACGAGAAGCAGCGCAACGTGACCCTCACCGACGAGGGCTATGCCAAGGCCGAACAGCTGCTCGGTGTCGAGGATCTGTTCAACCCCGCCGATCCCTGGGCCCACTTCATCAACAACGCCCTCAAGGCCAAGGAGTTGTTCATCAAGGATGTGAGCTACATCGTGCGCAACAACGATGTGGTCATCGTTGACGAGGGCACCGGCCGGGTGATGCCCGGCCGCCGCTGGAGCGACGGCCTGCACCAGGCGATCGAGGCCAAGGAGGGGGTGGCGATCCAGCCCGAGACCCAGACCCTGGCCAGCATCACCTACCAGAACTTCTTCTTGCTCTACGAGCGCCTGTCGGGCATGACCGGCACCGCCAAGACCGAAGAGGTGGAGTTCGAGAAGACCTACCGGCTTGAGGTCACCCAGGTGCCCACCAACCGGCCCAGCCAGCGCGCCGACTGGACCGATCAGGTCTACAAAACCGAAATCGGCAAATGGCAGGCCGTGGCCGCCGAGATCGCCGCCGTGCACGGCCAGGGCCGGCCCGTGCTGGTGGGCACCACCAGCGTGGAGAAATCGGAGCTGCTGGCGACCCTGCTGGCCGAGCAGCAGATCCCCCACAACCTGCTCAACGCCAAACCCGAAAACGTGGAGCGGGAAGCTGAGATCATCGCCCAGGCGGGCCGGGCCGGGGCGGTCACCATCGCCACCAACATGGCGGGCCGCGGCACCGACATCATTTTGGGTGGCAACAGCGACTACATGGCCCGCCTCAAGCTCAGGGAGGTGTTGCTGCCCCGGCTGGTGCGCCCCGAAGAGGGCCACCGCCCCCCGGTGCCCCTGCAGCGCGCCGGCGCCGCCGGTTTCAAGGCTGCCAGTGAGGCCACCAGGGCACCCGGCAGCCTGTTTCCTTGCGGCCTGAGCGACGAGGCCGACGCGGCCCTGGGCCGGCTGGCCCGCGAGCTGGTGACGGCCTGGGGTGATCGGGCCCTCACGGTGCTCGAGCTCGAGGAACGCCTCACCCAGGCGGCCGAAAAGGGCCCCACCGATGACCCCCAGATCCTGGCGTTGCGCAGCTGCCTGGCCACCGTGCGGGCCGAATACGACAGCGTGGTGCAGCCCGAGGCCGTGGGCGTGCGCGAGGCGGGTGGCCTGCATGTGATCGGCACCGAGCGGCATGAGTCACGCCGCATCGACAACCAGCTGCGCGGCCGTTCGGGTCGCCAGGGCGACCCCGGCAGCACCCGCTTCTTTCTCTCACTCGAAGACAACCTGCTGCGCATCTTTGGGGGCGACCGCGTCGCCGGCCTCATGAATGCCTTCCGGGTGGAGGAGGACATGCCGATCGAATCGGGCATGCTCAACCGCTCGCTCGAAGGCGCCCAGAAGAAGGTGGAGACCTATTACTTCGACATTCGCAAGCAGGTCTTCGAATACGACGAGGTGATGAACAACCAGCGCAAGGCCGTCTACCTCGAGCGGCGGCGGGTGCTCGAGGGCCTTGATCTCAAGCAGCAGGTGCTGGGCTATGGCGAGCGCACCATTGACGACATCGTCAATGCCTATGTGAACCCCGATCTCCCGCCTGAGGAGAACGACTTCACCAGCCTGGTGGAGAAGGTCAAAGAGTTCATTTACCTGCTCGAAGATCTGACGCCCGAGCAGCTCGATGGCCTGCAGATCGACGAGATCAAGGCCTTTCTGCAGGAGCAGATGCGCAATGCCTATGACAGCAAGGAAGGCCAGATCGAGCAGGTGAGCCCGGGGCTCATGCGCCAGGCCGAGCGCTTCTTCATCCTGCAGCAGATCGACACCCTGTGGCGCGAGCACCTGCAGGCCATGGACGCCCTGCGCGAATCCGTGGGCCTGCGGGGCTACGGCCAGAAGGACCCCCTGATCGAATACAAGAACGAGGGCTACGACATGTTCCTGGAGATGATGATCCAGATGCGCCGCAACGTGATCTACTCGATGTTCATGTTCCAGCCGGCCCCTGCGGCCGAGGTTGCCTGATCAGCGCCGGGCGGCATTACGGGCGCCGTGACAGGTGTCGTCACAACTTTGGCTTACGGATCACGATGCCGATGCTTGTCGCGGCATAGCTCTCAAGCAACAGACGCAAATGTACCTTGCTGTCGTAGGGAGGTGCATCAACGTGATAGTTGTAGGCATGCACACCGGGGTCGAGCACCAGCGGCTCCATCTGCAGGCCTTGCATGGCCAGTTCAGAGTTGAGTTGCTGCAGATCGCTGCCGCGAAACACGCAGGTTCCTGGCTCGTCGACCGTCTCTAGATCTGAGGCGAGATTGAATTCGGTGGTGTGCACGGCGATGCCACCGGGGTTGAGTTTCTGTGTGCTGGCCAGCAGAAAGTCCTGGGCTGCGCGAATGCCGCCGATGTGCTCAATCACGCAGGAGCTCCAGTGAAAGTCATGGCCCCCTGGAATCTGATCGTGGGCCCGCATGTCGAGGGGTTGAAAGGTGCAGGCCGCAGCAAAATCGTCGTAGGCAATCAGATTGCCGTGCCACAGTTGTCTGAGAGCGCTGGCATGCTGGGCCGTGCGTTTCCAGCCCTCATCGCTGACTTCGTCAGGGGCGTCACTGGCCAGGATGGTGCAACCCAGCGAGGCAAACAGGCTCGACAGTGGCTCTGTGCCAACACCAAAGCCCAGGCCCTTCAGCCCCGGTCTGAGGAAGCCGTTGGTGCGCAGTTGCTGAATGATGTAGACGAATTCCCACTGTTTGCGATGGAACACCGGTTCGCAGCGCAAATCATTCCTGCAGATCGCCTGATAGGTGGGGTGAATCAGGTCTTCGGCGCGGCACAGGCTTGAGCCGAACAGAGCATTCGGCGACGCCACACCCGGTTGAAGACAGCTGGCGAGACGCGACGTGATCTGGTAGCTCGATTGGCGTTGTCCAGTTGTTGCAGCAGCCTCAGAACGTGCCTCCAATGCCTCGTCGACAACGGAGTGGATGTAAGCCTTCAGCCGGTTTTTGAGCGTGTTGAATCCCAGCACCTGCTTCAGAAAGGTCTTCACGATCAGGCGCTTGTGCAGGCCTGATCATTCTCCCAGAAACTCCAGGATCTCCCGGTCCATGAGGTTCTGGGCTTCGCCGCGGCAGGGCTCCTGCAGGGGGCGGCCGGCCGCCAGTTCGCGCAGGCAGGCCTGGGTGCGGGCCAGTTCGCCCTCGAGGGCGTCGATGCGCTCCATCAGGTTGCGGATCACGGCGGCCTCGGCATCGGGCAGGGCCGAGTGGGCCAGCGGGTCGATGCGCACGCCGCTCTGGTGGATCACGCGGCCGGGGATGCCCACCACCGTGCTGTCGGGGGCCACGTCGCGCAGCACCACCGAGCCGGCGCCGATGCGGGTGTTGCCGCCCACGGTGATGGCGCCCAGCACCTTGGCCCCCGCACCCACCACCACATTGGCCTCGAGCGTGGGGTGGCGCTTGCCGTGGGCCTTGCCGGTGCCCCCCAGGGTGACCCCCTGATACAGCAGGCAGTTGTCACCCACCACGGCGGTTTCACCGACCACCACGCCCATGCCGTGGTCGATGAACACCCCCCGGCCGATGCTGGCCCCCGGGTGGATCTCGATGCCGGTGAGCCAGCGCCCCAGCTGGCTCAGGCTGCGGGCCAGCAGCCCCGCGCCGGGCAGCTGGTTGCGCCACAGCCGGTGGCTGAGCCGGTGCAGGGCCAGGGCATGGAGCCCCGGGTAGCAGAGCAGGATCTCGAGCGTGCCGCGGGCCGCCGGATCCCTCTCCTTGATGATCGCCAGATCGGCGCAGAAGGCTCGGAGCATGCCCCCATCCTGCCGAAGCCAGGCCCGACGGCGAGGGGTTTGACCGAGGGGCCCTCGCTCGTGCATGATCACCGAGCCGAAGGCGATGCCCGGCAGGCCCGCGGATGTAGCTCAGTGGTAGAGCATCTCCTTGCCAAGGAGAGGGTCGAGAGTTCGAATCTCTTCATCCGCTTGTTTCAGATCTGCGCCGGCGCGGTTCACCCCTGCAGCAGGCCGATCTCCTTGCGCAGCAGGTCGATCGTGGCGCCCCCCAGGTAGCTCTGGGCGCAGTGCACCACCGGCAGCCGCATCAGCTGGGCCCGGTTCTGGCGCAGGGTCTGCTCCACCAGGGGCATGCTGGGTCGGTCGCACAGCACGTGGCTGGCGGCCCGCAGCAGGGCCAGCAGGCGGCTGCCCGTGTCGGGGTTGGCCGTCATCACCAGCAGCTCGCTGCCGCGCATGCTGTGCAGGATCACTTCGGCCGCCCGCAGGATGCCGGGGCTGATGCTCACCAGGCCCACGCAGCTGCCGGAACGCAGCTCCTTGAGCAGGTCGAGCTCATGGCGAAAGTCATTGAGGTCGACCGGCACGGCCCGCACCCCGTGGCGCCGGGCGATCTCCTCGACCGGCTGCAGAAAGTAGCGGCTGGTGACCACGGTGCCGTTGTTGGCGCTGGTGAGCACCGCCTCCAGCTCCTCCATGGGCACCACCTCGACCGGCACCTCCAGGTTGGGGGTCAGCTCTTCGGCAATCAGCATCGACGCGCCGATGTCTTCGCGGGGGGTGCTCACCAGCACCCGGGCCCCGCAGCGCAGGCGCCAGTCGATCTCGCGGGTGATCAGGTCGCGGGCCTGCTGCAGGGTGCAGCCCGCTTGCAGCAACCCGTCGACGCTCTGCCTCACCTCGCGGTCGATGTCGGGCAGGGCCTTGTGGCGCAGCCCCGGCGGGGGCTTGATCTCGCGGGGGTTCTGCTGGTCACGCACATAGATGCCCGATCCCGCCATCGCCTCGACGACACCGTCGGTCTCGAGCTGGCGGTAGACCTTGCTGATGGTGTTGCGGTGCAGGCCGGTCTGCATCGCCAGCTGGCGGGTGCTGGGCAGCCGGTGCCCCGGCGGAAAGTGCCGCGCCGCAATGGCGAAGCAGATCTGGTTGTACAGCTGGGTTGACGCCGGGATGTCGCTTTCCTGCTGGATGTGGAATCGCACGCCGGAGTGGGCCAGATGACGGTCCGGCCACCATACGGACCCCAGGCCCGGGTGACAATTGCCGCGGTGGCATAACCCGAAGCGATGACGACCTCCTGCGGTTCCTGGGTCACCCTGGCGGCCCCCGGTGCGCCGGATCTGCGCTGCTGGTGGTCAGCCCCGGCCGCGCCCCGTGGTGCGGTGCTGGTGCTGCCCGAAGTGTTCGGGATCAACGGTTGGTTGCGCTCGGTGGCCGATCGCCTGGCGGCGGCCGGCTACGCCGCCCTGGTGATGCCGATCGTTGCCCGCACGGCCCCCGGACTCGAGCTTGGCTACGACGCGGCGTCGCTGGCCGAGGGGCGGCTGCACCGCGATCAGGTGAGCGCCGAGGGGTGCCTGGCCGATGCCCGCCGCGCCATTGCCTGGTTGCAGCAGCAGCCCGGCCTGGAGCAGCGCCCCGTGGCCTGCCTGGGCTTCTGTTTTGGCGGGCACCTGGCCCTGCTGGTGGCCAGCCTGCCCCAGGTGGCGCTCACCTGCTCGTGCTACGGGGCCCGGGTGTCGAGCTTTCGTCCAGGCGGCGGAGAGCCCACGCTTGCGGTGCTGCCCCAGGTGGGCGGTGATCTGCTGTGCTTCTGCGGCGATCAGGATCCGCTGATGCCCCCCGAAGAGCTCAAGGCGATCGCCACGGCCCTGGCGGCCTGCGGCTCCGGCCGGCGCCGCGAGCTGGTGGTGTTTCCCGGGGCGGGGCACGGGTTTCTGTGTGACCAGCGGGCCGACTTTGCGCCGGCGGCCGCGGCCCAGGCCTGGGCGCTGTTGCTCGAGGCCCTGGATCAGGTGTTCTGAGCGGCGGCGGGGCCCGCGCCGGCAGCGGCGGCCGTTTTGACGGGCTTGGGCTTGGCCTCGCCGCCGGTGGGCTTGCCCGAGCTCAGCTTGCGGGGGCTCAGGAACATGATCATGTTGCGGCCCTCGCGCTTGGGGGGCTGCTGGATCTCGGCGTTCTCCTCGAGATCCTTGGCCATGCGCATCAGCAGCACCTCGGCCAGGGCCGTGTGCTGGATCTCGCGGCCGCGGAAGATCACCGTGCACTTGACCTTGTCGCCGGCCTTGAGGAAGCGCACCGCCTGACCGATGCGCACGTCGTAGTCGTGCTGGTCGATCTTGTAGCGCATCTTGACCTCCTTGACTTCGGTCTGGTGCGACTTCTTCTTGGCCTCCTTGGCCTTTTTCTCCTGCTCGAACTTGTATTTGCCGTAATCCATGATCCGGCAGACCGGTGGATCGGCTTTCTCGCTGACCAGCACCAGATCGAGCTCCCGGTCCTTGGCCACCTCGAGCGCCGCTTCCCGTGTGATCACCCCCAGCTGACTGCCGTCGGCGTCGACCACCCGCAGGTTCGGGTAGCTGATGCGTTCGTTGATGTTGGGCAGCTCCCGAACGGGAGCACGGCGGTCAAAACGGGGACGTGGTGGCATTCAGGCGGGTGGTACCGGTGGAGGGCTGGAATCACTGACCCCACACCCTAGGACGCGCTCCACCGCGAGCAAGGCCTGGGCCAGTTGTTGCTGCAGATCCGAACCCTCGAGCCACTGCGGCTGGTGCTGGCGCCTGAACCAGGTGCGCTGCCGTTTGGCGTACTGGCGGGTGCGGCGGCCGGTGATCGCCACCGCCTCGGCCTGGCTGATCTCGCCCTGGTGAACCCGGCGGGCCTCGGCGTAGCCGATGGTGCCGAGCAGCTCCAGACCCTCGCCGTAGCGCTGCATCAATGCTGCGGTTTCGGCCAGCAGTCCGCCTGCATAGAGGGCCTCGGTGCGGCGGCTGATGCGTTCGCCCAGGTCGGGGGGGTTCAGGCCCAGCTCGAGCACCCGCCAGGGCGGTGGCGTGCTGCTCTGCTGCACGCTCATGGGCCGGCCGGTGCCGTAGATCACCTCGAGTGCCCGCTGGGTGCGCACCGCATCGGCTGGGGCGATCCGGGCCGCGGCCGCCGCGTCGGCCTGCCGCAGCAGCTGGTGGCAGGTGGGCTGGCCCAGGGCCTCCAGCTGGCGGCGCAGGGCGGGCTGGGGCGGCACCGCCGGCGGTGCCATGCCCTGGGTGAGAGCCTTCAGATAGAGCCCCGTGCCGCCGGCCAGCAGCGCCATCGGCCCACCCGGCCGCGGCCGCGCCAGTTCTGCGCTGATCGCAGCGCTGGCAAGCCCGCAGAACTCCTGCAGGTTGATCGGCTGGTCGGGATCGCGCAGGTCCAGCAGCTCGTGGCGGGCCGCCTGCCGCTGGGCCGGGCTCGGTTTGGCGGTGCCGATGTCCATGCCGCGGTAGAGCTGGCGCGAATCCACGTTCAGCACTGCCAGATCGAGCGCCTGGGCCAGGGCCACCGCCAGGTCGCTCTTGCCACTGGCGGTGGGGCCCAGCAGCACAATCACCAGGGGCAGGGCCGGCGGGGTGTTCGGCATGGCTCCACTCTGCGGCAATAGCAACCCCCCGCTGCGATCCGCTTCAGAGGCCTCCAGCGGCGCCTGGGGCGTGCCGGATCGCCCTGCCGGTGGTAAATTGGCCCTCGGCAGAGGGAGTCTCGGCCCCCACCCTGTTTCCAGCCGCTGGCCGGTTGCCCGGCGTCAATCTTCTGGGCCCCGTTCTGAGCCCCTGTCCTGAACCCTTGACCTGGGGAACCCCTCCCGCATGAGCGACGTCAGCAAAGTTCAGGCGGCCTACGGCGCCGAGCAGATCCAGGTTCTCGAGGGTCTCGAGCCGGTGCGCAAGCGCCCGGGCATGTACATCGGCTCCACCGGGCCCCGCGGTTTGCATCACCTGGTCTACGAGGTGGTCGACAACTCGGTCGACGAGGCCCTGGCCGGCCACTGCGACCAGATCCTGGTGGTGCTCAATGCCGACGGCTCGTGCAGCGTCTCCGACAACGGCCGCGGCATCCCGACCGACATCCATCCCCGCACCGGCAAGAGCGCCCTGGAGACGGTGCTCACCGTGCTCCACGCCGGCGGCAAGTTCGGCTCGGGGGGCTACAAGGTTTCGGGCGGCCTGCACGGCGTGGGCGTCTCGGTGGTCAACGCCCTCAGCGAATGGGTCGAGGTCACGGTGCACCGCCAGCAGCAGGTGCACACCCAGCGCTTTGAGCGGGGCCAGCCGATCGGCATCCTGGCGTCGGCCCCCGGCGCGGCCGGTGAGCTGGAGCGCACCGGCACGGCGGTCACGTTCAAGCCCGACATCGAGATCTTCACCGGCGGGATCGAGTTCGACTACCAGACGCTGTCGTCCCGTCTGCGCGAACTCGCCTACCTCAACGGCGGCGTCAAGATCGTGTTTCGCGACGAGCGGCCGGCAGCCCGCTCGGCCGAGGGCGTGGCCCACGAAGAGATCTATTTCTACGAAGGCGGCATCAAGGAATATGTCGCCTACATGAACGCGGAAAAGGATCCGCTTCACCCCGACATCATTTACGTGAATGCCGAAAAAGAAGGCGTTCAGGTCGAGGCGGCCCTGCAGTGGTGCGTGGATGCCTACTCCGACAGCATTCTCGGCTTCGCCAACAACATTCGCACCGTCGACGGCGGCACCCACATCGAGGGTCTCAAGACGGTGCTCACCCGCACCCTCAATGCCTTTGCCAAAAAGCGCGGCAAACGCAAGGAAGCCGATGCCAATCTGGCCGGTGAAAACATCCGCGAGGGCTTGACCGCCGTTCTCTCGGTCAAGGTGCCCGAGCCTGAGTTCGAAGGTCAGACCAAGACCAAGCTGGGCAACACCGAGGTGCGGGGCATCGTTGACACCCTGGTGGGCGAGGCCCTGGGTGAATTCCTGGAATTCAACCCCTCGGTGATCGATCTCATCCTTGAGAAGGCGATCCAGGCGTTCAACGCCGCCGAGGCCGCCCGCCGCGCCCGCGAACTGGTGCGCCGCAAGAGCGTGCTCGAGAGCTCGACGCTGCCCGGCAAGCTGGCCGACTGCAGCTCCCGCGATCCTTCGGAGTCGGAGATCTACATCGTCGAGGGCGATTCGGCCGGTGGCTCGGCCAAGCAGGGCCGCGACCGTCGCTTTCAGGCGATCCTGCCGCTGCGCGGCAAGATTCTCAACATTGAAAAGACCGACGACGCCAAGATCTACAAGAACTCCGAGATTCAGGCCCTGATCACGGCCCTGGGTCTGGGCATCAAGGGTGAGGAGTTTGATGAGAAGAATCTGCGGTATCACCGCATCGTCATCATGACCGACGCCGATGTCGACGGCGCCCACATCCGCACCCTGCTGCTGACGTTCTTCTACCGCTATCAGAAGTCTCTGGTGGAAGGCGGCTACATCTACATCGCCTGCCCGCCGCTCTACAAGGTCGAGCGCGGCAAGAATCACACCTATTGCTACAACGAAGCCGACCTGCGATCGACCCTCGACGGTTTCGGCGAGAAGGCCAATTACACGATTCAGCGGTTCAAGGGCCTGGGCGAAATGATGCCCAAGCAGTTGTGGGAAACCACCATGGATCCAACCACCCGCACCATGAAGCGGGTGGAAATCGAAGACGCCCTCGAGGCCGACCGCATCTTCAACATCCTCATGGGTGACAAGGTGGCCCCGCGGCGCGAGTTCATCGAGACCCACAGCGCTGAGCTCGATCTCGCCCAGCTCGACATCTGAGGCCCGCCTGGTGATCGCCACCAACCTTCGAACCCTGGCCCTGATCGGTTTTGCGCTGGTCGGGCCCGCCGCCCTGCCCGCGGGTGGTGCCGATGCCCGCATGCCCGAGCTGCGCCGCCGCCAGGGCAGCAGCGAGCCGTTGACGGCCCCTGCGGCGGCGGTGCTGCGCTGCGCGCCCCAGTGCCAGGCCCCCGTGATCGCCCAGGCCAGCGGCGGTGAGCCCCTGCGCCTGCTGCGCCGCTGGAGCACGATCGGCGGTCAGCGCTGGTTGCAGGTTGAACTGCCGGCCCAGCTGCCGGCCCAGCTGATCAATCCAGCCGCAGCGGGCGCGCCCCGCCGCGGCTGGCTGCTCGACACCCAGGCCTGAAGCCTGCGGGCTGAAGTCAGGTCGGCTTCAGCCCAGGGCAGCTTCGATGGCGTCGATCAGTTCGCGCGACTCGGGCTCAACGTTGCTCTTGAAGCGGGCCAGCACGGTGCCGTCGCGGCCCACCAGGAACTTCTCGAAGTTCCAGGCCACGTCGCCGGCGGGCTCGACCTGGGTCAGGGTCAGGTAGGGCTCGGTCTTGGCGCCGGTCGCATGCACCTTGTCGAACAGCTCGAAGTTGGCGCCGTAGGTGGTGGCGCAGAACTGCTTGATCTCGCTGAGGCTGCCGGGCTCCTGGGCGCCGAAGTCGTTGCAGGGGAAACCCAGCACCGCAAAGCCCTTGGGGCCAAAGGCTTCCTGCAGCTGCTGCAGGCCGGCGTACTGCCGCGTGAAGCCGCAGCGGCTGGCCACGTTGACGATCAGCAGCACCTTGCCGGCCCACTCGCCCAGGCGGCGCTCGTCGCCCATGGCATCGCGCACGCTGATGTCGTTGACCGAGACGGAAGCCATGGATCGATGGATCAGGGGTTTCGCCCGGAACTTAGCGACCCATAAACTCGCCGTGAAGCACCCGGGGCCATGAGCGAGACCAACGGCGTGGTGCTGGCCGAGGTGGTGGCCCAGCAATTGCAGGCCCTGCTGGAGGCGGGCAATTACGACGGCGCCAAGCTGCTGCTGCAGCCGGTGCAGGAGGTCGATGCCGCCGAAGCGATCGGCAGCCTGCCGCGCACCCTGCAGGCCCTGGCCTTTCGGCTGCTGCCCAAAGACGAGGCCATCGAGGTCTACGAATACCTCGATGCGGCGGTGCAGCAGACCCTGCTCGAGCGGCTGCGCAGCGGCGAGGTGCTCGAGCTGGTCGAAGAGATGTCACCCGACGATCGGGTGCGTCTGTTTGACGAGCTGCCGGCCAAGGTGGTGCGCCGCCTGCTGGCCGAACTGAGCCCGGCCGAGCGGCGCGTCACGGCCCAGCTGCTCGGCTACGAGGCCGAGACTGCCGGCCGTCTGATGACGACCGAGTTCATCGATCTCAAGGAGTTCCACAGCGCCGAGCAGGCCCTCGAGATCGTGCGGCGCCGGGCCCGTGACACCGAAACCATTTATTCGCTGTATGTGACCGACGGCTCGCGCCACCTCACCGGCATCCTGTCGCTGCGGGATCTGGTCACGGCCGAGCCCCAGGCGCGCATCGGCGATGTCATGACCCGCGAGGTGGTCAGCATCAGCACCGACACCGACCAGGAGGAGGTGGCCCGGGCGATCCAGCGCTACGACTTCCTGGCGGTGCCGGTGGTCGACCGCGAGCAGCGCCTGGTGGGCATCGTCACCGTCGATGACGTGATCGACGTCATCGAGCAGGAGGCCACCCGCGACCTCTATGCCGCCGGCGCCGTGCAAGCGGGCGACGAAGACGATTACTTCCAGAGCAATCTGTTCACCGTCGCCCGTCGCCGCGTGGTGTGGCTGCTGGTACTGCTGCTGGCCAACAGCGGCACGGCGGCGGTGATCGCCTCAATGGACGGGGTGCTCAAGCAGGTGGTGGTGCTGGCCGCGTTCATTCCCCTGCTGATCGGCACGGGTGGCAACGTCGGCGCCCAGAGCTCCACGGTGGTGATCCGCGGTCTCAGCACCCAGCGCATCCAGAGCCTGGGGCCCGGCCTGGCGATCGCCCGGGAGGCGGTGGCCGGGGCCCTGCTGGGGCTGCTGATGCTCATCGTGGTGGTGCCCTGGGCCGGCTACGTGTCGCATGGCAACTGGCTGGTGGCCTGGGCGGCGGGCCTGGCCCTGGTGGCGATCACCACCCTGGCGGCCACGGCCGGTGCTGCCCTGCCCCTGCTGTTTGACCGTTTCGGTCTGGATCCGGCGCTGATGTCGGCCCCGTTCATCGCCACGGCCACCGACGTGGCGGGTGTGTTCATCTACCTCAACATCGCCGCGGCCCTGCTGCGCTGGGGTGGCTGGGGCGGTTGAAGCCGGGTTGTTTCGGCTTTATGAGAGGAGTTCACACTTCTTCAGGTTAGGCTTTACACAACTTCAAGCCTGAACCCCCGTGGTTGTAGCTACAGCCGCCCCAGCCGCACCTGCAGTCGACGGCGATCTGGTGCGCAGCTACCTGCGCGACATCGGCCGGGTGCCGCTGCTCACCCACGAGCAGGAGATCACCCTGGGCCGCCAGGTGCAGGAGCTCGTCGCCCTCGAGGAGCTGGAAACCGAGCTCGAGCTGCGCGCCGGTGGCTCCA
>Ga0310330_100102_pt1 | contig 23518 bp, 24 predicted proteins | sample LakMicDCLTotalB5_FD_195544 | JGI IMG/M metagenome (GOLD analysis project Ga0310330, IMG submission 195544) | Enriched freshwater cyanobacterial communities from Lake Michigan, Michigan, United States - MI23.DCL.Total.B5 (v2) (version 2) | ecosystem: Environmental > Aquatic > Freshwater > Lake... | reverse complement strand
GTGCCCCTGCAGGGCCAGGCGGGTTTCCAGCACGCGGCGGATGTTGGCCTCGTCGTCCGCCACCAGGATCTTCATCCGCTCGGCCGGGCTGCTGTCCGTTACGTCGCTCTCAATGGCCTGGCTCATCGGCTCGACAGATACGGCGTCATCAGCTCAGTCTTTACTGCGCCAGCCAGGTCTGTCAGCTGCAGGGCAAGCATCTCGGGGCGACTGTTACATGACTGATCTGCCCCCAGCGGCCCATGAATTGCCAGCGCACCCGCAGGCTCTGTGCTCCCGCAGCAGGCCAGTGGCGCATCAGCTCCTGCTGAAGGTGGGCCATGGGATCCTGTCCCACGCGCTGGGCTGCCGCCACCGCAGACCAGCTGCTGAGATAGCCCAGAAGCTGGGTCAGCGTCCAGTCCCGTTCGATCCAGAGGTCGCTGGGGAAGGGCCATTCCTCTCCGGGGAAGGGCAGACCTGCAAAGCTCCGCTCCACCCAGACCCTCTGTGGCGACCACCACGGCTTGAGCGTCACCCCATAGAACTGTTGGATCAGCGTCTGGATGTGTTGGTCATCGACTTGCAGAGGTAAGTAGCCGATCCAGGCCATCACGGCCCGGGGCTTGGCCACGCGGCGCACCTCGGCGTTGAAGGCCTCGCCCGCGAACCAGTGCACCGCCTGGGCCACCAAGATCGCGTCCACGCTGGCGTCCTTCAGGCCACTGGCCGTTGCGCTGGCGGTGCGATAGGTCACCCGCCTGTGGGGTCGCGCCTGTTGAATCTGCTGCGCGCTGGCATCGGTCGCGATCACCTGCTCAAAGTGATCGGCCAGGGCCACGCTGGCCTGCCCGTTGCCGCAGCCACAGTCCCAAGCCAGGGCACGGTCTGCACAGCGGGCGGCCAAGTCGCTGAAAAAGCCTTGGGGATACGTGGGCCGATGGCTGGCGTACTTTTCAGCGACCTGGCTGAACAGGTGTTGATGCCCCGGATCCATGGTTCCTTTTGGAAGGAATCTCCGTTCTAATGGGGGATTGCGGCACCTCTGTTGATGGCCCATCCATGGCCTGCTCTGCTTCGCAAGGCATGGGTTGATCGCCCCCTACGTCAGAAGTTGGCCCTGGCGGTGTGGCTCACGGTGGTGCCGATCTCGCTGGCATCGTCGATGGTGGCGCTGCAGCACGCCCGCCAGATGGTGGAGGCGCGCGTGCGCCAGCAGTTGGTCTGGGATGCAGAGCAAGCCAGCGCTTATTTGAGTTTCTGGGATCAGAATCATCTTCATAATCTAACGTTGTTGTCTAAGAATGATCGGATTCGGGAATTGGACCCTCAGTCGGTTGGTCCAGTCCTTGATGAGATGTATCGGCTGTTCCCTGCGTTTAGTTATTCGGTGAATCGCCCCGATGGCACAACAGTGGATCGTGCTGGTTTAGCCACTCTGCCTGTGGAGCCTCGCTTGATTTCGGCGCTGATGCGGCAGCCCTCAACCACCTACGCCCAGGCTCTTAAAGGCGTGAACTCGACTTCTATTCTGATCCCCCCTTATGTTAATGATCCCTGTGTTGTTAGCTCAGTACCAGTCTATTCCACCGCATCGCCTGAAACGACTCCTGTCGCAGGCTTGATTAGTACCTGCTTGCCCTTGGCAAAGCTGGGTTGGATCACAGGGATCAACGCGTTGATCCAATCGGCTTCCAGTGCCAAGGGTGCCTTGCCATTGATTGATTTTGAGGCTGGCAAGCCCTACGGCTATGCCATGTTAATGGTGTTTGGACCCGATAGCTTTATCGTACTTGGCAACAACATTAACGACTCTCACCAGCTGTCTCGATTGGATCCTCGCCGGGTGGCGTCGACCTCCTGGCAGCCTTTGGTTGATCTTGCCTGGATGAGTAAATCTAGCACCTCTTTTTACACAGCTACTGTGAGGGGCGTTCCCTATTTTGTCGGGATCGATCGCCGCAAAAAAGGCCGCACAGTGATGATGGTGGTGGATCAACGGTCTGCTTTTGCAACGATCAATGATCTCTTTAAATGGATCTGGATCGGCACGATTGTTGCCCTTTCTGTGAGCTCGATTGCTGTGGTGCGGATCTGCAGAAGTTTGGCCAAGCCCATCGACCAAGCGGGCCTGGCACTCTCGCGCATCAGTCGTGGTGAGTTTGATGGCCCGTTGCCCACCGATAGCAGCGATGTCGGCCGCCTGTTTGCGTATGTGAATGCGGCCTCTGCGCAGCTTCAGGCCTTTCTGAATGAGGCAAAACAACATGCCATCACCGATGCCCAGCTGGTGGAAGCTCGTCGGATCCAATCGGATTTTCTGATCCAGGATCTGCCTTCCTCGGCCCACGTTGATCTGGCGGCCCTGTGCCAGCCTGCTTATCAGATTGGTGCCGACTGGTACGACGCCATCAAATTAGATGGCATCACCTTCATTGTTGTGGCGGATGTCTGCGATAAGGGTGTTCCTTCTGCCTTGTACATGTCGGTGTTCCGTTCGTTGCTGCGGCTCTCGCTGATCAAGGAATGGCAGCAGCATCAATCAGTTGAATCGACGTTGTGCCAGGCCGTGACCACGGTGAATCAGTACATGGCCGAGACCCATGGCCATACGGGTATGTTTGCGACCGCGTTCATTGGTGCTGTCGATGCCACAGCTGGCAGGTTGCATCACGTGGTTGCGGGGCATGAACCACCGCTGATTCTGCGGGACAATCAGTTGTCTGCGCTGACCATTGGTGGGCCAGCCGTTGGGATTTTTTCTGGGGCAGTCTTCCAGGCCTCCTGGTGTGCGTTTGCGTCAGGGTCGCTGCTGCTGGCCTTTTCCGATGGGTTGCCAGATGCACGAAATCCTGAGGCCATCCGCTTCGGGGATCAACGCTTGCAGACGATTGTTCAGGAACAGCTGTCCAGCAACTGGAGTGCGCAGGCCTTGATCGATCGGCTGTATGACGCCGTCACGACCTACGTGAATGGAGCCGAGCAGTTTGATGACCTCACCTTGCTTGCCGTAAAGGCTCTTTAAGTCGGTACTTTCAGCGTGAGGAGTGCCTTGATGATTGCTTCGATACTCTCGTCACGGGCTGGTTTGTTGGCGTTGCACACCAGTTGCCTTCCCACCACATGGGCTCCCAGGTGGGCTAGCTGAATGCGCAGCGCGCTGAGACATTCATAGCCGCCACTGCCGGAATGGCTGGCGATGGCCACTGGACGACCGTTGAACAGCCTACGAAAATCGTCTCCCAGCGTGGAGAGCCAGGCGATGGCACTGGTGAAGACGGGGGGGATGGAGCCGTTGTACTCGGGCATCCAAATCAACCAGTGTGCTGCCCCTTGCAGCTGTTCTTGATAAAGAGGGATCTGCTCCGGTAGGCCGAGCGCCTGTTGTCGCGGTGTGAACAACGGTGGTGCATTCAGGGTTAGATCGAGCACGGAACAGTGCAGGCCATCAGCCCTTGCCATGGAGGCTGTTCGTTCTGCCAGCTTCAGATTTTCACCGGAGCTGGCGCTGATCACCAGAAGGTCCAGAGCCGTTCCCATGGTCACGACCGACGGATGCCGTTGGTCGGGTAGCAGGCTTCACCCTTGTCAAACAGCTCTTGCAATTCCTGCAGGTGATTGCCATCGGAGGCAACTGGGCCGCGGATGTTGCGATAGTCGCTCCTGCCAACGAAGGAGCCGGTGGGGTCGTGGGGAACACCCCAGAGGGCAGTTTGCAGTGTCGTGGCCTGAGGACCTGGCAGCGGCAGGGTTTTGGTCTCACCGTTTAGATTGTTCACCCCGGCAAACCATTGGTTGATCCCGTTGGCCGGTGTCCAAATGTTATAGAAACCGCGAATCAGCTGTTTGCTCTCGGTTTCGTTGTGCCAGAGGTGAACAGTCCCCTTGGGGGAATACGCCAGATCGCCTTTTCCGATCGTCAAGGAGCCCATCTTAGGAACGGGGGCAGTGATGCCAGGCAGCTGACCAGGACTGAGGGGTTTCACCTCCTGGGTGCCATAGATACGGAAGGTGGATTCCTCGGTGGGGAAGAACCACTCAGCGGTGTCGTAGTGAAAATGGGGCGGCGGACCGGCATCCGGCGGGGCAATCGTTTCGCTGATTTGGTAGAGACCGCAGGTGTCTTCTGGTGTGCGTAGCATCACCAAGATGTCACCCCCTGCCGTCTGGAAGGTCCGGGGATCCTTGAGGAAGCGCGGCATCTTGAGGGAAACACCGCTGTTGGGGAAGTTGTATTGAATTCGCTCATTCACGCCGCGTTTGAGGGTGGCTGTCTGCGGGTAGCTGAACACCTCGAAAAATTGAGCTTTGGCCGGATCTCCACCCAGCAGCCAGGCAACAAGGCCGGCCACAAACAGTCCAAAACCAATCGAAATCCAGAGTCGGATCTGCTTGAGCCGAGGCGTACTGTTGCGTTGAAGCGGGCTTAATCGGCGCATGCAGGCTTGACCTCTCAGACTAAATCTAGTTCAGGTTCACATCTCAGGCAATTGCTTGGACATCATGCGTGTGTTCACCACCATGATGGTTAGATCATCAAAGGGGGGGGCTTCGCCGCTGTGTCTTGCAACGGATGCTCTGACCGTGTTGAGCACCTCCGAGGCTCCTAAGGCTTCACGGGAGGTGCTGTCAATTGCTTCGAGGAAGGTTGCTTCGATGCGTTCGTGGCCAAAGCGTTCGCCGGCGATGTTGCTGGCATCCGGGAGCCCATCGCTGTACATCAGGATCCAGCTCCCCTGGGGACAGGGCAAGCTGTGGCTCTTGTAGGCCGCACCAGCGAATACACCGATCACAGGCCCAGAGGCTTCCACATAGTGGGGTTGAGAACCTGGTTTTGAGATCAAAATCGTTGCCTCGTGCCCAGCATTCACCACCACCAGCCTCTCCTGTTCGGGTCTGTGCAAAGCCAGGAAGACTGTGGCGAACATCGCGGCATCACCATGGGTGTCTGCCATGTAGTTGTTCACCCGAGTAATGATTTGCTGTAAGACTGCTTCGTCCTCAGCGCTGTTGGTTGGTCCGCTCAGCAGTACTTCCGTGGTGAAGAATCGCAGCAGGCTGCGGAAGACACTCATGAACAGTGCCGAGCCAACACCTTTGTCGCAGACGTCCGCGACGACATACACCGTGCCGCCTTTGACTGGGATCACGTCATACCAATCAGCACCAACACTCAGAGCCGGCTCGCAGAGAGCAGCAAAGTCTGCTGAACAGGCCTTGCTCGTGATGGCGGGCAGGAAGTTTTTCTGAATGGCTTTGGCCGTTTCAATCTCCTTGAGCGAGATGGCTGTCGTTTTCTCATTCTCGAGTAAGCCCTTGAGTTTATTTGCCGTGCGTCTGATATCCAGGTGCAATTTTCCGATTTCGCCTATCGGGCGGGTCTTGAACTCAAATTCGAAATTGCCCGTGCTCAGCTGTTCCAGAGCTTCGCTGGCTTCTTCGATAGGTTTTGCGAGCTTTTTCGAAATCTTTACGATTAGAATTGTTCCAATAACAGCGAAAGCCAGTTCGATCGCAATCAGTGTTTTCAAATACCCCCTAATTTTTGCATTGATGGGGTCAGTGGATAAGATAGAGACAGTGCCAATGCCCGAGTCAAAAACATCATCGGGTGAGTAGTGAAGTAGATAGTTTGATCCTTCGAGTTTGATCATTTGCTGGCAGGTGCCACCCCCAGCTTTCGCCGTGGTTGCGCAACGTTTGCTCAGCGCTTGCTTGAGTTGTTTCCAGATGGGGGTGTCATTGTTGAACAATCTCCCATCCAGGGGCAGGCCATTGTTGGTGAATGCCAATAGCATTCGCCCATCGGATCCCGTTAAGATCAAGCTCGGTATATTTGGATTGCCAGGGTCACCTTTGGCGCTGGTGTTCACTCCCCCTGAGAGGATCTCATCAACTTGTGCTAGACCAGCCGCCTCCAGGAAGGCTTCAACTGGTAGTAGGAAAGCAATAAAGAGTGATGGATTCTTCTCCAGTTTGCCGTTGTTGTTTTTGAGTGGTACGGCTGTAAAAAGAAAGCGCTTCTTGGCTGTTGGTGAATAGTAGGCTGATGTAAATGCTTTGTAGCTTGTGCCTGTTGGGGTCAGCCAGTCTGTCCTGCTTTTGAGTAGGGGCCCTATCCTGACCCCGGTAATATGACTGATATAGCCCGCATCCAGCTGACCGGTGAAGACGGGTGTCGTGGTGATTTTCGTTCCCACCGTAACTTTCAAAATGCCGCCATAGTCGCTGCCATAAATGGACTTACTTAGTCCACGCATTTGATTTTGATCCATGATGTCGCGCGGCGTTGTTCCTGTTTCGGCAAACACTTGCAACACGCTTAAGACTGAATTTTCCCATCGGTCAACAAGTCCTTTGAGTAAATCTCCTTCAGCCTTGAGCGTGCGTAACTCAGACTGCAACAGCATCCTGACGCCAAATTGCTCCGAGATGATCGACGTGCTAGCGCCGGCGATTATATAGACAACCCAAAATCCGGTAGTTATCATCAGCGCCAGGGGCGCTTTCTTGAGCTTGGTCCGAAGGGACTGCTTGAGCCTCGAAGGAAGGGGCAACAGTTGCGTCCATTTGGTTGGGTTTTCGTTTTTTCCCATGGTCAATCGTCATTCCAGGAGCAGTCGATTTTGATGCGGCCATGGGTTGGCAGTTGCAGATGGCGGCTCACCACGTTTTCGAGGATGGGTTCATGGCCCTGCGTATCGAACACGACGAATTTGTAGTGGATACTCGCTTCGGCGCTTTGATCTAGAGGCACTTCTGCGATCCAGGTGTTGGCATTCACAAACTCCATGCCAAAACTCCGGGTGTGGTCCCATTCCCCCAATTCACGGCAGGATCCGGTGATTCCCACCCATTGCCCTGGCCTGGTGCGATACCCATTCAGTTGAAACACCCCCATGAGCTCTGCCCCTTGTTCGGAGCCCATGGCACTGAGCACTCGAAAGCTGTGAGAGGGAAGAACGTGGTTGCGAATGGTTCCATCGCACACCTCCACTACCGCTCCAGTGATCGCGCAGGAATAGGAACCATCCGGTAGGCCACACTGCTCGATGGTGATTGGCTGCTCAGCCCCCTGGTTGACGACAACCAATCCGTGATAATCGCGGTAATGGCGACTGTAGGCGTAGAGTTTCTCCGTGAGAAAGCGTTGTTGATGGCTCCCGAAGGTGAAGGCTTTGTTTCGCCGCCGCAGCCTGCTTAGGGATGCCACCAGCTGATACAGGTCTGATTGGGTCTCCCAGCGTTCCATCATCGGGCGGTTGTAGGGGTCTTCGCCACCGTTGGTGTTGTTGTGCAGGTACTGCTCTGTGCCGTAGAACAGGCACGGCACACCCCGCAAGGTGAAGAGCATCACCAGTGCAAGGCTTAATTTGCGGTCGTCTTCCACGATTGACAGGAACCGCGGCATGTCGTGGTTGTCAATGAACGTCACAAGTTCATTCGCCCTGCGGTAGACCTCGTCCATCGCCAGTACTTGTTCCACCAGGTGGAACCCACCCGGCTCTTTCCCGGAGAGCGCAAAGCGAATGCCATCACAGAGGCCAAAATCGAGAATGGACATCCCGGAATCGTTGGCGTATCTAACCGAGCGCACATCCCAGGGCTTGCTGAAGCCATATTCCCCAAACATGAATGTTTGGGGTTTGTGGCGTTTGATTTCGGTGGTAAATTCTTGCCAGAACCACACCGGCATGTGCTTGAGTGTGTCAACTCTTAAGGCATCAACGCCAACATCCAGCCAGCTTTTGATGGCCGATTTGATGTAGCGTCGGAAATCAATATTGGTTTCGTTGAATGTGGCTAGGCCACACATCTCATGCTTGATTAACTGGTGCTCGTCGTTCCAGTCTGTAATTTCTGGATTGTGGTGGTAGAAGTTGTGGTGGTCGTTGTTGAAATCGGCTAGCGGCTCGCCATCATCCAGCACAACGCCTTTAACGCCATTGATATCTGGTGAGCTGTGGTTGCACACCACGTCAAGGATGAGCTTGATGCCCGCTGCGTGCAAAGCTGAAACCAGGTCTTTCAGTGTCTGCGATTGATGCAGGCTGGCGGAATCATCTTTGCGGATGAAGCGTTTGTTGATGCGTTTGAAATCCTTCGTCCAATAGCCATGCATTGGCGCGCGATCAAACTGTATATCATCCACCTGCTCAAACAATGGTGAGAGCCATACGGCTGTCACTCCAAGCCCTTTGAGGTAATCAATGCGGTCGATGATGCCCTGAAGATTGCCCCCCCAGTACTTGCCCCATTCCATCCATGTTTTATCCAGTAACCCTTCTTTGTCACCCCGATCCCAATAGCCCGCTCGCTCTTCGGAATCCGACGTGCCATCGCAAAATCGATCGACAATAATGAAATAAATCACCTCTTGGCGAAACTCCTGTTCCGCCCTCAGGGGATTGATGGCTTGCGTTGCAGAGCGGTCGCCGTTCATGGCCGGTCCCAGGTCCAACATGGTTGTTGTGCTGAATCGGGGCTCATGCGTAGGGATGGAAGCTCTCTGTTGCGCTCACGCCAATGGCGAGACTGCCGTCCAGGTGGGGCTCGACCCATCGCCACCAGGCCTTGAAATGTTCGGTTGCCAGGTGATCCGTCAGGGCCTGCTCCGATGGCCACACTTCGTCAAAAACGTAGGTGCCTGGATGTTCAATATCGCGGTTGCAGGAATAGCTCGTTACCCGATCTTTTTGCCTTGTCACGCCTGCCAGGTCCAGTGTCAGCTGTTCAAAGTCCCGTTGCTCCTGGTCGTTCAGGTTGAGGCTCATGCGCCCAATCACTCTCACCTCAGGCCCCTCTGTCGCCTGCGATGGGTTTGAGCCCAGGCTTGCGGCATGAACCGGCGCTACCAGGACCAGCATCACCACACAGGCCGTTAAGGCGACGCAGGCTCGTAGCGCTCGCCACCACCCTATTTGGCTGAGTTCCCAGTGCTTTTGGACAGCCTGACGCATGGTGGTTAATTGTGTTGATTCAGTAACAGACAGCTGGTTTTTGCCGGCGGCTCGATGCCACCGCCCTCGATTTCTAGTTTAAGCCTCTTTTTTTCGCAACTTGGCCTCACAATGACGAATGAACTGCTCAACTCCACTGTGTCCATCGGTCTGGATGCCCCTTCCTCCGCTGTTGGCCACACCAGCCATCAGGTCGGCGCGTTGAGCCTGCATGCGGTGGAGCAGGGTTCTGGTCCGGCGGTGTTGTTGCTGGCCGGCTGGCCCCAGACCTGGTTTGCCTGGCGCCATGTGATTCCCCGCCTCAGCGCCGACCATCAGGTGATCGCCCTGGAGCTGAAGGGCCAGGGGGACAGCAGCCTTGCGCTCGAGTCTGACTACAGCATCGAGGCCGTCGCCGGTGAGATCGCCGACTACATCCGTCTTCGCCAACTGGGGCCGGTACGACTCGTTGGCCATGACGTCGGTGCCTGGGTTGCCTACGCCCTGTCGATCGTTGCCCCTGAACTGCTCACCAGCACGTTGCTGCTGGACGCTGCTCTGATCGGCCTGGCCCCGATGGAGGCTTACATGCCTCGGCCTGGGTCCCGCACCTGGCAGTTCCACTTCCATGCCATGGCGGAGATGCCGGAGTTGCTCACCGCCGGGCGCGAGGCGGAGTACCTGGGCTGGTACTTCCGCACCAAATCGAAGGTTCCTGGCTCCATGACGCCAGAGGCCATTGCCGAATATGTGCGCGCCTACTGCCGACCCGGTGCCATGACCGCCGGCTTCAACTACTACCGCGCCGTCGAGCAGAACCGTGCCTTCGCTGAGGCCCACCGTCAGCACCATTTCGCCAAGCCGATGACCGTCTACGGCGGTGAATTCGCCACGGCGGACAACTTCCTCCGATCCCTCCAGGCCTGTGATCCCGCTGTGCAGGGGGGGGTGTTGCCTGGCTGTGGCCATTACTTGCCAGAGGAGGACCCGGGCGCGGTTGCCGACTTGATTCGTTCCCAGCCTTGAAGCTCCAGCCACTGCTGCCATGGTGTTGATCGGTGCCCACACCTTTGCCTGGTCGCCCGGCATCACGGATGCCGAGCTCACTCCGTTGTTCGCGGCCGTTGCCGGAACGGCAATCGATTACGTCGAGCTCGCCACCTACGACCTCGAGGGGTTAAGCCCCTCAGCCATCGTTCACACCTCTGCCAAGTACGGACTGCCCGTCACCCTGTGTTCCGGCCTACCCGGTGGGTTGAGCTTGGCCACGGCCGACGCGGGGGTCCGTCGCCAAGCTCAGGATCATGTGCGGCGGCTGCTCGATTTCGCCCACGCTTGTGGGGCGCTCAAGCTGTCGGGCCCGATCCACGGGGATCTGTCGAAGCCGCCAACGGATCCCTTCTCCCACGATGACCACCAGCGGCTGCTGGACAGCTATGGCGAGCTTCGTCCCGAGCTTGCCGCCGCTGGCATCCCCTTCAGCATTGAACCGCTCAACCGCTATCAGAGCAGCCTGTTGAACACGCTTCAGCAGGTGGATGCCCTGGCTTCCGCGCTCCAGCTTGACCATGTCGGCATTCTGGCCGACCTGTTCCACGCCAATTTCGAGCAAGACCACCTCTACGACGATCTCGAGACCCTGCAGCCCCGTATCACCCATGTGCATTTGTGTGGTGCGAACCGAGGGGCCATCGGTCGCTGCCACCTGGATTGGGATCGCCTGACACGGTGGATCGCGACGTTTCCTGGCAGCATGATGATGAGCATTGAGACGTTTGACTCCCAACACCCTGTGACCTCCCGGCGCACCCGCACCTGGAGAGCGTTGGGAGGCACTGCCCAGGCCATCGTGCTTGAGGGGGCTGCCGAGATCAAACGCCGCTTGCGCGACCTCCCTCAGGGGGATTGCACCCCCTGAGTTCCGCCTACCAGCTCCATCCCATGGCCCAGAACTATTACAAGGATCTTTCCGCAGACTTCTCGCGGCCCGGCCTGGTGAGCCAGGCCGACGGGGATCGTCTGATTCGCGAAGCCGAACTGTTCATCGCGATGAAGGTCGAGGCTTTGCCCGCCATCGGTCCCGAGCTCACCCCCGCCACCATCGAGCAGGAAAACAAGGCCTGGTGGCCCACCCACTGTGAGGCCCTGCGCCGTGGTCGCGGTGATCTCCTGCGTGGTGAGTACCGCAACGATCTCGTCTACTTCTGCCAGGACGGCCCCTTTTATGGGTTGGATCAGCAGACCGAGCGGGAGAAGCATTGGTGGGCTTTGATTGCCCAGCCGGGCGTCACCATGTGCTGGCCGATTGTGATGTTCTGGGGTGAGTTCGTGCACTTCGAATGGCACTGCCTCGATGACGCCAGTGGTGAAGCCATTGCCAAGGGCACGGTCTGCTGGGTGCGCCGTGGTCACAGCGGTGCCTGCTATTTCAAGAGCGAACAACTCACCTTCTACCGGGACGTGTTCGCGTCGGCCCGCCTGCTGGAATTGCTGAAGACCCCCTAAATGGCGAGGCCTTTGGTGGCGAACCCTCTCAGCCTGTTGCTTGCGGTTCTGGTTTGGCTGGCCCACCCCTGGGCTGGCCTGGCCGCATCCGATGGGGAGGCCCTCGGTTCTGCCCTGGTCACCCCACCACCACAACTGTCTCTGCCCTTGGCTGAGCAACTTGCCGATGATGCGGTGCGCCTTTGTCAGCGCAGCGGATCGTTCGTGAGTGCCACGGTGGTCACCGCCACGGGTGCCCCCCAAGTGATGTTGTCGGGCGACGGGGCTGTACCCCATAGCCGTGGGTTATCCCAACAGAAGGCCTACACGGCGGTGTCGATGGCTGCTCTCCAGGGGCTTCACACCACCAGCGAGTTGCAGGATGCCCTGGCGCACCCTCGTTTCAGCATTGGCAATTTGGGGATGCCGTCCGACCCGGTTGCGCAGATCACCCCAGTGCCCGGAGGGGTGGTGATTCGCTGGCAAGGCGCTGTATTGGCTGGCCTGGGGGTGTCCGGTGCTCGGCAGGGAAGCATCGATGAGCGCTGTGCCCTGGATGCGGAGGAGCGCCTGTTGCAGGTCCTGAATCAACCGACAACCCCGCCTGTGTGAGCGTTTGCGCACTGAAGGAAGACGTCTCGCCGCGCTTGCTGCTCCTTGTAGCCCCTCTGGCTGACAAATTCGGGTCGTTTGTGCAGCATGGATTGGCTTGCACGCGCCAATGACCGACTCCGCAGCGTCGACTGCTCCCGCCAATGCCGTCCTTGACGACCCAGGTCTTCAGGCCGCCCTGTGTGGTGTGAATCCCGCCTTTGGCGACTTGTGCACCCGAGTGGCCGGTGAGGTGTGGGGGCAACCCCTGATCGATCAGCGCACCAAGGCCTTGATCACCATTGCTATTGACGTGGTGAATCAGGGCCTGATGCCGGAGTCTCCCTATGAGGCCCACATCCGCATGGCCCTGAAACAAGGGGTCACCTTTGCCCAGATCGAAGAGTTGCTGCTTTTCCTCTGTGCCTATGCGGGGTTCAACAAAGTGGCTCCTGCCTATGGCCGGCTGAGCGCCATCCGCCGGGTGATTGAAGCGGAGGTGTGATACAGCCAGCACTCCCCCCAATCCTCCACCTTGTTCCTGTCATCCACCGGCAACCATGCGATTCGACCGATTCCTGAAGCCCTTGCTGCTTGGGCTGGCCTCCATGCTTCTCTGCCTCGTATGTGTCACGGCGGGGGGGGAAAGGGTGTGGGCTCAGACCGTTGGAATCCCGTTCCCGGAATACACCCCAAGCCCTGAGCCCGAATTGATCATTGGCCCCCCGGGGGAGCAGTTCACCTTCACGCGCACCGGCAGCAACACTGGTAACGCCTACACCTTGGCCGAAGCAATGGTGCCGCCGGGCTCCGGGCCGCTGCCGCACTTCCACGACGACTACGACGAGTGGTTCTATTTCCCCAAGGGAGGTTTCACGCTGTTCCTGGATCCGGATCACACCTACAGCGACCTCAGCAAGATTCCTGGGAAGAATGCCCCGGGTGCCGATATCCAGCTGATTGAAACCAAGCCGAAGAGCCTTTACTACGTGCCGAGGGGCCATGTTCATGGCTTCTACAACAGTTCCGATAAGCCCCTCCCCATGACCTTTGTTTGGTCGCCTGAGCGCATTACTCAGTACTTCCGTGACACAGGCGAAACTGTTAAGGTGTTCCCCAAGGATTTCAAGATGGACCCCACCCGTCTTGAGCCGTTCGTGAAGGATGCACCTAAGTACGGCATCAACCAGAGCCAGTACTTCATGCAATATCTCAACTCCATCGGTGACGCCACAACGGCAACTCTTGCCGCCGACGACCATCTCACAGAGCTCAAAGAGCTGCTCGCGACTCCCCTGAGCTGAACCCACTTCCTCTCCCAATTTGTCATGTCGATTGCAGCTCTGGCCACCACCTTGATCGGGGGTTTCCTTGTTGGCTTCGTGTTTTCCATTTTCAAGCTGCCCTTGCCGGTTCCCCCCCTCGCAGGGCTGATCGCAGCGGGTGCTTGCCTGGCGGGATCCGCTAGTTATGGCGCCGTTCATAACCTGATCCAACGGGCCCAGAGCTAGACCTCCTCCTCTCCATTCCCTGATCCTGTCCCATCAACAAACATCACCATGGCGGCGAGCAAAATCCTGGTTCTGATTGAAGAGCATTACGACGAAACTGAGTTCAATGTGTTCAATCAGTTTTTTCCCGCCAACGACGTCGCTGTGGACTACGCCTCTTATCTGTGGGGCAACGCGTCGATTGAATTTGAAGGCAACGACAAGACCAGCCGCGTCAAGGTGGACCGGTGCGTCACCACCGTTGACCTCGCTGATTACAAGGGGCTGGTGTTGATCGGTGGTTACGCCATGGATCGACTCCGTTACCAGGCCACCCTCACGGGTGATCGCAACACGGCCCCGGCCGTTGAATTGCTGCGCGATGCGGTGAAACGCATGGACGCCGGTCAACTGGCGATTGGCACCATCTGCCATTCCCTTTGGTTGTTCTGTGCCGACCCATCGCTGCTGCAGGGCCGCACCGTGACCTGTGCCCACAACATCATTTGCGATGTGGTCAACGCCGGTGGTCAGCTGGCGATCGCTAACGGAGAAACCGTTGAAACCCATGCCGACGGTCTGCTGATCACGGGCCGTCACCCCGGTTGTGTGGATGCGTTTGATCAGTTGTTCCTGGACACCATTCGCAGTCTCTAAGCCTAAATATTTATCACCGCTCTCCGATTCCCATCGCTTCCCAAACCCGCATCATCTGCAGCCATGAATGATCTCAATTTCAGCTTCTCCGATCTCATTTCTGGCTATGTCCAGAGCTACGACCCTGACAGCCGCACCATTCGCTTGCAGACCTCGGATGGACGCTCCTATGAGGCTGTGCTGACGGCCAATACCTATGCCAAGCAGACCCATAACCTCGAAGAGGGTTGGCCCGACCGTGGTGGCCAACTGCAGCAGTTGCTAGTCCCAGGCCAGATGGTCTTCGCCTACGGCACCTTCTTCCCCGAGAGCGAGGTGACGTTTGAGGTTAACTATCTGATCTTTGCTGGTGACAACACCACCGACCATCGCTATCTGGAGCAGGGCTGGTGGGTCCAGCAGATCGACTCCATTGCCACGTCCTACAACAAGTGGCAGTTCAATGCTCCAGCTGAGGCAATTGATTACAGCAAATACCGCACGCTGATCAGCCTTACGGGTGGCAAGAAGGAGTCTGACTATCTTCAGGAGACTGACACCATCTCGCGAATGGTGTATGGCATGGCCTCGGCTTACATGCTCACGGGTAAGGACGAATTCCTGGAGGCGGCGGAAAAAGGCACCGATTACCTGCGCGAAAAAATGCGCTTTGTGGACACTGATACCGGCCTAATTTATTGGTATCACGGCCAGAAAGTTGGAGCCGGCGGGCAGGAGCAGAAACTGCTGGTCTCCGAGTTCGGCGATGACTTCGATTGCATCCCAGCCTACGAACAGATCTACGCGTTAGCGGGCCCGGTGCAGACCTACCGCCTCACGGGTGATCCTCGCATTCTCGATGATGCTGAGAAGACGATTGATCTTTTTGATCAATACTTCCGTGACCACGAAAAGGGTGGTTATTATTCGCATATTCATGCTGTCACCCTTAGCCCGCACCAAGAGTCGCTAGGTCGCAACAAAGCCAAGAAAAACTGGAACTCCGTGGGCGACCATGCCCCGGCTTACCTCATCAATCTTTGGCTGGCCACCCATGAAGAGCGTTACAAGACGATGCTCGAAGACACCTTCGACACCATCTGCGCCCACTTCCCGGACTACGACGACAGCCCCTTTGTGCAGGAGAAATTCTTCGATGATTGGTCGAAGGACCAAACCTGGGGCTGGCAGCAGAACCGTGCTGTGGTTGGTCACAACCTGAAGATTGCTTGGAACCTGATGCGCTTCCAAGCCGTGCAGCCCAAATCAACCTACGTGGAGCTTGCCGAGAAGATTGCTGGTCTGATGCCGGATGTGGGCTACGACAAGCAGCGTTTCGGTTGGTATGACGTGGTCGAGCGTGTGCTGAAGCCAGGTCAGCGTTTCCACCGCTACGCGTGGCACGACCGCAAAGCCTGGTGGCAGCAAGAGCAAGGCATTTTGGCTTACTTGATTCTTCAGGGTCATCTTCCCAACAATGCCAATTACAAGAAGTACTCCGACGAATCAGCAGCCTTTTACAACGCCTTCTTCCTCGACCATAACGACGGCGGCGTCTACTTCAATGTGCTTGCTAATGGCATTCCCTTCCTTGTGGGCACCGAGCGCTTCAAGGGCAGCCATTCGATGAGTGCGTACCACTCCACCGAGCTCTGCTTCCTCTCGACGGTCTACATCGATCTGATGATCAAGAAGCGCCCGTTGGATCTGTTCTTTAAGCCGCTGCCCAATGGCTTCCCGGATCGCATTCTGCGGGTATCGCCTGACATGCTGCCCCCTGGCAGTGTGAGGATCAGCGCCTGCACCATCGATGGCCAGCCCTACACCAACTTTGATGCCGCTGCCCTCACCGTTCAGCTGCCGCAGTCTGCTTCACGCCTGTCTGTGAAGGTTACTCTGACTCCCAACTGACCCTGCCGTCACCATGAACATCACCACAAGTTCAGTTCAGGGTTGGCATGCCATCCATGTGGATGGCCAGGTTGACTCCAAGACTGTGACCGCGCTTCGGGATTACATTGACGCGCAGGTTGCCGATGATCGGCCTGTTGCGCTTGATCTCACAAGTGTGCCGTTTATGTCCAGCGCTGGGCTGCGCACCTTGTTGACGCTGCATCGGCGCACCCAACAATTGGGCGTGGATCTCGCGCTTGTTGGCCTGGATGAAGCTATTGCAGAAACCATGAAGATCACCGGCTTCTACGACTTTTTTGTGATTCACGCTGACCTTCAATCTCTTCCCTTCCGTGGCTGATCTTCTGCTCGAGCGCATTGATGCACTTCCCACCGACGCCATTGGCGGGTATCAGGTGCGTCCAGGTAAGCCCCTGCCCTTTGGCGTCAGCCATGTACCCAATGGATTGAACTTTTCGATCTATACCTCGGCTGGGACTGCCTGCACGTTGGTTCTGTTCAATCGTGGTGAAGATCAACCTTTTGCCGAACTTCCATTCCCGGAACATTACCGAATTGGTGATGTGTTCTGCATGGTCGTTTTCAATCTTGACTTCGAAAACCTTGAATACGGCTTTCGAATTGATGGCCCTCATGATCCCACTGCCGGTCATCGGTTTGATCCCAGTCAAGTGCTGATGGATCCCTACGCCCGCCTCATCTCCGGGCGTGATGTATGGGGGGAAACACCGGATTGGCAACGCCCATACCCCTATCGAGCCCGGGTCAGCTTTGATGATTTCGATTGGGAGGGGGAGCGGCCACTCGAAATTCCGAGTGAAGATCTTGTCATCTATGAAACCCACGTGCGTGCCTTTACCCGATCAGATACATCGGGTGTCAAGCAACCTGGTACGTATGCCGCATTGGTTGAGAAGATCCCCTATCTGAAGCAGCTCGGCATCAATGCTGTCGAGCTGATGCCTGTGTACGAATTCGACGAGTTTGAAAACTCCAGAATTCACCCTGACACAGGTGAGCAACTTTATAATTTCTGGGGTTACAGCACGGTAGGGTTTTTCGCTCCCAAGGCCGGCTATGCGGCTACCGGCAAGTTTGGGATGCAAGTTGATGAGTTTAAGCAGCTTGTAAAGACCTTCCACCGTGCTGGTATTGAGGTGATTCTTGATGTGGTGTTTAACCACACGGCAGAGGGCAATGAGCACGGCCCAACGCTTTCGTTCAAGGGTCTGGACAACAAAACCTATTATATGCTCACCCCAGAGGGCTATTATTTTAACTTTAGTGGTACTGGTAATACTCTAAATTGCAATAACCCAATTGTTCGCAATCTCGTTCTTGATTGCCTGCGTTACTGGGCTTCGGAGTATCACATCGATGGTTTCCGGTTTGATCTTGCCACCATCTTGGGGCGTGACCCCTGGGGGGCACCGCTCTCTAATCCCCCCCTGCTGGAATCGCTTGCGTTTGATCCGATTCTCTCCTCCTGCAAGTTGATTGCTGAGGCTTGGGATGCCGGTGGCCTCTATCAAGTGGGCACCTTCCCGGCTTTTGGGCGTTGGGGCGAATGGAATGGCAAGTATCGCGATTGCCTGCGTCGCTACCTCAAGGGCGATGAAGCCCAGGTGGGTCAACTGGCTCAGCGGGTTCAGGGATCCCCTGACCTCTACCAGCCCAGTGGCCGCTCTCCTGCTACATCGGTGAATTTCATCACCTGTCACGACGGCTTCACCCTCGCGGATCTGGTGTCCTACGACCACAAGCACAACGACGCCAATGGTGAAGGCAACCGTGACGGTGGCGATGACAACCACAGTTGGAATTGCGGTGCGGAAGGTTGGACTGACGACCCGTGTATTCAGGCGCTTCGTCATCGCCAGATGATGAATGCTCTCACCATGCTCCTCACCAGCCGCGGCACGCCGATGCTGCTGATGGGTGATGAGTTTGGGCGGTCCCAACACGGCAACAACAATGCCTACTGTCTCGACTCCCCCATCTCCTGGGTGGACTGGTCATTGCTTCAGACCAACGCCAAGCTGCATGACTACGTCTCAGCGCTGATTCACTTCAGGCATGCGCATCCAGCCCTACGGGTGAATCGTTTTGATGCCGGCGGTAGCGCGCTGTTTCCGTCCTGCAGTTTCCATGGCTCCAACGCCTGGCAGCCCGATTGGTCCGATCATTCATGCCAGTTGGCTTGGATGATGTCGGCCGATGTGGCCAGCGACCATGGCCCTTCGCAGTCAGACACCGTGTATGTGGCCACCAACATGGCCCATTACGCCACATGGTTTGAGTTGCCACAGTTGCCGAACGGCTTTGGCTGGCATCTCTGCTTCAATACTGGAGATCATTCATCCCCTATGGACGCCTCAGAATCCAGATACCTGGATTCTGGAATTCTGTTAGGAGATCGATCCATCGTCGTGATGTCGGCCAAGCAGGTCTAAACCGCCTGCCTCAACCGTTCCCTGACCGTGGCAACACGGCCCCTTCGACTCTTGTTTGCACTTCACACCATGGACCTCACGATTGAGTCAATTTCCAAAGACGGCTATCACCTGCTGAGCCTCAGTGGAGACGTTGACACCAAGACGGCTCCGTCCCTGCTGGACGCGCTGACGGGCCTCGAGCTTGCCGCTTTGGCAGAGCTCCGCATTGAGATGGCCCAAGTGGGTTTTCTCAGCAGTGCTGGTCTTCGGGCTTTGGTGTTTGCCAAACAAAAGATGCCCCACACCGCACGGCTGGTGCTGGTGGGTACCAGCGCCGACATCGCCGACGTGATCGCCAAAACAGGTCTTACCCAAGCTGTGACCCTCGTGGCCAGTCACGACGACCTCTGAACCCAGACCCCATGGCTGAGCCGCCACCACCAGAGCTGATTGCACGTTGCGATGCACCAGCATCCATGGACCATTGGGACCAGTTCAATGGTTTTGTTGAGCAGCAGGCTGACGTCGCCTTCGGGGCGTGCAAAACCTCCTACCAGCTACGGCTGGCCTGTGAGGAGTTGCTCTCCAACATCATTCGGCACGCCCCAGGTGCTCACATCTGGTTGGAGGCCTACCGCTACCTGGAGCCTGTCCCGGGCCTTCTGGTCCAGATTGAGGACAACGGCCCGCACTTTGATCCTCAGCTCGATGCCCCTAGGCACATCGACATCACGCAACCGATCGACGAGCGTCCGATTGGCGGCCTGGGCCTGTTCTTGGTCCAGAACTCCGTTGATCAGCTCGACTACGCCTGGATCAATGATCGCAATCGTTATCGGTTGCTGGTCCATCAACCTCAGGACTAAGCACCACTCCACATGCGCTCACCGTTGACTTGGTTCGCCGTCACTGCCGCGGCACTGGGCGCAAGCCTCGGCCTGCCGTCCTGGTCGGCTCCGGTGATCACCGCCCAGTGGCGTGCGTCGTCCGTGCTGATTCAGTACGTGGAGTTCTCGCCGGATGGTGAGCGCATCGTCACAGCCGATGGCGGTGGCATCGGCCAGATCTGGAAACCGGATGGCCAACCTGTGGCCGTGCTCAAGGGGCAACGGTCTCCCATGTTTCGTGCCCATTTCAGCGGGGACGGCCAGTCGGTGATCACCACCGGCTACGACGGCACCGGGTGGGTTTGGACCCTCACTGGAGGCGAACCTGTGCGCAAACTGCAACTGCATCGCGCAGCCACAGCGGATGCGTTTTTGCTGCCGCCGGGATCCGCACGCACCGCTGCAGTGGTCAGTGGCTCTGATGATGGCACCGTTGTGATCAGCAGGGCGGATGGCCAGACCCTCTGGAGCCGTCAGTTCTCTGGCACCACTCGGCAGCTGCGGCCTAGCCGGACCGCCGATCTGATTGCTGCCAGTTCTGACAATGGACAGCTGCATCTGATCTCACCCTCGCCGGATCGAAGATCAGCCGAGGTGCGCAGCATCCAGACGCCCCACGGCCGCATCAATCTGATCCGCTTCAACCCTGGCCAATCTGAGGTGGCCACCGCCGGAGCCGACGGCACCATCAGTCTGACCCCACTGGATGGCAAGCCTCAGCAAACGTTGGTCGCCTCCACCAAGGGCTGGTCCAGGGGGGTTGCCTATTGCGCCGGCTCCCCGACGACGATCTTGAGCATCGGTGATGACGGCGCGCTCCGCCACTGGTCGCAGCGGGGACAGTTGTTGGCTTCCCTCACCCTTAGCTCTTCGGCTCCGTTGACCGGAGTTGATTGTTCTCCATCCGGTCGTCAGGCTGTGGTGGTGAATGGCACTGGCCAGTTGTGGCTGCTCAACGTCAACCCTTGAATTCCATGGCTGTCCTCTCACCGTTCTCGATGTTCCGCCGGATGGCTGCGGGCAGCATGGCCCTCGCGTCTGTGCTCGGAGCCGCTGCGGTTGCTGCCCCGATGCAATTGCGTTCGCAGTTTTCCGCCCATCAGCTTCAGGGGGAAGCCATCGTTCAGGTGTTGTGTTCGGAGACCACTGATGCCTTTGCGACCACCGCCTCGGATGGTTTCGTCAGGATTTGGAAGGCCCCGAATCAACAGCTGGTTCAGCACACGGTTGAACCCAGATCGATGATGTTCAACGGGCGATTTATCCCCGGTGGCGCCCCCACGGATTTCATCGCAGCCAGCTACAACGGCTTCGCCTACCGATGGTCAGCGAGTGCTCCGGAGCCGATCAAGATCGGCCCCCATCTCTCTGGTGTCACGGATGTCACGTTTGCCCCGCGCACGGGGCTGGTGGTGACGTCCTCTGATGATGGTTTCGTGCGGTTCTGGTCCGCCGATCGGCGCTTGCTCAAACGCACCGCCCTGCCGGGTGTGACGCGCCATCTCGCTAGCTCCCCGCTGCTGCAGTTGGTGGCCTCCAGCCAGGACATCGGTACGGTCAGCCTGCATTCGCCCGAGGGCGAGCTGCTTGCCACGCTGCCGACGGGACAGGGCCGGTTAAACGCGTTGATCTTCAGCGCCCATCAACCGTTGCTGCTTACCGGCGGTTTCGATGGTTCGATCAAGGTCTGGACCTTTGAGCAGGGCCCCACCACGCCTCGGCTGCTGCGCACCATCCCCCCCTTGCCCAAGCAGGGCTGGCTGGAAGGTTTGGCCATCAACCGTGATGGGGTGATCGCCGCTGTTTCAGACGACGGCATGCTGCGGTTGTGGTCGCTGCGTGGACAGTTGCTTGCCTCACAACTCCTGAGTGAGGAACACCATGCGATGAGTGTCTGTTTTGCCAAGGATCAGCGAACGATTCATGCCATCTCTCAGGATGGGGCACTGAGCACGCTGAGTTGGCTGGGCAATTGATTGTGTGGGATTGCCGGCCAGGCCCAAATCACTCGCGTTTTTCGATAAGCTCATCGCCCATTCACTTACCTGATCTCCTCTGTATGGCCTTCCGTCGTTTACTCGCCAGCTCCGCCGCCGTGCTCATCGGTTGTGTGGACCAGTTGGGGGCCTCGGCCCATGCATCACCGTTGCATGGCTTGGCGATGCCATCCACTGCGGCCGCTGAAGCGGTGAAAGCTGCGGTACAGACATGCAAGCAATTGGGATACAACGTCACGGTGACGGTGGTGAATCCTGAAGGTGCTTTGTTGGCGGTGCTGCGTGGGGATGGTGCCACCCCCCACACCATCGAAAATAGTTTCAACAAGGCTTACACGGCCATCAGCCTTGGACCCATCCAAAAGGTGGATTCGACGGCCAAGATTTACGATGCAATGAAGGTGAATCCAGGTTTCGGCACATGGCCGCTGCCACCGGCTCCGATCCGCGGCTTCACCTTCAACCCCGGTGGCTTGGCGATTATGTACAAAGGCTCCTACTTAGCCGCTATCGGCGTATCTGGCGCACCTAAGGGCATCATTGATGAACAGTGTGCTTTCAAAGGCCGCGACGCAGCGATGGCCATTATCCAATCCCGCTAGGGATGACACTTCGACGTTTACAGCTTTGCGCGATCCCCACAGTTGTGGGGATCGCTTTTCTTTGTGATGCCGCTGCTGTGTTGGCGGCACCGCCGCCTCCCAAGATGGATCAGCGTGAGATCATTCGGCTGCTCGAGCAGCGTTGGGAAAAGGCGAGTCAATCACTCGAGCTCCGCAATTCAATTTCGCTGGAGGAAGCGATCAAAACCGGCTTGCTGAATAATCCAGTGCTTTCCAAAGCCTACGCTGAGTTGCAAAGTACGCAATGGCAGGCGATCGCGGTACGGCGTGAATGGTTTCCGTTCCTCACGAGTGATAATCCGAACAATGCCCCTTGGGCTATTACCACTGAGACTACAAGTGGTAATCAGTCTGATAGCAGAACGCCGCTGAGTACCAGTCAGACATCACGCTTGTACACCAGCCCGCGTGTGAGGCTGCAGTGGTCATTCCTTGATCCAACGCGAACTCCAAGATTGAAGTCGAGTCTTGCGTTGAGTCAATCGCAACAATTGCTGTTCGATGTGAGTGCTCGTGATCTCGTGCTTAGTATCCAAACCGCCTATTTTGCATTGCAGGAGGCCCGTGAGCTGCGGGAGGACTACACACGGATCTATGAGCTAACCCGCCAGCAGATTGAGCGTGCTCGGACGCTACGGGGCGCTGGAGTGGGCACCAAGGGCGACCTTGATCAATTGCGTTCGCAGCTGCTTCAGCAGCTGACGCAACTGATTCAGATCTTCCAGCAGGAAATGATTGCGGCCAATCAGCTCGCCTACACGCTCAGTTTGGAGCCTGGCGCTTTGGTTTCCCCTTCTGAGCGACTGCGTCCGCTCCCCGCATGGTCATCCCCCTTGCAGGCGACCATCGATGAGGCCCTGGCTCTGCGGGAAGAAATTCGCTCTAGCCTTGCTCGCGCTGATAGTTCGGGTTGGTTGTCGCGGGCTCGTTTGAACCGTTATTTGCCCTTGGCCACGATCATTGGCCAGACGCAGGTGACCACGAATGCCCTTGGTACGGGGACAACTCTTTCGAATGGTGCTTACAGCTGGAACCAGCAAAATAGCAATTATCTCTCCAACGCGGTTGGCCTAACTTTCTTTTGGCTGATGTTTGATGGAGGTATCGCCGCTGCCGATTCCTCTAATCAGGCGTATGCAGCCGAGAGTAATCTTGCTCAGGCAGATGTTTGGCGCTATACAATCACCCTTCAGGTTCAGAATAGTCATGCGACTTATGTGGCTAGCCGCATGGTCATTGATACGTCACTGGAGCAGTTGAGGTCTGCGCGGCAAACCGTTGATTTCACCAGTCGTAACTACAATGGTACGAATATCGATGCAACAACCTACATCCAAAATATCCAGAACTATTTGAATGCTGCTCGCAACTACAAGTCGTCCGTAAGGGATTACAACGATGCCATTTCATCGCTGTATCGCTATTCCGCTCAATGGCCGATGGCGTCGCGTGCCAACCTGAACGAGCGGCTCCCGGCCTTGAAGCGTCAATAAAAAGCCCCCAACATCTGCTGGGGGCTTTTAGGGATATTGCCAGCCTGCTG
>Ga0310330_100101_pt1 | contig 23541 bp, 23 predicted proteins | sample LakMicDCLTotalB5_FD_195544 | JGI IMG/M metagenome (GOLD analysis project Ga0310330, IMG submission 195544) | Enriched freshwater cyanobacterial communities from Lake Michigan, Michigan, United States - MI23.DCL.Total.B5 (v2) (version 2) | ecosystem: Environmental > Aquatic > Freshwater > Lake... | reverse complement strand
GGGTCAACCATGGCCATGGGGGGTGGCTTGGGCGTGGGGCCCCGTGTGCTGAAGCAGTGTAGGAAGCACCCGATCAGGGCACCAACGGCTCCTCTGGGCGCGTCTCGATGCGCAGGGCCCAGGTGCAGGCAGCCCCCAGCACGGAGGTGAACGCCAGCAGCGGCAACAGCGGCCCAGGCCCCCAACGGCTCAACAGCCAGGGGATCGCCAGGGCCGCCGCAATCGCCCCCGCCTTGCCCACCGCCGCCGCCAGGCCGGCGCCGCGCCCCCGCAGGGCCGTGGGGAACAGCTCCCCCGCCAGTAGGTAGGTCTGGGCGTTGGGGCCCAGGTTGGTCATGAACTGCACCAGCAGCAGCCCAGCGATCAACCAGGGCAGCTGCCCATCGCCGCCGGCGAGCTGGCCCCGGGCCGCCAGCAGCAAGCCCACGGCACAGCCCAGAAATCCCAGGATCTGCAGCGGGATCCGCCCCCAGCGGTCCACCAGGGCGATCGCCGCCGCCATCCCGATCAGGAAGGCCAGCTCCACCCAGGCCGCCAGGGCCGCCGCGCCCTGCAACAGCTGCGGCAGATAGATCCCCACGCCGTAGGTGGTGAGGTCCTGCAGGAACCAGGGCAGGGCCGCCAGGGCCAGGGCCCGCCGCAGCGGCGGAGCAAACAGGGGCCCCAGGCCGCCCGGTTGCGGCTCCCCCTGGCGGCTCTCCAACCAGGGGCCGCTCTCCGGCAACCGCCAGCGGGCCACCGCCAGCAGGGCCACCGGCACCAGCGGCAGCAGATAGAGCAAGCGCCAGCTGAGGGGATCGGGCCGCGGCGCCAGCACCCAGGCCGCCGCGGCCATGCCCAGCACCGCACCGAGCGCCTGACAGCCAAACGCGGCCAGCACCAGCCGGCCCCGCTGGGCGGCGGGCGCGCTCTCGGAAATCACCAGATGGGCCAGGGGGTAATCGGCCCCCAGGGCGATCCCCACCACCAGCAACGACACCAACAGCAGCGGTGCCGTGGGGCTCAGGGCCGCCCCCAGCAACCCGAGCGCCAGCAGCAGCAACACAACACTGAACAACCAGCGCCGGCCGATGCGGTCCGCCAGCCAGCCCAACCCCAGCGCCCCCACCAGGATCCCCAGCAGCGACGAGGCAGCAAAGGCGCCTTGGGCCAGGGGCGTCAGCCCGAAGCGTTCGGTGAGCGACGGCAGCGCCATGCCGCCGATGAACACGATCAACCCTTCAAACAGCTTGCCCGCCGCCGCCAGGCCCCAGCCCAGCCACTGCAGGCGGCTCAGCGGTTGCCGTAGGGCCATGGGTAGGGCCCGGCCTGGCGCTCGAAGCTGACGAACTCCAACCGCACCGCCGGCTGGCCGTTGCGCTCCACCACCACCTCACCGAGGGGCTGGAGGTTGCCGATCAGGGGCGGGAAGCTGCGGCGGTGCAGCGGCGAGCCCGGCTCCACGGGGGCAAACAGAACGCCCCGGGTGGTGGCCGCCGTGGGGGCGGGCCAGAAGGCGAACCCGCGCGGGTCGTCGCCGTAGGTGGTGTAGGCAACACGGTCGCTGTTGCCGAGCGCCAGGGCCAGAAAGCCGGGCATCTCGTAGCGGAAGGAGGCGATCACATCCGCCTGATTCAGGGCCCGCCAAACACGGGGATGGCTGCGCAGGGCCCGCTGCAGGTCGGCCGGAGCCATCAGCTGGGCGGAGGGATCCGCCCGGGTGGGCAGCCAGCGCTCGAGCACCCCCCAACGCATCTGGACCCCACCGAACAGCAACAGGGCCGGCACGATCGCAGCGGTGGTAATCGCGGTGCGACGCACGGCGAGCGAACGGGAGGGGCCGCTCCAGGGGCGCTGGGCCAACCAGGCCGCCGCCAGGGGCAGGCTGATCCACCAGGCGGGCACCAACCAGCTGGTCATCACCTGCATGCGGCCCGCCAGCAACACAAACAGCACCAGCTGGGGCCAGGCCAGGCAGCGCAACAGCTGGGCCGGCTCCGAGGCCAGGGCACCGGCGCGCCGCCAGGGCCACAGCACCGCCAGCAGCAGGATGCCGATGGTGGGGAACAGCAGGCCGAGCTGACTGAGCAGAAACAGCACCGAGCCTTCGGCGTTGAAGCCACCGGAGGCCGAGGTGCGGCCGCTATGGAACAAAAACGACACCCAGCCCCAGCGGCTGTTCCACAGCCACAACGGACTCACCAACGCCCCCCAGGCCAGCACCGTGCCCAGGGAGGTCCAGCGCAGCCACAGGCGCCGGCTCTGCGGCCGCGCCAGGGTCCAGGCCAGTAGCGCCGGCAGGATCACCAGGGCGTGGTACTTGGAGAGGGTGATCAGCGCCAGGATCGCCGCCAGGGCAAGCATCTGGCCGGGGCCCCGCGGCAGCACCTGTGGGTGGCGGGCGATCCACCACAGCAGCAACGCCAACCCCAGCAGCAGGGGGCTGTCGGGCAACAGCAGCACCCCACCACAGAACAACACCAGCGGGCAGAGGTTGCCCAGCAGCAGCAGCCACAGCCGCGCCGTGGATCCAAACCAACGGGCCGTGGCCTGCCCCAGCAGCCCCAAGGCCAGGGTGTAGCTCAGCACAGAGGGCAGCCGCAGGGCCAGCACCCCCGATCCGAGCCGTTGCCCCAACCACGACCACACCCCCACCGCCAGGGGATGGTCATAGAAGCTGAGGTCGAGGTGGCGGCCGTAGAAGAAGTAATAGACCTCGTCGTAGCCCGGTGGCATCAGGGCGGCGAGGGCAACGCGGAGGCCAAAACTGGTCGCCAACAGGATCAACACCCCCTGGCGACCGGTCCAGCGGATGGAGGGGGAGAAGCTCGGCATCAGGCGATCTGGCTGAGGAACTGCTTGCTGCGCTCGTGCTGGGGGTTGGTGAAGAACTGCTCCGGCGGCGCCTCCTCCACCACCTGGCCGTCCGCCATCAACACCACCCGGTCGGCCACCTGGCGGGCAAAGCGCACCTCGTGGGTCACCACCACCATGGTCATGCCGTCACGGGCCAGCTCCTGCATCACCGCCAGCACCTCCTGCACCATCTCCGGATCGAGGGAGCTGGTGGGTTCATCAAACAGCAGGATGCGCGGCTCCATCGACAGCGACCGCGCGATGGCCACCCGCTGCTGCTGACCACCCGACAGCTGACCGGGGTATTTCTCCGCCTGCTCATGGATGCCCACCCGCTCCAGCAGCTGCCGTGCCCGGCGCTCCACCTCCGCCTTGGGGCGCTTGCGCACCAGCACCGGCGCCAGGGTGAGGTTCTCCAACACCGTGAGGTGGGGGAAGAGATTGAACTGCTGGAACACCATCCCAACCTCACGGCGCACCGCATCGATGTTGCGCACGTCGTTGGAGAGGGCGATGCCATCCACCACGATGGAGCCCTTCTGGAAATCCTCCAGGGCGTTGAAGGTGCGGATGAAGGTGCTCTTGCCGGAGCCGGAGGGGCCCATGATCACTACCACTTCCCCCTGGCTCACCGTGAGGTCGACACCCCGCAGGGCCTGAAAGCCGTTGGGGTACCACTTCTCGACCCCACGGGCCTCGATCATCAGGGCGCCTGAGGCGGTGCTGGAGGGGTTGGTCATGCCCGTGCGGCGGAAAGGGTGTTGGGGTTAAGGCGGGTTTCCAGGGCCCGGCTGCCGAGCCCCAGGGCGGCACAGCAACACCAGAACAGCACCGCCAGCAGCAGGTACACCTCGGCGTTCTTGCCGAGGAACGCGGGGTTGGCCATCACCGTGCGGGCCACGCCGAGCAGATCGAGCAGGCCGATCAGCGACAGCAGGGTGGTGTCCTGCAGCAGCGTGATGAACTGCCCCACTGTGGCGGGGAGCGCCACCCGCAGGGCCTGGGGCAGCACCACATGGATCAGGGCCTGGGGCACCGGCAGCCCCAGGGCACGGGCCGCCTCCATCTGCCCCCGCGGCACCGCCGCCAAGCCGGAGCGCACCGCCTCGGCCACATAGGCGGCGGCAAAGAAGGTGAGCACCCAGGCGGCGCGCCAGACCCGATCGGGGGCGAGGCCACCGGGGAGCAAAAAACCAAGGATGTTTTGCCCCAGAAACAACAGCGTGATCAGCGGTGCCCCGCGGATGAACTCGATGTAGATCACCGAACCCCAGCGCAGCAAGGGCAGTTCACTGCGCCGGCCCAGGGCCAGGGCCAGCCCCAGGGGGAAGCACAGCAGGATCGCGAAGGTGGATTGCACCAGGGTCATGAGCAAACCGCCCCAATCGCTGGGGCGCACCGGCATCAGGCCCAGGCCACCGCTGATCAACACCATGCCCACCAGATAGAGCACGGGCCAGAGCAGCGGCAGCCCGCGGCGCCACGGCGGCGGTAGCGGGTTCCCCCAGCGACCGGCAGCCCAGCGCACCCCCAGCAGCAGCAGGGCGATGGCCCACCAACGGGCCTGAAGGGCGAAGCTGAGTTGCAGAAACAGGGGGACCAGCAGCGCCAGCCCCCCCAGCAGCACCGCGGCGATGCGGTCGTTGGGCGGCCAGTCGCGGCCCCGCAACACGCCCCAGCTCAGGCCCGTGGCTGCGGCCAGCAGGCTGGTGAGCAACCAGAGGCGCCACTGCTGATCCAACGGATAGCGGCCGACGGCAAACAGGGTGCTGTTCACCTGCACCACGGCCCAGTCAGCCTGGAACAGGGCCCAGCGCAGGAACGCACCCCCCAGCCCCAGCAGCAGGCCCACCAGCACCAGGGTGATCACCCCATCGGTGCGGCTGGCGAACAACTCGCGCCGCAGGCGCAGGACCCAGCGATCGGCTCCGAGGCGTTCCATCAGCGCTCCTTGAGCTGGACCAGCTGGTTCAGGCCGTTCATCAGGGCAGAGATCAGCAGGTCGATCACCAGGTAGGCCCCCAGCAGGATCAACATCACCTCCACCGCCCGGCCGGTTTGATTGAGGGTGGTTTCCGCCACGGAATAGAGATCGCTGTAGCCGCAGGCCACAGCCAGGGAGGAGTTTTTGGCCAGGGAGATGTACTGGCTGTTCAGGCCCGGCACGATCACCCGCAGGGCCTGGGGCAGCACGATGCGGCGCAGGATCTGCAGCGGCATGAACCCCAGGGAGCGGGCCGCCTCCCACTGCCCCTGCGGCACCGAAGCCACGCCGCCGCGCACCACCTCGGCGATGAAGGCGCCCGTGTACACCACGAGGCCGGTGAGCAAGGCCCCGAACTCCACCGTGAGCCGCAGCGGGGCATGCCAGACGCTGCCCTCCAGGTGCGGCCCCGTCCAGGTGAGGTGCAGCGGGTCGGTGAACCACCCCAGATACAGGCCGGAACGGGCCAGCACCACCCCCGGCAGCTGCAGGGCATCCCGGCCGTTGGGCAGGGCCAGAAACACCACGAAATACCAGAACACCAGCTGCAGCAGCAGCGGGATGTTGCGGATCACCTCCACGTACACCCGCGCCAGGCGACGCAGTAGGCCATTGCTGCTGAACGACGCCGTGCCCACCAGGGTGCCCAGCACGGTGGCCCCCACCAGACCGGCGAGCACCACGCGAAGGGTGTTGGCCAGACCCGCCAGCAGGGCGCGCCAGTAGGGCAGGCTCGCATCGAAGGGCAACAGGGTTTCGGAGATGTCGAACCCGGCGGGATTGCCCACCCAGCGCCAGCTGAGCAGCAACCCGGCGGCGGTGAGGTTGCGCACCAGGTTGCCCAGCAGGAAGGCCACCACCACCAGCACCGCCAGGGCCACGGCCCCCTGCACGATCCAGGGGATCCAACGGCGATCCCGCCACCAGGGCGTCACCGCAGAGGGGGTACCGGCAGCACCCATCAACGGAAGGGCGGTGAATAGAGCAGGCCGCCCTGGCTCCACTGGCGGTTGAGGCCACGCTCGAGCTTCAGCAGCGAGCCCGTACCCACGTTGCGCTCGAAGATCTCGCCGTAGTTGCCCACCGCCTTGAGGGCCAGCACCACAAAGTTGGCGGGCAAACCAAGCTGCTTGCCGAAGTCGCCCTCCACGCCGAGGAAGCGGCGCAGGTCGGCGAGGTTGGTGTTCGCCTTGGCTTCGGCCACCTTGGCGTCGACGTTGGCCTGGGTGATGCCGAGCTCCTCGGCCTGCATCAGGCCGAAGATGATCCAGCGCACCGCATCGGCCCAGGCGGGGTCGGCGTTCACCGTGGCGGGGCTGAGCGGCTCCTTGCTCAACACCTCCGGCAGCAGGGTGTGGGCGGCGGGGTCGGGGAAGCTGGTGCGCTTGCCCGCCAACTGGGAGCGATCGCTGGTCACCGCCACGCAGCGGCCCTGCAGGTAGGCGGCGTAGGTCTGGTCGCCGGTCTGGAAGCGCAGGGGGGTGTAAGGGGCCTTGATCTCCCGCATGCGGTCCGCCAGGTTGAGCTCGGTGGTGGTGCCGCTCTCCACGCAGATCGTTTGACCAGCCAGGGCTTTGAGGCTGGTGATGCCGCTGGCCTTGGGGGTCATGATCCCCTGGCCGTCATAAAAAACAGTGGGGGCAAAGCTGAGGGCGTTGCCGCCGGGGGCATCGCGGCTCAGCGTGGCGGTGGTGTTGCGGGAGAGCAGATCGATCTCACCGCTGGCCAGGGCCGCGAAACGCTCGGTGGAATTGAGGTCGCGGAAATCCACCTGGCTGGGGTCCCCCAGCACCGCCGCTGCGGTGGCCTTGCAGATGTCCACATCCAGGCCGCTGTAGCTGCCGTCGGGGTTCACGAAGCTGAAGCCCGGCAGCTTGCCGTCCACACCACAGATCAACTTGCCGCGGCCGTTGATGGCGGCGAGTTTCTGGCTCTGGATGCCGCCCTCATCGCTGGCGCAGCCCACCAGGCTGAGGGCCGTGAACACGGGAAGCGCTGCCGCCAGCTTGCGCAGCCAGGCCATGGGAGTGATCCAGGGTTCGGCGCAGTTTGCCAGCAACTTCGTCTTGGCGCCTAGGTTGAAGGCCAGCATGTGCGCCTGCATGGCCAGCCCTGAATCGGCAGCGGAGAACGCCCGCGTCCGGCCGCAGGGCACCAGCCAGCCCCCCAGCGACCAGCTCAGCCTGCGCCGTCCGGACGACTGGCATGTGCACCTGCGCGACGGTGCTCTGCTGCAGGCCGTGGTGGCCCACACGGCCCGGCAGTTTGCCCGGGCCATCGTGATGCCCAACCTGCGTCCACCGATCACCACCGCCGCCATGGCGGCGGCCTACCGCCAACGGATCCTCACGGCCCTGCGGGAGCGCGCCGGCGCCGCGGCCGCCGACGCCTTCACGCCGTTGATGACGGCGTACCTCACCGAGAGCATCGATCCCGATGAGCTGGAGCGGGGCCACCGCGAAGGGATCTTCACCGCCGCCAAGCTTTACCCCGCCGGCGCCACCACCAATTCCGATGCGGGGGTGCGCGACCTGGCCCACATCCCGGCGGTGCTGGAGCGCATGGAGCGGATCGGCATGCCGCTGCTGATCCACGGCGAAGTCACCGATCCGGCGGTGGACATCTTTGATCGCGAGGCGGTGTTCATCGAGCGGCACCTGGAACCGCTGCTGCAGCGCCACCCTGGCCTGAGCGTGGTGCTCGAGCACATCACCACCGCCGAGGCGGCGCAGTTTGTGGCGGAGGGTCCGCCGAACCTGGCGGCCACCATCACCCCGCACCATCTGCACATCAACCGCAACGCCCTGTTCCAGGGGGGCCTGCGGCCCGATTTCTATTGCCTGCCGGTGGCCAAGCGGGAGCTGCACCGCCAGGCCCTGCGGCGGGCAGCCACCTCTGGCAACCCCAAGTTTTTCCTTGGCACCGATTCGGCCCCCCACGAACGCCATGCCAAGGAATCAGCCTGCGGCTGCGCCGGCATTTACAACGCCCCGTATGCCATCGAGAGCTATGCCCAGGTGTTCGAGGAGGAGGGTGCCCTGGAACGGCTGGAGGGCTTCGCCAGTGAGCATGGCCCGCGCTTCTATGGTCTGCCGCTCAACCCGGGCACCATCACCCTGGAGCGCCAACGGCACGACCCCGATGCCCCAGGACTGCCGGCACTGCTGGAGCTGGACAACGGCAGCGGCAGCCCCACCCACCTGGTGCCCTTCCACGCCGGTGAGCAACTGAACTGGGCGCTGTGCCGCGGGTAGCCACGACCAGCCACCCCACCCGGGCGCCCTTTGGTTGCTCTTAAGAATTCCGTGTCGGTCGGCACTTGCGGTTGGCTACGGCATGGTTTTACCGTCAGCTCCTGGTAACCAACTCGTGCGCAAGACGCGAATGGCGCTGTTTTCCTGGATCACCAGCTTGAACAGCGATGCCCTCAACGAGGCCCTCGAACGTCCCCTGCAGCAACTGGGGTTGGTGATTGATCCCCAGGTGAGCTCCGCCAGCCAGTTGCTGGCCAAGGACGATCCATCCCAGTCGATTCCCCTGGCCCAGCGCGTGACTGTGGTGGCCTCCTGGAACTGCCAGCGCAGCCGGGAGTGCCAGCTGGAAGTGCGCAGCTCCGAACCCCAGCTGCGCCAAGGCACCCGCTGCCAGCAGATCGCTGAGCAACTCCAGCGGCAGGCCTGCTTCCAGTCGTAGCCGACACCATTCGGCCATGATTTGGTGTTGTTCGCTACCTGAAGCGTCACCACTGGCCCATAGGGTCCGCCCCAAGGACGTGGACGCGACCCGGTGCAAACCCAAGTGCTGAGCCAACGCCCCGATGGGGGCTGGGATCCGATGAAGGTGTATCCCAATCCCCTGCTGGCCTATATCGCCGCCCGGAAACTCAGCCGCGGCCAACAACGGCGTTGCCGCACGGTGTGCACCAGCGGGCAGGTGCTGGAAGACATCCTTCCCGCTTGATTCCAGACCGCCCCTCCGCACTTGGTGCTTGCCAGCACCCGGGCCTAGCGGAGATCCTGGGACCAGCCAACCCCCCTGGAATCCACCATGCCCCAGGGCCCCAGGCGTTTCCGGTGGCGCCGACGCCTGTCATCCCTCGGGCTGACTGTGTTGGGTGCTCTCCTGGCCTCCAGCGGCAGTGCAGTGCACGCCGACACTGGCGGCAGCATCGAGCACACCCCCAGCACCCTGTTCACGCTGCAATCGGCCCTGAACCTGCCGGACTGGATGCAGCTGCAGGTGGCCATCAGTGCCCAGCCGCTGTTCAACCCGGTGGGGGGCCTGGTGCCCACGGGCACCTGGGTGCAGCAAACCTCCGTGGAGCTGGAACTCAACAGCGGCCTGGCCCGCGATGTCGCGCAGTGGAAGGAGCTGGACCATTGGGCCCTCAACCTCAACGGCAACCACACCACCGGCAACTTCAGCTACGCCAACGAGATCGGAGCCATCTTTCCGCTGCAGAGCGCCTCCTACCCCACGGCCTTCTGGCTCACCGAAACCACCCTGGAGCGTCAGGCCGGCAACGGCAGGGTGAATGTGAAAGGCGGAATCCTGCCGGTTAACCCGGATTTCATGGAGGCCCCGATCCTCAACTTCTATGTGCACTCCTCCCTGAACAACACCCTCAACATCCAAAGCAACGACTTCCCGATCAACCCCTACTCGGCCGTGGGGGGCGTGGTGAATCTGCAAATTCAGAACGATCTCAACCTGCGGGCGGGGCTGTTCGACCTCAACACCACCTTCAGCTCCTTTCCCCTCTCCTCCTTCCAGGGCTTCCAGGCCAACGTCGGTGGAGCCGGCAATGGCACTCTGCAGATGGTGCAACTCGACTACACCGGTTCGGGGTTGGCGCCATCCACGGGCACACCGATCCGGGCCTGCAGCCAAAACCGGGCCCTTGTGCGCAGTTACCCACGCTGCACCGCCCCCACCACCGTGGCCAACCAGCTGCCCGGGGGTCTGTTGAGCATCGGGGCTTACAACTCCACCGACCCCCAGACCGGCGATGGCATCTACGGCAGCCTCACCCTGAAAACACGGCTTCCGATCGGCCTGGCGGATCGCGTCTGGGTGGGGGCCTCCTATTCCCCCAACACCAACGTGGATTTCGCGCCCGTATTTGTGGGCGGCGGGCTGGTGGTGCAGGGCCTTGTGCCCAAACGACCGCTCGATGTGGTGGTGTTCGGGATCGGCCGGGGCGGCCTCAGCAATCCAGCCCAGCCCAATTTCACGAGCTCTTACGAAGGCATGGCCGAACTCGGCTACATGGTCATGCTGAGTGAAACCGTGCAGCTGCAGCCCACGCTGCAGTGGATCTTCAACCCCAGCGGCACCAACCAACCCGTGCCAGGCATCCTGGCGGCTGGCCTGCAGATCAGCCTCAACTTCTGACCCCAGCACCGGCCTGATGGCCCTGAACTTCCGCGAACTGCAACAGCAACTGCAACCGGGCTGGGGCTGCGAGCACAGCGGCGATGGCGGCCAGTTCGATGTGCTGGTGGTGCCCTCGCTGTCGATGGACCGGGCCCTGATGGCGCTGGTGACCGGCGCCCACCACTACGAAGAACGCCAGCTGTTCTCGCTGATACGGCTCCGGGATCCCGGCGTTCGAGCGGTGTATGTCACCAGCAAGCTGCTGCCGGAGCTGGTGGTGGATGCCGTGCTGGAGCTGCTGCCCGGGGTTCCCACCTCCCATGCGCGGCGGCGCCTGCACCTGTTCGACACCGACGACGCCTCCAACCGCCCGCTCACCGAAAAGCTGCTGGAACGGCCAGCCCTGCTGGGTCGCATCCGTGAACTGCTGCGGCCGGGGCGCAGCTTCATCAGCTGCTTTGTGGTGACGGAGCTGGAAAAACAGCTCTCGGAGCTGCTGCAGGTGCCATTGCTGGGCACAGACCCGGCCCTGGGCCAGTGGGGCAGCAAGGCCGGCAGCCGTGCCCTGTTTGCCCGCTGCGGCGTACCCCATCCCCCCGGCAGCGGCTTGGTGACCAGCCTCGACGACCTCAGCGAGGCCACCGCCGAGCTCTGGGAGGCCCACCCGCAGCTGCGGCGCTGTGTGGTGAAACTGAATGAGGGCATCAGCGGCGAGGGCAATGCGCCCTTGGAACTCGAACCACTGCAGTTGGCGTCGCTGAGCAGCGCGGAACGGCGCCAACGGCTGCGTCAAGCCCTGGAGACCCTGCCGATGCCAGCCGCCAGCTGGCGCGACCTGCTGGCCCAGCAGGGGGCCCTGGTGGAGGCCTGGCTGGAGGGGGGTGAGGCCCTCAGCTCCCCCAGCGTGCAGGGCACCATCCACCCCGGAGGTCGCGTGGAGCTGCTCTCCACCCATGAGCAGATCCTGGGGGGCCCGAGCGGACAGACCTACCTCGGTTGCCGCATGCCCGCCGAGGCCGCCTATCGGCTCGAGCTGATGCGCCATGGCCGCGCCATCGGCGAAGCCCTGGCGGCGGAGGGGGCCCTGGAGCGCTACGCGGTGGATTTCATCGCCCGCCGCTTCGAGGACCGCTGGGACCTGCAGGCGATCGAGGTGAACCTGCGCCAGGGGGGCACCACCCACCCCACCATGGCCCTGCGTGCCATCACCACAGGCCACCTGGATCCCGACACGGGACTGTTTCTGGCCCCCACGGGCCAGCCGCTGCACTACCGCGCCACCGACAACCTCACCCACCCGGATCTGCGCGGCCTGCTCCCCGCCGACCTGATCGACATCGTCGCCGATGCCGACCTGCACTACGACCCGGCTCGCCTACGGGGCAGCGTGTTTCACCTGCTGGGCTGCCTGTCGGAATACGGCAAGCTCGGCATGACCTGCGTGGGCCGCAGCGCCGAGGAGGCTGAGGCGGTGTACAGCGGCACCGCCGACAGCCTGATCAGTCGCGCGATGGAGCTGCAGCACCCAGCCACCCCGCCAGGTGCGCGGCCGCCTGGGACCGGACCAGCGCCCGCGCCGCCGGCAGGGCCGGCTCCAAACGCTCCGAACTAAACGGCGGCAAGGTGCGGCTGCGCAGCCAGGCACCCCAGCGGAACTCGTGGAAGGGAATCAGGGGGGCAGCCGCCACCACCCCCTCACGCTTCAACTTCCACACCAGGCTGCGGTACGGATCGTCCTGGGTGCCGGTGAGCTGGCGGGGCAACGCCGCCGGGGATTGGGGCCCGAGGCCTCGCCCGTCGTAGAGGTAGAGCCATCCCCGCCGATGCAACTGCTCGAGCACGTCATGGCGATCGGTGTCCCGCAACTCCAACGCCACGTAGCCGAAGGCGGTGGCCTCGGGATCGAGTTCCATCAGGGCCCGCAGGCGGTGATGACGATCCACCATCCACAGCTCCCCGCTGCCACTGCGCACCAGGGGGGTGGGCTTGCGGCGCAGGTAGGTGCGCCGCTGCTTGGGGTCCTCCTCGGCGAAGTCGCGCTGGCGGCTGCGGATCTCCGCCATGCCCACACACAGCTGGGTGGGCTGGAGGCTCGCCAGGGGCACCTCCAGCAGATCAGCGCCGGAGCCATCGGGGGCCGGCAGGGGTTGAAACGGGGGGAGCCGCAGGGCCATGGTGGGAAATTAAGCCCAATCCCGCCGCGGCGACAGGGGATCGCCGGCCTCTGGTCTGGCCTCTGCATGGCCCTGGTCGCCCTGGTGTTGCTCAGCGCCATCGCCTTCGGCGGGGTGGCCCCGGCCCAGGCGGAGCCATGCGCCCCCATCAGCGAGGCGCAGGCCACAGCCCTGTTCGAGCGCTGGAACAACGCCCTGCAAACGGGGGATCCTGATCAGGTGGTGGCGCTCTACAGCCCCGATGCTCTGCTGCTGCCGACCCTCTCAGCGGAGCCACGCCAGAGCCCGGAGGCCATCCGCGCCTACTTCGAGCAGTTTCTGAGCCATTCCCCCAAGGGGCGCATCGATGGCCGCGTGCTTCAGCTGGGCTGCAACGAAGTGGTGGATGCGGGCACCTACAGCTTCTGGCTCGATGGCGACCACTGGGTGGCCGCCCGCTACACGTTTGTGTATGCCTTCCAGGAGGGCGGTTGGCGCATCGTGCACCACCACTCCTCCCTGCAACCCACCACTCAGGCGGCCTGAGCGGTGCTGCTGGGGTGGGGCTGGGGCCGCCGCTTCAAGCGGCGGCGGCTGGCCAGCTGGTGCTCCCGCACCGACAGGCCATAGAGCTCCAGGAAAAAGGCACGGTCGGCGGCGGAGCCGATCAGACCGCAATGGGCGTAGTGCTGCCGCAGGGCCAGCTTGGGCTGGGCCAGCACCTGGGCATGCAGCTGGCGTAGGCGAAACCGACGCAGGGCCTTGAGGGGCGGTTCCCCCCGCTGCAGGACAAACAAGTTCTGCAGGGTGCGCACACTCACGTGGCAGTGGCGCGCGAGATCCGGCATGCGCAACGGTTCGCGGTAGTGGGCCGCGATGTAGCGATCGGCGCGCTCGATCAGCTGCTGCTGGCTGGGAGTGGCAATCAGCACGGCGGCCAGAACGGGCCCGCAGGCCGAGGGGGACGCAGAAATTACCCAAGCCCGCCGCTGGATTCAGCTGTCCAGAACACTTTGTGGTGATTCAGCGTTGCCATTCACCGTTGCCATTCGGCGGGAGCAAGGCCCATGCCACCCAGGCGGCCAACCCCAACCGCAAGGGTGCCGAGAGCAAGGCTGCAAGATCGCTTCGGCGGACGGTTTCTCTAACGCCAACCTGGTGATCTAGTCGCGGAGGTTATAGATCGGCATGGTGGCGAAGCCCAGGGAGGCGGGCACCGGGTTGGCCCCGGCGGGCAATGCCTTCACCGCAAACATGTAGGTGTCCGACCAGGTGGGGTTGTGCCAGGGCAGCAGCGCCACGGTGATCGTTTGCCCCGGCTGGGGGGGCTGCGGGAAGCGCACCGTCATCGTGCGGCTCTGGCCATCGAAGCTGGCCTGCACGGGAATCGCCGCGCCCTCCCGCCGCGGCCGCCCCACGAAGGCCCGGGTGCGGTCCGTGAAAAAGCGGAAGTCGCGGTCCACCCCGCGGGTCTGCTGGATCACCAGCCCCCCCAGGCCGGCACCGGCCCCGTCGGGCAGGGTGACCGTGAAGTAGTACTCCACGCCCGCCTGCATCAGGTACCACCAGTAATTGGTGAACTCCACCTTCCAGGGGGGACTGGTGAACCAGGTCTGCCCGTCCACGTCAGCGGTTCGGGCCGGCAGCGGAACCCAGGCCAGCCCCAACAGCAGCACGGCCCCCAGCAGCCCTTTGCGGAACGCCATCAGCTCAGCCCACCAGTGGCCGCAAACTAGCCAGGGTTGGCGTGGTTGATAGGGTCAAGTCAGTGTGCTGCGCGCGGCGATGGACCGAGCCCAACTCGACGCGATCGAACTGATGCTGCGCGACCTCAACACCCGCCACGACGAGATCCGTCACCGGGCGGCTTTTCGCGGCTGCACGCGTGAATTGCTGGCCCTGCAGCAGGAGCTGGTGCAGTACCTCAGCCGCAAACGCGAAGGCCTCAACGGCCGCTGAGGGCCTCGAACGGCGCCACAAACGGTGCCGGGTTCTGATCCCGGCGGTCCCGCAGGGGCAGCGGCGGCCCCTGCTCCGGCCCCACCAGTGCCGCCGTGCGCTCCAGGGCAGCCCGGAGCCGCCGTGCCGCATGCACGGACATGTCCCGAGGGGCACTGATGCGGTCGCGCCAGTAGCGCAGGCCCGCCGCTGAGCCGGCGGGGGGCACCACAGCGGCCGCCGCCGGTGGCGCCATCAGGTTGGTGAGGGCGCAGCGCAGGGCTTGATCCAGACGCTCCGCAGCGGCGGCCCCTTGCCGCTCCCCCTCGGGATTGATCGCCAGCAGCCGCTGCCGGTGCCGCAGCATGCGCGCGAGGGCCTCCCGGGCCGCATCGGTAGGTTCAGGCTGGCGGGTCTCGATCAGATCCGGCTCATCGCTGGGCCAAAGCCCCCCATCCACCAGGGCCGCCAGACGCCGTTGTTCGGGGCCGCCACTGCTGAGGCAGCAACCCATTTGCGGCGGCAGGTCGTGGGCGTGGGTGTGGATGTCGCTCTGGGTGCCGCGATAGGTGAGGCGCTGTTCCAGGGCGCTGAACCAGCGGTCGATGGCGGGGTGATGGCGGCGCAGGCCGTAGCCCTTGTAATAGGCCAGCGACGCGTTCATCCGCTCCAGGTAGGGCACGAAGATCACATCCGCCGTGCTGAAGCGTTCCAGGAAGAAGGGGCCGGCGGTGGCCTCCAGCGCCTGCTCCACCAGCCCGGCCATGCGTGCGAAATGCTGTTCCGCCGAGGCGGTGTGGGCACCCTCCCCTTCGCAGTAACAGAGCCATTGGCACCAGGCCCGGAACAGGCGACGCTCCAGCTGGCGCAGGGGCAGCACATCCGGGTCGCTCAACCCCTGGCCCAGCGGGCCGAAGCTGCGCTCGAGGGCCTCGAGGATCACATCGCTCTCGGTGATCAGATGGCCGTCCAGCTCCAGGGCGGGCAACATGCCGGAGGGCACCCGCTGGGTGAACCAGGGCTCCTTCTCGCCGTAGCAGAACATCGTGACCTTGCGGATCCGGTAGGGGATCCGCTGCTCCTCCAGCCACAGCCACACCTTCTGGCAGTAGGGACACCAGGCGTGGTGATCGCGGTAGAGGGTGACGCGCACCTCGCTCTCCGGCCGGCCGAACAGGCGCAGCTGAGCCTGGGCATTGGTGGGGCCATCACAGCGCTGACGCTGCAGCTCCGCCTCCGTTTGGGGTGGCAGCAACTGCTCCAACTCCGGCCAGCTCAGGGGGGGCGCCATCAGCTCGGCATCGGGGGAGGGCAGCACGGCGCGCGAACACGGTGGCGCTGTTCTAAGCAATGGAAGGCAGGCCGCGGCAATCTGGCCCCGCAAGCCTGCGCTGTTGTGCGTTCCTCCGCCCCATGACCCAACCCTTCGACCTGGTGGTGATCGGTGCCGGCTCCGGCGGCCTGGCGGCGGCGAAACGGGCCGCCTCCTATGGCGCCCGGGTGGCGATCGTGGAGGGCGACCGGGTGGGCGGCACCTGCGTGATTCGCGGCTGCGTGCCCAAGAAATTGCTGGTGTACGGCTCGGCCATGCGCCACCTGCTGGCGGATGCCCCCAGCTACGGCTGGAGCCTTGGCAGCACCAGCTCCGACAGCGCCGAGCTGCTGCGCCGGGTGCGGGCGGAGGTGGATCGCCTCAACCAGCTGCACATCGGCTTCCTGGAGAAGGGCGGGGTGGAGTTGGTGCGCGGCTGGGGTCGCCTGGCCGACGCCCACAGCGTGGCGGTGGTGGATGGCAACGGCCAGGAGAGCCAGCGCCTGCAGGCGGAGCGGATCCTGATCGCCGTGGGCGGACGGCCCCACCGCCCCGCGATTCCCGGCGCCGAACTGGGCTGGGTGAGCGACGACCTGTTCGAGCTGGAGCGCTTCCCCGAGCGGGTGGTGGTGGTGGGCGCCGGGTTCATCGCCTGCGAATTCGCCGGCATCCTCAACGGCCTGGGGGTGCAGGTGACCCAGCTGGTGCGCGGCGATCACCTGCTGCGGGGCTTTGATCTGGAATCGGCGCGGGCTGTGCAGGAGGCGATGCAGGCCGATGGCATCGACATCCGCCTGGCCCACAGCCCGGCGGCCATCGAAGGGCAGCCCGGCGAGCTCACCCTGATCACCGAAGGCGGCGAGCGGATCAGCTGCAACGGCGTGCTGCTGGCCACCGGCCGCCGGCCCTTCCTGGAGGGGCTCAACCTGGAGGCCGCCGGCGTGGCCGTGGAGGGCCACCGCATCCCGGTGGATGCCGATCAAGGCACCAACGTGCCCCACATCTACGCCGTGGGAGACGTCACCGACCGCATCAACCTCACCCCGGTGGCCATTGATGAGGGGCGCGCCCTGGCGGACACCCTCTGGGGAGGCAAACCGCGGCGTGTGAACCACGAGCTGGTGGCCAGCGCCGTGTTTTCCCAGCCGGAGCTCTCCGGTGTGGGGCTCACCGAGGAGCAGGCGATCGAGCGCCATGGCGCCGAAGGCATCCAGGTGCACCGCGCCCGCTTCCGGCCCATGAGCCAGGCCCTGCCGGCCCGCGACCCCAAGGTGCTGCTGAAGCTGATCGTGGAGCGGGCCAGCAGGCGCGTGCTCGGCTGCCACATGGTGGGGGAGCACGCCGCCGAGATCATTCAGATGGCCGCCATCGCCATCGGCATGGGCGCCACCAAGGCCGACTTCGACCGCACCATGGCGCTGCACCCCAGCGTGGCCGAGGAATTCGTGACCATGCCGAACTGATGGAAACGCACCCTCGCACCGTGATGATCAGTGGCGCCAGCCGCGGCATCGGCCGGGCCATCGCCGAACGGCTGCTGGCGGAGGGCCATCGCCTCAGCCTGGGGGTGCGCACCCCTGAGGATCTGCGGGGCACCGCCCTTGATCCAGATCGCCATGCCGATCTGCTGGTGCATCCCTACGAAGCGGCCAATCCCCAGACGGCCCAGGCCTGGGTGGAGGCCAGCGTGGCCCGCTTCGGCGCCATCGACAGCGTGATCGCCAGCGCCGGGCTGTTCTCGCGGGTGCCGCTGCTGTTCGAGCCGGACCAGGAGGCGGAGATCGATCAGCTCTGGCGGGTGAATGTGATGGGCCCGTGGCAGCTGGTGCGGGCGGCCTGGCCCCAGCTGGCGGCCCACGGGGAAGGGCGGATCGTGGTGCTGGTGTCGATGAGCGGCAAGCGTTCCAAAGGGCGCCTGGCGGGCTACACCGCCAGCAAATTCGCCCTGATGGGCCTCTGCCAGACCATGCGCAATGAAGGCTGGGAAGAGGGCATCCGCGTCACAGCCATCTGCCCCAGCTGGGTCAACACCGACATGGCGGCGGCGGTTCAAGCCCTGCCCGCAACCGCCATGACCCAACCGGCCGACCTGGCGGCCCTCACCAGCCAGCTGCTGCGCCTACCCAACAGCTGTGTGCCCTTCGAGCTGGCGGTGAACTGCACCCTGGAGGCCTAGGCGCGAGCCTCAGCCCAGGGGCTGCAGGTCGGTGAAGCGGAACACCTGGCGGCCGGCGGGGGTGTCCCCGAAGGCGTCGGTTTCCACCACGCGCTCGCTCAGCACCCAGGGGCCGCCGTCGGTGAGGGGCACGAAGGTGTCGGTGAAGCGGCTGAGGCCACCGCGGGCTTCGCCGCTGGCGGGGTCGGCGTATTGGCTGGTGTAGCTGCGGCTGAGGTAACCGCGGCCGGTGTCGGTGGTGCTCTCGGTGAAGATCGTCACCACGGTGCCGTGGATGTGGCGGTGCACCATCGTCACCACAGCGTCCTTGATGCGGTAGCGGTCGCCGCTGTTCTTGCCGCCCACGATCACCTCGGTGCCCACCGCATCGGTGTCGCCGGCGGTGAAGGTGTTCTCCCCGTGGGTCTGCTCGAAGCTGCGGCGCACCCGGTGGATGGCCACCTCCCAGAGCTGGGAGGCCATGGCCTTGTGGATCCCCTCGTCCTCGATGCCCTCCACCTGGGCCTTCAGGTCGGCACCCACGCTGAAGCGGCCCTCAGCGCGCTGCTCGCCCTGCTCCCAGACGCAGCAGCCCTGGTAGCCGCCGAAGCCTGGATCCCAGGTGTAGCGGTTCTCGTAGGCGGCGCGGAAGGCGGCGGTGCAGTCGCTGCCGGGGGCGATGGCAACAGGGGTGGCAACGGTCACGGCGAAACGGGCGAAGGGAGGGCAACCAGGCTAGGGATGGATGTCCTGGAGGGCGGTGACCTCCAGCTCCTGGCCCTGCAGGGCGGCGATGCCCTCCACGGCGGCGCGCGCACCAGGCAGGGTGGTCACGGTGGTGACGGCGTAGTCGATGGCGGCGCGACGCAGGTATTTGTCGTCGTGGGCGGCCTGGCGACCCACCGGCGTGTTGATCACCAGCTGAATCTCGCCGGAGCGGATCGCGTCCTCAATGTTGGGGCGCCCCTCATGCACCTTGAGGATCGTGTCCACCGGTAGGCCGGCGGCCGCGAGGCTGCGGGCGGTGCCGTCGGTGGCCACCAGGCGGAAACCCAGCTGCACCAGGCGCTGGGCCACGGGCACCAGGGCCGGTTTATCGCGGTCGTGGGTGGAGAGGAACACGGTGCCACTGGTGGGCAGGGCCTCACCGGCCCCCAGCTCCGCCTTGGCGTAGGCCAACCCGAAACTGGCGGCGGTGCCCATCACCTCACCGGTGCTGCGCATCTCCGGCCCGAGGATCGAATCGGCACCCGGGAAACGCTTGAAGGGCAGCACCGCCTCCTTCACCGCCTGCAGGGGCGGCTGCGGTTCGCTGGTGAGGCCCAGCTCCACCAGGCTGCGGCCTGCCATGATCTGGCTGGCCACCTTGGCCAGGGGAACGCCGGTGGCCTTGGCCACGAACGGCACCGTGCGGGATGCGCGCGGATTCGCCTCAATGATGTAGACGTCGCCATCTTTCACGGCGAACTGCAGGTTGATCAGGCCGTTCACCTGCAGGGCCAGGGCCAGGGCCTTGCTCCACTCGCGGATGGTGGCCAGGGCCTGCTGCTCGAGGCTCACCGACGGCAGGGCGCAGGCGGAATCACCGGAGTGCACGCCGGCCGGCTCGATGTGCTCCATCAGGCCGCCGATCACCACGGTGCCGGTGGCGTCACAGAGGGCATCCACATCCACCTCAGTGGCGTTCTCCAGGTACTGATCGATCAGCACCGGGTGGTCGGGCTCCACGTTCACCGCCTCCACCATGTAGCGGTTGAGCTCCTCCTCGCCGTACACCACCTCCATGGCACGGCCGCCGAGCACATAGCTGGGGCGCACCACCACCGGATAGCCCACCCGCTCAGCCACGGCACGGGCCTCCGCTTCGCTGCGGGCCAGGCCGTTGCGGGGCTGGCGAATCTCCAGGCGCCGCAGGATCGCCTCGAACTGCTCCCGGTCTTCGGCGCTGTCGATCGATTCGGGCGACGTGCCCCAGATGCGCGTGCCGGTGCGGCGCCCTGCGGGGCTGTCCAGCCAGCGCAGCAGCGGAATCGCCAGCTTCAGCGGTGTCTGTCCGCCGAACTGCACGATCACCCCCTCCGGATGTTCCGCCTCAATCACGTTGAGCACGTCCTCCAGGGTGAGGGGCTCGAAATAGAGGCGGTCGCTGGTGTCGTAGTCGGTGGATACCGTCTCGGGGTTGCTGTTCACCATGACCGTGGCCAGCCCTTCGGCCTGCAGGGCGAAGGAGGCGTGCACACAGCAGTAGTCGAATTCGATGCCCTGACCGATGCGGTTGGGGCCGCCCCCCAGGATCATCACCTTGCGGCGGGTCTCGGGCTGTACCTCGTTCTCCGGCGGGATCCGCTCGAGGCTGCCGTCATCCCGCAGGCGCTCCAGGGGCCGCTCATAGGTGGAGTAGTGATAGGGGGTGCTGGAGGCAAACTCCGCGGCACAGGTGTCCACGGTTTTGAACACCGCGCTCACCCCCAGGGCCTGGCGGTGGTCACGCACCTCCAGCTCACGGCTGCCGGTGGCCCAGGCGATCTGCCGATCGGAGAAGCCCAGCTGCTTGAGCTCCAGCAGCGCCTCGGCCTGCAGCTCCGCCAGGGAACGGCCGCGCAGCAGGTGGGTTTCGGCCTCGAGGATGCGGCGCAACTTCGCCAGGAACCAGGGGTCGATGGAGGAGATGCGATGGATGTCGGCATCGCTGTAGCCGGCCACCATCGCCGTGCGCACCGCAAAGATGCGATCGGGGGAGGGGGTGCGCAGCTGCCGTTCGAGCTCCGGGCGCTCGGGGGAGGCGTCGGGGCGGTCGCAGCCCCAGCCGGAGTGGCCGGTTTCCAGGGAGCGCAGTGCCTTCTGGAACGACTCCTCGAAGCATCGGCCGATGGCCATCGCCTCACCCACCGACTTCATCGCCGTGGTGAGCACCGCTGGGCTGCCGCGGAACTTCTCAAAGGCGAAGCGCGGAATCTTCGTCACCACGTAATCAATGGTGGGTTCGAAGCAGGCCGGTGTCTTGCCGGTGATGTCGTTGAGGATCTCGTCGAGGGTGTAGCCCACCGCCAGACGGGCCGCGATCTTGGCGATCGGGAAGCCGGTGGCCTTGGAGGCCAGGGCTGAGGAGCGCGACACGCGCGGGTTCATCTCGATCACGATCACGTCGCCGTTGGCGGGGTTGATCGCGAACTGGATGTTGCTGCCGCCGGTGTCGACACCGATCTCGCGGATGATCGCGATCGCCTGATCGCGCAGGCGCTGGTATTCGCGGTCGGTGAGGGTCTGGGCAGGGGCCACGGTGATCGAGTCGCCCGTGTGCACCCCCATGGGGTCGAGGTTTTCGATCGAGCACACGATCACCACGTTGTCGGCGGTGTCGCGCATCACCTCCAGCTCGAATTCCTTCCAGCCCAGCAGCGATTGCTCGATCAGGATCTGGCTGACGGGGCTGGCATCCAGGCCGCTCAGGCAGATGGCGCGGAACTCCTCGGGGTTGTAGGCGATGCCACCGCCGGAGCCCCCCAGGGTGAAGGCCGGCCGGATGATGCGCGGGTAGCTGCCGATGCGCTCGCCCACCAGCTCGGCTTCCTCCAGGGTGGTGGCGATGCCGGAAGGGCAGACGGCCACGCCAATGCGCTCCATGGCCTGCTTAAACAGGTCGCGGTCTTCCGCCTTCTCAATGGCCTTGAGGTCGGCACCGATCAGCTCGACGCCGTAACGCTCGAGGGTGCCGTCCTTGGCCAGGGCCACCGCCAGGTTGAGGGCGGTCTGGCCGCCCATGGTCGGCAGCAGCGCGTCGGGGCGCTCCTTTTCGATCACCCGCCGCACCACATCGGGGGTGAGCGGCTCGATGTAGGTGCGATCCGCCATGTCCGGATCGGTCATGATCGAGGCGGGGTTGCTGTTCACCAGCACCACCTCAAATCCTTCGGCCCGCAGGGCCTTGCAGGCCTGGGTGCCGGAATAGTCAAATTCGCAGGCCTGACCGATCACGATCGGACCCGAACCCAGCAGCAGGATGCGACGCAGATCCGTGCGACGGGGCATGGGCGAGGGCAGGCAGCCAAACCTGCCTAGCCTCTCACGGGGCCCTTTGCGTCGCTGTACGACCCCGCTCTGATTGCGCCAGCGGGGCTGGCTAGTGTTGGGTGCGATACAGGTGACGTCTTCATGAGCGAACTCCAGCGCCTGAAGGGGCTGCTGCCTCCCGAGATGCAGAGCTGGGTGTTTGTGGAAGCCGCCGCCTCAGCGGACCCGCCGTTGATCACGATCGAGGAGATCGGTCGCGACGAGGTGGAGATCCAGGTGGACCTGGAGAAGTGGGACCAGCTGGCCATCGACCACCGCAACCTGCTCTTCTGGCACGAGGTGGGCCGGGTGCAGAACGATGCGGTGCCCCGGGACGGCTGGGAGATGGCCGCGCTGGCCATCGGCCTCGGGGGTGCCATCGGGGAGCTGTGGGTGCAGGACGGCCTGCTGCTGCTGATGGCCCTTGGGCTGTCGGGCTTCGCTGGCTACCGCCTCTACCTGAAGAACAATTCCGAGAAGCGTCTGCAGGACGCCATCGCCGCCGACGAGCGGGCCATCGACCTGGCCTGCCGCTTTGGCTACACGCTGCCCAACGCCTACAAGAGCCTGGGTGGCGCCCTCAAGGAGCTGGTGGAGCAGACCCGCAAGAAGAAGAAGCGCGGCTTCTACGAAGACCGCTTGGAGGCGCTGCGCAAGAGTGCCGGCAAGGCCCGCGCCGAAATGGCCCAGCAGCAGGGGTCCCGTCAATCCGTGAGCAGCGAGAACGTGTATGGCTGAGGCCCTCAAACCCAGTCCCGACCCCAGCCGAGCCCGCCTAGCCCTGGATGACAGCAAGGCCCTGGCCCTGCTAGCGGCGGAAGCGTGCGATGACCGCAAGGCCGGCGACATCGTGCTGATCCGGGTGGAGGAGATCTCCTCCATCGCCGACTGGTTTGTGATTGCCAGTGGCTTCTCCGATGTGCAGGTGCGCGCCATCGCCCGCTCCGTGGAGGACAAGCTTGAGGAGCACTGCGGCCGGCTGCCCCTGCGCAAGGAGGGACAGAAGGAGGGCCGCTGGATCCTGCTGGATTACGGCGAGGTGATCGTGCACGCCCTCACCCCCGATGAGCGCAGCTACTACGACCTGGAATCCTTCTGGGGCCACGGCGAGACGGAGAGCTTCGTAGGGTCGATGGACGCACCTCCGGCCTGAAGCCGCAGCCCCATGGCCGCCCCGGATCCCCTGCCCGAACTGACCGGGGTGGCCTGCCCGGTCCCCCCGGAGCAACGACCGCTGCAGCAATACCAGGAGCTGCAGGCCTCCTGGTTTTTTGTGTGGCCCCACAACGGCGATGCCGGCCTGGCGGTGCCATTGCTGCGCAGCTGGCTGATCGTGCTGCCGCTCACGGTGCTGGTGGCCAGTGGCAGCTGGACCCTGCGCCACGAGCTGGTGCGGCTGGTGCTGGCGGGCATGGTGGCGGCCCTGGTGGTGCCCCTGCTGATGCTGGTGCGGCAGTGGCTGGGCTGGACCAACCTGCAAAAACGGCTGATGGCCACCGCCATCGAATACGAGGAATCCGGCTGGTACGACGGCCAGGTGTGGGAAAAGCCGGTGGCGTGGCGCCAGCAGGATCTCCTGGTGGCCACCCATGAGGTGCGGCCGGTGCTGCTGCGATTGCAGCAAGCCATGGCCATCACCGCAGCGCTGCTGCTGGTGGGGTCGAGCCTCTGTCAGGCTCTCTGAGCGAGACGGGCCGCAGCCCAGATGAGCTTCAGCAGTTTCGGATCGGGTGTGGGC
>Ga0310330_100098_pt1 | contig 23911 bp, 25 predicted proteins | sample LakMicDCLTotalB5_FD_195544 | JGI IMG/M metagenome (GOLD analysis project Ga0310330, IMG submission 195544) | Enriched freshwater cyanobacterial communities from Lake Michigan, Michigan, United States - MI23.DCL.Total.B5 (v2) (version 2) | ecosystem: Environmental > Aquatic > Freshwater > Lake... | reverse complement strand
TCTTCTTGCGATCGATCTGCACCAGGCCGGCGTTGCGCAGGTCGCCCAGCAGGCGGGTGATGGTGACGCGGGTGGAGCCGATGGCTTCGGCGATGGCCTGGTGCGAGAGGCGCAAATCGATCGTGATGCCCTCGTTGCTGGGCACACCGAAATCCCGGCAGAGCACCAGCAGGAAGCTCACCAGCCGCGAACTCATGTCGCGGTGGGTGAGGGTTTCGATCATGGTTTCGGTCTGCAGGATGCGCGAGGAGAGGCCCTGCAGCATCAGCAGGCCCACGCTGGCGTCCTGTTCGATGGCCTTGCGCACCGAGGCCGCCGGGGCCGTCACCATCTCCACCCGGGTGAAGGCAATGGCGTGATAGAAGCGGTCGCTGCGCTGGCCGGTGAGCAGCGACAACACACCGAACAGGCTGTTTTCCCGCAGCAGCGCCACGGTGATTTCTTCCCCCGACTCGTACACCCGGGACAGCCGCACGGCGCCGCGCCGCAACAAGTAGACCTTCTCGGCCGGGTCGCCCGGAAAGAAGATCGTTTTGCCGCGCTCCACCGTTTCCAGGGTGCTGCCGCTAAGCCCACGGATCACATCCAGCAGGGTGGGGCTGGCGGACAGCTGCCCCGCCGCGGCCGTGGTTAGGCCAGCGCCAGCCGTGGGGCTGGCGGAGTAGCGGGTGAAGCCGCGCGTGGCGCCGACCATGACGGCGGTGCAAGGGTGGGCGGACCCTACGGATCAGTCCACGGGGGCCTTGTATTCGTTGACACTAATTCGGTGCTTCTTCCAGGGCTTGGCGCTGGCTGTGCTGCAGCTGCTCCAATCCCAGCTCGGCGAGATCGAGGAGCTCCCCCAGCTGGGCCCTGGAGAACGGGGCCCCTTCCGCCGTGCCCTGGATTTCCAGCAGCTGGGTTTCACCATCCATCACCACGTTGAGGTCCACGTCGGCGCGGCTGTCTTCGCTGTAGTCGAGATCCAGCAGCGCCAGGCCGTCCACCAGCCCCACCGACACGGCCGCCACCTGCTGCCGCAGCGGTGAGCCGCTCAGCACCCCTTGGCGCTCCAGGCGGCGCAGGGCCAGGGCCAGGGCCACCCAGCTGCCGGTGATGGCGGCGGTGCGGGTGCCGGCATCGGCCTGGAGCACGTCACAGTCGATCTGGAGCGTGCGCTCCCCCAGCTGGTCCAGATCCAGGCAGGCCCGCAGGCTGCGGGCAATCAGCCGCTGGATCTCCTGGGTTCGGCCCGAGAGCTTCAGCAGTTCACGGGGTTGGCGGCTCGGCGTGCTGGCCGGCAGCAGGCGGTAATCGGCACTGAGCCAGCCACGGCCCGAGCCCTGACGCCATTTGGGCACCCCTTCCTCCCAGCAGACGCTGCAGATCACGGCGGTGCGTCCGGTGTGCACCGTCACAGAGCTCAGGGCAAACCCCATGGGATCCCAGCTGAACCGGGTGGGGCGCAGTTGATCGGCGCTGCGGCCGTCGCGGCGGGAGGGTGACATCAGCGGCGACGCAGGCGCAACGGAGGATGGGTTCGATGGTACGGGTGTTTGCGCTACGGGTAGTGGCTGATGCTTGTCGGACGGGCCAACGCCGCTACATTCAGGATCCTGAGTGCCGGCCTGGCCAACGAATGACGGTGAGCAAGGCGGTGCCCCTGAGTCAGTCCTTTCCCGTGGGGCAGCCGGTTGCCAAGGCAGGGGTGGCGGCCATGCACCGCAACCACCTGCGGCCGCTGCCTCCGGCCCATCCGGCACCGGGTCAGCGCAGCCTGCGGCTGGTGGCGCAGCAGGAGGGGTTGCTGCAGGTGCACACGGCTCCGTTTCGCGGCAGCTTCAGCGGCGTGTTCAGCCAGGCCCTGCGCAGCGCCGGTCTGGGCAGCCGCGTGTTGATCAGTCAATTTCTCAAAGGTGGGGTCGAGCAAGGGCTGGAGCGCAGCGTCTGGCTGTGCGGCCGCCTGCAGTGGCTGCGGCCCGCCGTGGCCGGTTGCCTGGCTGAGCCGATGGCATCCGGAGAGCTGGCGGACGCCCACCGCGCCGCGGTGGTGGAGGTGTGGGAGTACACCCGTGAGCAGCTGCTGACCGGCCAGCTCGATCAGCTGGTGCTCGATGAACTGGGCCTGGCGGTGCAGCTGGGCTATCTGCCGGAGGAGGAGGTGATGGCGGCCCTGGAGCAGCGCCCGTCCCACCTGGATGTGATCCTGACCGGACCCTCCATGCCGGCGGCCCTGCTGGCCATGGCGGATCAGGTCACCCAGCTGCGCCGAGGTTTCTGATGCTCAAGAACGACCGTTGGATCAATGAGCAAGCTGCCGCCGGCATGCTTGAGCCCTTCCAGCCCCGGCTGGTGCGCCACCTCGATCCGGATAACGCCGCCCAGCCGGTGTTGAGCTTCGGTTGCTCCTCCTACGGCTACGACCTGCGGCTCTCCCCGAAGGAGTTCCTGATCTTTAAGCATGTGCCCGGCACGGTGATGAACCCCAAGCGGTTCAACCCCGCCAACCTGGAGCCGGCTCCCCTGCACGAGGACGAGGACGGCGCCTACTTCATCCTTCCCGCCCATTCCTATGGGCTGGGGGTAGCCCTGGAGAAGATGTGCGTTCCCCCCAACATCACCGTGGTCTGCCTGGGCAAGAGCACCTACGCCCGCCTGGGAATCATCGTGAACACCACCCCGGCTGAGGCCAGCTGGGAGGGGCATCTCACCCTGGAATTCAGCAACTCCTCAGGGGCCGATTGCCGCATCTACGCCAATGAGGGCATCTGCCAGTTGCTGTTCTTCGAGGGCGATCCCTGCGAAACCACCTACAAGGACCGCGCCGGCAAGTACCAGCACCAGCCTGAGCGGGTCACCCTCGCCAAGGTGTAGCGAGCTGCTGCCCTAGGGCGCAAGCCGTGCCTTGTGCAGCCGGCTCTTCTCGTACCAGCCGGCGATCTCCGGGGCCCAGGCCTGCATGTGCGGCCACATCAGATCGCAGAGCACGCGGATTTCCTCCTGGGCATCGAGCTTGGCCCGCAGGTCCATGAAGTGCAGAAACGCCCGCAGCGAAAAGCTCACCACGAAGTGCTGGCGATAGTCGAAGGGCAAGATGCCCCGGGCGTGCTCCTCGGCGAACCCGGCGGCCAGCATGTCGCGGTAGCGCTCGGCGGCCCTGCGGCAGAGGTCGAGATCGAGGCTGCGTTGCTCAGCGGTGTAGGCGTACTTTTTGCCCTGACGGTCGCTGTAGTTGCCCTCCGGCCGCAGGTAGAACACCTCCTCGAGATCCAGCTCGCCGTTGGCGGCCCTGCAGATGCGATCGCCGGTGTAGCGCATCGACTGCACATCGAAGCTCACCCCCACCCGATGGGTGCGTGCCTGCTGCATCACCGAGTGGGGAAACCAGCCCACGTTGAGCACGATCTGGGCATGCTCCAGGGGGCCGTAGTGGCCGCGCTCACCGGCCAGCAAACGTTTTACACAGACCTCACCGGCCCGGGTCTCGTCGGGCCACTCAGCCCGGTCGGCGGCCACGAACCCCTCGCTGTAGTCCTGGTGCATCGCGGCGTAGATGCACTGCTGGGGGTTGGGGGTGGCGGCGATCAGCTCAACCCGAAAGCGATTCATGGTGTGGCGGCGCCGCGCCCAGGCGGGATCTGATGGACAGCAGGCTAGGCCGATCTGCCCGGCGTAGCCGTGGCTGCGCTTTAGCCGTGGCTGCGGGGGCCGGCCAGGGCTGCCGGGGCTGCTGCCGCGCTGGCGACGGGGATGTCGCTGAGGCTGCTCTGCCGGGCCAGGCCCGCCAGGTCCGGCAGGGGGGTGTTGGCAATCAGCGCGCTGCTGAGGGCCTCCAGCTCAGGGGCGCTGCGGGCCCCGAGGGCCCGGCCTACGGCACTGCCGCCGGCATCAAACAACTCCAGCTGCGGGATGCCGTTGACGTCGTAGCGATCGATTTCCGGCTGCCAGCGGGGGTTGTCGACGTTCAGCAGCACCACGTCGAGTTGTTCGTGGTGCTGGCGGGCGATTGTCTCCATGGCGGGAGCCATCGCTTGGCAGGCTTCACACCAATCGGCGTAGAACTCCACCAGGGTCGGACGTCCGTCGCTCAGGGCCACCGGCAGATCCAGGGATTGCCGGGCCAGCTGTTGCAGGGGAGCGGCCGGTTGCAGGCCACCGCGCAGCAGGAACAACCCCAGGGCGAGCACCGCCGCCAGGGCCGCCAGCAGCATCCGTTCCCGCCGCCCCAGGCCTGCAGCACCAGTGATCTTGACGGGCGTTTCCGGGGCGGTGGGAGCGGGGTCGTTCAAGGGCCGCTGGCAGCCATGGCTGCTGGATTTAGCCACAATCTGCCAGGTGCGACCTGGGTGGCGTCGGTACGCTGAGGCCAGGCGGAAGCTGGAGCGTGAAGCGCCGCATCACCCTGCATTTCCCCCGCGAGGCGGTGCATCAGCCGATCGCCTATCGCTTGGCGGTGGAATTTGACATCGCCGCCAAGATCCTGCGGGCCCAGATTGCCCCCAATCAGAGCGGCACCATGGTGGTGGAGCTCTCGGGCGATATCGACGACCTGGCGGCGGCGGAGCAATGGCTCGAACGCCAGGGCCTGGGGTTGAACCGGGCCTCGGGTCAGATCAGCATCGATCCGGAGCGTTGCGTCGACTGCGGCATCTGCAGCAGCGTCTGCCCCAGCGGTGCTTTGCAAAGCGTGGCCCCCACTTGGCAGTTGCAGTTCGACGCGCAACGCTGCCTGGTGTGTGAACAATGCATCCCGGCCTGTCCCTTCGAGGCCATTGCCCTCGTGCTGAATCCGTCCTGATTCCGTGTTGAACCCGTCGCTGTGAAAGCTCTGTTCGCCCTGCTGGTGCTGCCCCTGCGGGCGCCAATGCTGCTGGTGCTCCTGGTGGTGAGTGGCTACCTCGGCCTGCATTGGGCGGATGTGGCACCGCAGCTGTTGGCGGAGGCCTCCACTCCTCTGCAGCAGCAGTTGGCGGGCCCCTGGTTCTGGCCGCTGCAGAGCCTGCAGGTCCTGGCGGTGGTGGTGTTCTGTGCCATGCCGGATGTGCTGCTGCGGGAGCTCTCCGAGCTGATGGCGGCCAGCAAGGCCCTCACCCTGGTGGTGACCCTGCTGATCGTGATCACCGGTGGCTTGTACCTGCTGCACCTGGCGGTGCTCTCGGAGGTGCTGGTGCTGGCCTCGGCAGTGCTGCTGGCTCGGTTGGATCTGATCCGGTTGCGGATCATGCCCGCCCCCTGGCTGGCCTCGCTGGGGCTGAGTGGTTGGGTGCTGCTGGGGATCCTGGTGGGTCACCAGCTGCAGCACAGCCTCGGGGGCTATCTGGCTTGACTCCAGGTGCAGGCCTGATCACCCGTGGCTGCGATCAGTTGATACGTCCAGCGATTGCCCAGCACTTTCTTGGTGTAGAGCCGGGTTTCGGGGTAGGGGATGGCTTCCACCCACAGCTCAGGCTCCCGCTGGGGATCGGGAGCACCAGCCCCGCGCCAGCCCTCCACCGCGCCAGGACCGGCGTTGTAGCTGGCCACACTGAGGAACGGGTGCTGCTGCCAGCGGCTGAGCAGTTGGTGCAGGTAACGGGCCCCCAGTTCAGCGTTGCGGCTGGGGTCTTGCAGTTGGGTGGTGCTCAGGGGCATCCCCGCCAGCTCCGCGGCGGTGGCCGGCATCAACTGCAGCAGGCCCACCGCCCCCACGGCTGAACTCACGCCGGGGCTGAAGCGCGATTCCTGGCGAGCCACCGCCAGTAACAGCTGGGGGTCCACCTGCTCGCGCTGGCCCGCCCGCTGGAACTCCACCTCGAAGCGGCGGGGGTGCAGATCCTGCTCCAGCTGCCAGTGCTGCGTGCAGGTTCCCTGGGGCAGCCGCAGGCTGGCCTGCTCCAGTTGCCCCAGGCCGGTCCAATCGTCGCCGATTCCGGTGCGCAGGCGCCCCTCCAGGGCCAACGCTTGTGCTCCCCTGGCGGTCTGGCCGCGCCGTTGGTGGCGCCAGCTTTCCCAGGCTTCAAGGGTTTGGCCCGTGCGCCACAGCGCATCCAGCTCCCCATCGCCGCTGTACAGGGGCCGCCAGGGGGACGCGGGGCTAGTGGCGGGGGCTGAAGGGGCATCGAGGCCCAGCCGTGCCGCTGCGCGCCAGCCGTAGTAGCCGCCAGGTTGGCTGTGCAACAGGGCCCGCCACAGCCGCTGGGCTTCGGCCTGGTTGCCGCGTTGGCTGGCGCCGTAGCCCCGCCAAAACAGCTGCCGTGCCGCCAGGGGGGCCGGCAGCCAGCGGGCATCGAGGGCCGCCAGCAGCGCTTCCGCCTGGGGCCAGCGCCGCTCCAGCAACTGACGCCTTGCCAGCTGCCACTGCAACTCCCAGCTGGCGGGGTGCTGTGGCCAGCGCTGCAGCACCGCCCTCCAGGGCCGTTGCCCCTCCAGGGCCAGGCGCGCCTGCACCGGAGCGCTGGCCTGTAGGGGAGCCGGCAGCTGCCGCAGGGCCGCCAGGGCGTCGGCCCCGGGTTCCTCCGCCAGCAGGGCTGCCGCTTCCTGGCCAACGGCGCTGCTGGGTTGCTGTTGCGCCAGGGCCAACAGCCGTTGCTGGGCCAGCCGTTGATCCGCCGGTTCCCCCCGCACGAGGGCACGGTCGATGCTCAGCTGCAGGTCGGCCGGCGCGCTCACAGCCCCGAGGCAGCTGAGGGCGGCCCGGCCCTGCTGCAGTTGCGCCAGGCCCCCCGCCAGGGCCTGCCGCTGGTCGGGCCTCAGGCCAGTGGAACGGCGGCAGCGCTCCAGCAGCAGCGGCTCGGCGCCGGGCCAGCGGGGGCCCCAGCGGGCCAGATGCACGGCATCCCCGGCTTCCGCCGCGGCGGCCAGGGCGGCAGGGTGGGCGGGGAAGCGTTGCAGCAGCTGGCGGCGCAGCGCCGGGGTCTGGCGGCCGAGGGCATAGAGGCCATCGGCGCTGGCGGCGCGATCGGGGAAGCGTTGCAGCAGCTCGCCCCAGAGGGCCTCGGCGGTGTGGCTCTGTCCGCGGGCCTGCGCCGACAGGGCCGCCTGTTTGAGTGCCACCGGTGCCAGGGCGCCGCGGCCCCAGCCCTGCCCCTGCAGCAGCCGGCGGCGCTGCGGTGCCCCGGGCTCCAGGCGGCTGCTGAGCAGCAGGGCCGCGTCGCGGCGGCGGTCTGGATCCACGGAGCCCCAGCGGGCCCGCTGCAGCTCGGCGGTGCTCGCCTGCGGCGTGAGCGGTGGTGCCAGGGTCAGCAGCGCCTGGCGACCCGCCGCCAGGGCCATCCCGCTCCCCAGGCAGAGCAAGCCGATCAGCAGGGGGCCGGCGGGGCGGGACGGGGTCAACGGGTGTTCAGCGCTGTTGGCATTCTTGGGGAGATCGCCCGCATGGGCCATGGCTTTGCCCAAGCTGCCTCCGCTGCCGCCCCTGCCCCCGGCCCTCACGGTGCTGCCCGGGTGGCGCCAGCGCCGGCGCCTGCTGCTGGTGTGGGCTTGGGCCGGGCTGTTGATCCTGCTGCGCCCCCTCTGGCCCCTGCGGCTGTTGCCGGGCTGGGTGGTGGGTGGCGTGTTGCTGTGGGCGGTGTTGGAGTTGTTGCTGTGGGCCTGGTGGCCGCGGCGATGGAACTGACGGTGGCGCTGAGGGCTGCGCCTAGCCTGGCGCGCACCGTTGGCTGGATCGCTGCTGATGGCCGAACAGGCCCTTCCTTTGCTCGGACATCCGCTGGCGGCGGGCAGCGTGCGCTTCGGCACCGATGGCATCCGTGGCCGTGTAGGCAGCGTGATCACCCCGGCCCTGGCGTTGCAGCTGGGCTACTGGTGCGGCCGCGTGTTGCCGCAGCAGGGGCCGATCCTGCTGGGCAGCGACTCCCGCAGCAGCGGCCCGATGCTGGTGGCGGCCTTGGCGGCGGGCCTGACGGCAGCGGGCCGTGATGTGCTCGACCTGGGGCTTTGCCCCACCCCGGCGGTGCCCGGTGCGATCCGGGCCCTGGGCGGCGGTGGCGGCTTGATGGTCTCCGCCAGCCACAATCCCCCCCACGACAACGGCATCAAGGTGTTCGGGGCCTGCGGCGCCAAGCTGGCCCGCACGGAGCAGGCGGCCATCGAGGCGGGCCTCATTGGTGCGAGCCCGGCGCTGGAGGCGGTGCCGGCCAATGGCCGGCTGGAGCGCCGACCGGATCTGCTGGAGGCCTACCGGCAACGGTTGCTGGCCAGCGTGGGCGAGGCCCGGTTGGAGGGGTGCCGCCTTGTGCTCGATCTGTGCTGGGGATCGGCCACCAGTTGCGGAGAGGCCCTCTTCCGCGAGCTGGGGGCGGAGGTCACGGTGCTGCACGGCCAGCCCGATGGCACGCGCATCAACCAGGGTTGCGGCAGCACCCACCTGGAGCCGCTGCGGGCCGCCGTGCTGGCCCAGGGAGCTCACATGGGCTTCGCCTTTGATGGCGATGCCGATCGCATGCTCGCGGTGGATGGCCGCGGCCGCATGGTGGATGGCGACCAGATTCTCTATTTGTGGGGCCAGGCGCTGATGGCGGAGGGGGCTCTGCCTCAGAACCGCATCGTGGCCACGGTGATGAGCAACCTGGGCTTCGAGCGCGCCTGGCAGGCCCGCGGAGGGGTGCTGGAGCGCACCGACGTGGGCGATCAGTACGTGCACGCCGCCATGGAGGACCTGGGGGCGGCCCTGGGTGGCGAGCAATCGGGACACATCCTCTCGGCCCGCCACGGCATGAGTGGCGATGGCCTGCTCACGGCCCTGCAGGTGGCCAGCCTGATCCAGGCCAGCGGCGGCAGCCTGGCGGATTGGCTCGAGGGCAGTTTCCAGCCCTATCCCCAGAAACTGGTGAACGTGACGGTGCCCAGCCGCGAGCGGCGCAGCGACTGGCAGGCCTGCGATCCGCTGCGGCAGGCGGTGGAGCAGGCGGAGCTGGCTATGGCCGGCAGCGGCCGGGTGCTCGTGCGTGCCAGCGGCACGGAACCGCTGCTGCGGGTGATGGTGGAGGCGGCGGACCCGGGCGATGTGGACCACTGGAGCAGCCACCTGGCAGCGCTGGCCGATCAGCACCTCAACGCCGTCTGAGCCGCCAGGGTCAGCGCGCCGTCGCAGGCATCCCCTGTGGGCTGCTGCAGCCGGGCCCCCGGGCAGTGCTGCTGCAGCGTGGCTTCAAAGCGGTGGCGCAGGCTGGCCAGATGCACAATGGCCCCCCCCACCGCACAGACGGCCGGCGCCCGTAGATCCAGCTGACGGGCTACGGCTGTCACCATGGCGGCTAACGCTTCGGCGGAGCGCTGCACCAGCGCCTGGGCCTGGGCATCCCCCGCCTCGGCCCGTTGATCAATCACCGGGGCTAAGCGGGCGAAGCCGGCGGCGCCGAAGCTGGGCTGCACCACCAGGGCCTTGAGCGCCTGGGCTGTGGTCACCCCCAGGGCCTGCCACAGGTCGGCCTGCAGCCCTGTGGGCGCGAGGCGTCCATCGGCCATCTGCACACTCAGGGCCAGGCCGTCGCGGCCGATGTCCATGGCGGATCCGGCCCCATCCAGCAGCCAGCCCCAGCCGCCGCAGCGATGCAACTGGCCCGCGGCGTTCTGCCCCAGGGCGATGCAGCCCGTGCCGCTGATCACCAGCACGCCGGCCTCGTGCCCCAAGGCTCCGGCCAAGGCGGTGCGCTCATCGCCCGTAACGTGCACGGCGGCAGCCGGCAAACCCAGGGCGGCGGCCGCCAGCTGCTGCCCCTGCGCCTGCACGTCGCTGCCCGCTTCGATGCCGCTGGCGCCGATGGCCGCAGCCACCAGCGGGATGGCCGGCTGCAGAGATCCGTCTGCTTCCGCCATCTGCCGGGCGGCGGCCAGGCTGCTGATGAGGGCGCTCTGAAAGCGGAGTTCACCGCCATCGGCGGCCAGATGGCTGACGCCACTGCCCTGCCCCTCCGCGATGGCCTGCCAGGCCCCATCCCCTTGAAGCCAGGCCAGCCGGCAGCTGGTGTGGGTCTGGCCGGCGTCGAAGCCGGCGATCAGCCGCGGCTGGGGGTCAGCCATCCGTGCCGGCCTGGGCCCTGCTCACCGCCAGGCTGGCCAGGCAGAACCAGCCGGTGAGCTGCACCTCCGGCCGGAAGAAGATGGTGTCGGTGATGCCCTGCATCCCCAGGCCGGCGATGGCCGCCACGGCCGCCAGGGCCGGCAACGCCCAGCTGGATTCGCCCTTCAGCTGGGCCAAACCGGCCCGCAGGCTGGCGACCAGCAGGCCCAGGGCCGCCAGCAGGTAGGGCACACCCCCTTCCACCAGCAGCTCCAGCGGCACGGAGTAGGCACTCAGGGCGTTGAACTTGGGCTGCTGATACAGCGGGTAGATCAGGTTGAAGGCCGTGTTGCCCGGGCCGATGCCCAGCCAGGGTCGTGCCTGGATCATGTCGATCGCCGCCAGCCAGACGTTGATGCGGAAGTTGTTGGAGCTGTCTTCGCGGCCGGCGACCAGGCTGAGCACACGGATGCGCAGCGGCTCCACCTGGGTGACGGCCACCACCAGCACGGCCACCGCCCCCAGCAGCAGCAGCAGTGGGAACAGGCGGCGCCAGAGGGGCGGCCACTGGCGCGTCTGCCGCAGCACCAACAGCAACACCAGCGCCCCCAGGGCCGCCAGCATGCCCAGCCAGCCGCCGCGGCTGTAGCTGAGGAACAGGGCGATCGCCCCCAGCGCCAGGGCGGTGGCGGCGAACAGGCGCTGGGGCCAGCTGCGCCAGCGCAGCAGCGCCACCAGGGCGATCGGCAGGATCGGGATCAGATACCCCGCCAGCAGGTTGGGGTTTTCCAAGGGGCCGTAGACGCGGATCGTGCCGTCGGCCACGGAGTTGGGGTCAGCCCAGCGGGCCAGCTCGGCGGTGTCGCCGTAGAGCTGCCGGATGGCCAACACAGCGCTGACCAGTTGGCCGGCCAGCAAGGCCGCCACGATGCGATTCCACCATTGCGGTGCCTCCGCCAGCAGCTGCCGCATCAGGGCATAGACCCCCAGGTAGCTGAGCAGCTTCAGCAGCCCCTTGAAGGCGGCCAGCGGCACCGGAGAACAGCCGGTGGCCACCACCGCGATGCCGAGCAGCAGCAGCAGCCAGCTGTTGATCGCGCCCAGGGGCCCGGCGGGGGTGCGCAGGGCCCAGGTCAGCCACAGCAAGCCGGCCGCCAGGATTAACAGGCTGAGGCCGCCACGGGTCACCAGCGGCAGGCCCGCCATCAGGGCGCAGAGCACCACGCCCGCCAGCAACGGCAGGCGGCTGGTGAGGGGGCCGCTAGGGAGGCCCGCCAACGCCCCTTGCCAGCGCAGCAGCCAGGGGGATGGGGGCGCAGGGGCCGGGCTCATGCCAGCGATGGCGGGGTATCGGCCGGATTATCGGTGGCCTGGAGCCGTTGTTCCAGGCTTTGCAATGCCGGCGGTGGGGTGCCGTTGCGTCGGTAGAGCCGGCGATACACCGGCAGCCCCTGCTCAAGCACATAGGTTTCGCGTTCGGTCGGCACCGGTAGGGGGTTCTGCAGCAGCCAACCGGCGGCATCTGGCCTCTGGGGTTCGCCACTGGGCTCAAAGCAGCCGCTGGCGTCGATCACCGCCAGCATCGGCTCGATCACCGCCAGCACATCGCTCTGCACGAACAGCTGCTTGCCGGGGGCCAGGGCCGCGGCGATGGCCAGCAGCAAGGCCGGCTGCAGCACCCGGCGTTTGTGGTGCTTCTTCTTGAACCAGGGATCGGGGAACTGGATCGACACCAGCTCCAGCAGACCGCTGGGGAGCTCCATCAGCCAGCTCTCGAGGCTGACGTTGGCGTTGCAGAACAGATAGTGCAGGTTGGTGAGCTGGCGCTGTCGGCGATCAGCTTCCGCGGCGCTCACCAGGGGCCGGCGGATCTCCACCCCCAGGTGGTTGCGCTGCGGCTGCTGCTCCGCCAAGGCCAACAGACAGCGGCCGCGGGCGCAGCCGATGTCCAGGTGCAGGGGCAGGGCTCCGTCGGCGAACAGGTTCGGCGGCGGCGGCAGTTGCAGCGGCTGCTGGAAGAAACGGCTGAGGGGGTTGACGTGCTGGCGCACCATGGCGAGCTCAGGCCGGCTCTTCGCCCATACCGCTTGCCTGGGGCACCAGGAATCCCCAGCTGGCGGTGTAGCCGTGCAGGTGGGTGACCCCCACCACCGGGCCGATCTCGCCGTTGCAGAAGGCACCGGCCACGGGCACCGCGGCGAAGTGTTCCCGGCAGGCCTGCACGTCGCCATCGGGTTGGCCATAGAGCCCCTCGCCGCGGCCCAGGCAGGCGAACAACAGAGCGGCTAGCGGTTGCGGCTGCCGCCGGTGCTGCTGGCTGAGCAGTTCGTGCTGCTCCTGGCGGGAGGTGTCGGCATCCCGCAGCTGGAACTGCACCCGTTGCCCCACCCGCAGCCGTTCGCCGACGGCCACCGATCCGGTGCGGGGATCGACGCCGATCAGGTTGCGCACCAGAAAGGCCGGGGCGTCGGAGTCGCCGCTGCCATTGAGCTGGAAGCTGTTTTTGGCCACACCGAGAAAGAGCGAGTGGCGCACCAGCTCGCGCTCCTGGGGGTTGAGCCCCTCAAGGATGCTTTGCAGACAGGCCACTGGGGTGCCCTGCTGCTCGCTGCTGCTGAGCCGCTGCACCACGTTGCGCTCCGCCTGCTCCACCTCAAACACCGGACCGATCGGCTTGCAGCCCTGGGCCACCACCGGATCGATCCGCCAGCTGCCGCTGATCAGGCAGCCCACCGCCCCGGTGACCACCTGGTCGTCGAACAGCAGCGAGCCGTGGCTGGCGTTGTGCTGGCCGGCGATGCCTCCCACCTTGGCGGCATCGGGGTAGGCGTAGTCGAGGCCGCTAATCAGGTCGTTGATGGCGGGGCAGCCTGGATCGATGAACAGCAACATCGAGTGGGCCCCTTGCGCCTCGGCCCCCACCCAGTCCGTCCAGGCCTGGCTGGGGCCGTCGAGGTCGGGGAGGTCATCGCCCTGCACCTGGAACAGCTGCAGCTGCGCCCCGGGCAGCCACAGCAGGGTGACGCTGATGCCGGGTTGCTGCTCCAGTTCATGGGGCTGGCCATCGGCGGCGGTGCCCACCACCCCGCCGCCGCTGCAGCCGATCCAATGCTGGCTAGGAATCGCCTGGCGCAGCAGGGGCAGCAGCCGTTGCAGGTCGGTGGCGTAGGCGGTGGAGCAGAACACCAGGGCCAGGTCGGCTGGCCGCTGACCGCCGGCCTGCAAGTGCTGGGCGAGATCGGCCACGGCGGCCTCCAGGGCCGGCTGGCTGCTCAGGGCCGTGCTGCAGCGGGCTTGACTGGATGGGGTGGGGGTTGGCTCAGGGAACCCCAGCGCGCCCAAGCGCTGCTGCAGCTGCTGAAGGGGGCGAAGCGGCCAAGCCATGGCTGGACCCTACAGCTGCTGCCCCCAGGCCAGGGCGGCAGATAATGGCGGCTTGCCGACCCCCCATCTGTGCCGGACCTGTTGCCCTATCGCACGCTCGTCTGGCTTGATTACCGCCTGGCCGCGGTGTTCGCCATCGGCCTGCCGCTGGTGTTGCTGATCTGGGCCGCCATCCGCCAGGAGCGCGCCCTGCTACGTCTGCTGGGCATCTTCTGGAAGGTGGCCAGCCTGCTGTTGATCACGGTGTTGCTGCTCACCGACAACCGCCCGCTGGGGTACCTGCTGGCGCTGGTGGCGCACCTGCTCGTGGTGGCCAGTGTGTGGTTTTGGGTGGACCTGAACGAAGAGCTGGCGGACCTGCCCCCCTGGCGGCCGTTGCCGTTTGCCGTGCGCAGCTGGCGTTGGGGGCTCACCGTCTATGGCCTGCTCGGAGCTGTCCTCAGTGCTTCTGCCCTCGACTGCCTGCGTGGCGGGGTGACCCGGGCCGTCTGCCGGGCGTGGCTGGAGGCGCCGGATGATCTGCATGGCGGCGCGGCCCGGGCGTTTGAGTTTGTCTTCGGTGGCCGGTGGACGGCCGCCATCGCCGCCTTTGTGGGCTATGTGGCCCTGGTGGGCTACGGCGTGGGCCTGCTGCAGTGGCTGCTGGTGCGGCTGCCCAAGCAGGGCCGCGTGGCCGGGGGCTTCTGATGGGGGTGGCCGCCCTGCTGGCCGAGTTGGAGGCCATCAGCCGCTGCCGCAGCGATCGCGTCCTGCGCCTGCGCGGCGCCCTGCCCGCAGAGATCGGTGCAGGGTGGGAGCCGTTTGAGCTGTTGATTTTTCGCGGCTTCTCCAGCAGCGTCAGCCACCCCACCGCCTTTGACCCCGATCAGCCCGCCCTGGCGGAGTCGGCCCAGATCACGGCGGCTGAGCTGCTGCAGGGTCCGCTGAACCCTGCCCAGGAGACCCTGCTGGCGGGGCCGGTTGCCGTGGAGGCGTTTCGGGAGCCCGGTGCCTGGCTCTAGGGCTGACTCGGCTCAGCGGAGCCTCAGCTCAGCACCGCCACGCAGCGGCCGCAGAGGCTGGGGTGGGCGCTGTGCTGGCCGATGTCGGTTTCGTAGTGCCAGCAGCGTTCGCATTTCTGGCCGTCGGCCTTGGCGATCCGCACCGTGACGCCGTCCTCGCTGGTGTCCGCCAGCACGGCCGCCGGCGGGGATCCTCCCTGCTGCAGCTGCGACACCAGGAGCCAATCCGCCAGGTTGTCGACCCCGGGGTGGGGGCTGGATGCGAGCCAGTCGAGGGCGCTGCGCAGGGCGGCGGTGCTCTCGCCCTCGCTGAGCTCCAGTTGCACTTGGGCTTCCAGCGACGCCCCCAGGGATCCGCTGCTGCGGCAGCTTTCCAGCTGGCGGTTCACCAGCGCGCGCAGTGCGGCAATGCGCTCCATCGGCGGCTCGAGTTGGGGTTGGCGCCAGCTGTCGGGTGCGGTGGGCCAGCCGCGCTCGAACACCGAGGCTTCCGCCACTGGGTAGGGCAGGTTTTGCCAGATGTCCTCGGCCATGTGGCAGAGCACCGGCGCGATCAACCCCGCCAGCCGCTCCACCACCAGGCTGAGCACCGTCTGACAGCTGCGGCGGCGGACATCGGTGGCGGCGCTCACGTACAGCCGGTCCTTGGCGATGTCGAGGTAGACGTTCGACAGATCCACCACGCAGAAGTTCTGCAGGGCCTGGAAGAAGCGGTAGAACTCGAAGCGCTCGAAGTCGCCGCTGACCGCATCAATCAGGGCGGCGGTGCGTTGCAGCATCCATTGATCCAGCAGCGGCAGGGCCTCGTAGGGCACCGCATCGCGCTCGGGATCGAAATCGTGCAAGTTGCCCAGCAGGTAGCGGGCCGTGTTGCGCACCTTGCGGTACACGTCCGCCAGTTGCTTCACGATGCCCGGGCCCAGGGGCACATCGGCGGAGTAGTCCACCGAGCTCACCCACAGCCGCAGCACATCGGCGCCGTAGGCCGGCTCCTGCTTTTCGTTTTTGCCCCCCTCCACCAACACGGCCGGATCCACGACGTTGCCGAGGGATTTGCTCATCTTGCGGCCCTTCTCATCGAGGGTGAAGCCGTGGGTGAGCACCCGTTTGTAGGGGGCCTGGCCATTCACCGCCACGGAGGTGAGCAGGCTGCTCTGGAACCAGCCGCGGTGCTGATCGCTGCCTTCCAGGTAGAGGTCGGCCGGGTAGTGCAGTTCCGGTGCGCGAGGGGTGCCGTTGGCGATGCCCCCCAGTACGCCGGCCCAGGAGGAGCCGGAGTCGAACCACACATCCATGGTGTCGGTGCCTTTGCGCCACTGCGCCGCTTCGGCGGCGTACGGCTCCGGCAGCAGGCCGGCTTCATCGCGCTCCCACCACACGTCGGCGCCGTGCTCGGCGATCAGCCCCTGGATGTGCTCCAGGGTGGTGGCGTTGAGCAGCACCTCGCCGGTGTCGCGGTGATAAAACACCGGAATGGGCACCCCCCAGGTGCGCTGGCGGCTGATGCACCAGTCGCCCCGTTCGCTCACCATCGCTTCAATGCGATTGCGGCCGCTGGCCGGCAGCCACTCCACCGCGGCGATGGCGTCGAGGGCGGCCTGGCGGAAGCCCTCCACTGAGGCGAACCACTGCTCGGTGGCCCGGAAGATCGTCGGTTTCTTGGTGCGCCAGTCGTAGGGGTAGCGGTGCTCGTAGCGCTCCTGCTTGAGCAGCAGGCCGGAGGCCTCCAGGGCGCTGAGGATCGTGGGGTTGGCGTCCTTGAGCACGTTGGTGCCGGCGAAGGGGCCCGCTTCGGCGGTGAGGTTGCCCGCTTCATCCACCGGGCAAAGCACCGGCAGGTTGTATTTGCGGCCGGTGTTGAAGTCGTCAACGCCGTGGCCAGGCGCCGTGTGCACCAGGCCGGTGCCGGCTTCTGTGGTGATGTAGTCACCCCCAATCACCACGGGGCTGGTGCGTTCCAGCAGCGGGTGGCGATAGACCAAGCCTTCAAGGGCGTCGCCCTTCACCGACAGCAGGGGCGTGAGGCTCAGCCCCAGGCCGCTCTCCAGGCTTTCCCGCAGTTCCGCCGCCACCACCAGGTGGCTCACCGCCGGCATCGGGCCATCCGCGGCCGGGGCAACGGCACAGATGGCGTAGTCGAGCCGGCCATTCACCGACACCGCCAGGTTGGCCGGCAGGGTCCAGGGGGTGGTGGTCCAGATGGCCACCGCCAGGCCACCGGCAGCGGTGGCCGCCTGCGCCGGCAGGCCGGCGGCCTCGAGGGCCGTGGCTAGCGCCGGCGGCAGTTCCACCGCCGGGAAGGCGGCGTAGACGCTGGGGGAGGTGTGGCCGTCGGGATACTCCAGCTCGGCTTCGGCCAGGGCCGTGCGTGAACTGGGGCTCCAGTGCACCGGCTTGAGGCCCCGGTAGATGTGCCCGGCCAGCACCATCGCCCCGAATACGCCGATCTGGGCGGCTTCGTAGCTCCTCTGGAGGGTCAGGTAGGGCTGATCCCAGTCGGCCCAGATGCCCCAGCGGCGGAAACCGGTCTTCTGGCCCTCCACCTGCTCGAGCGCATAGGCGTGGGCCTTGTGGCGCAGGCTCAGGGGGGTGAGCTCGGCCCGTTCGCCGCTGCTGAGGCCCTGGAGCACCTTGAGCTCGATCGGCAGGCCGTGGCAGTCCCAGCCCGGCACAAAGCGCGCCCGTTTGCCCTGCAGCAGGGCGGTTTTGTTGATGATGTCCTTAAGGATCTTGTTAAGGGCGTGGCCCACATGCAGGGCCCCGTTGGCGTACGGGGGGCCGTCGTGCAGGGTGAAGGCTTCGCCTGGGTTCTGCTGGCTCAGCCGTTCATAAAGGCGCTGCTCCGCCCAGAACGCCTGGATCTCGGGCTCGCGATGCTTGGCATTCGCCCGCATCGAGAAGGGCGTCTGCAGCAGGTTGAGGGTGTCCTTGTAGGAGATCTGGCCCGCCGCGGCGGTGCTGTCGGGCGCAGAGCTGGCGGTCACATCGCCTGGGGCGGCAAGGGCCGATTATCCCGCCTGGCCGCTGGCGGCCTGCAGCAGCTGGTCCACCTCGGCAAAGGAGCTCACCACGGCGGCGGGAAGGCTGCCGGCGTCGGTATCGCTGGCAGGGTTGCTGGCGGCCTCCGCATCTGTGCGGACCCAGCGCTTGCCGCTGCTGGGCTTGGCCCCGCCACCGCGGCGTAGTGCGGCCGCCAGCGTGGAGACGGTGGCGGCAACGGTGGCCACGCCGCGGGCGATGGTGGCGGCCAGTTCCTTCAGGCTGGTTTGCCAGCGCTCCACCGACAGCAGGCGCTTCTGCTCCTCTGGGGTGAGCACCCGCCAGCGCAGTTGCAGCACCTCGAGGCTGAGGCGCCCGATCAGCAGGCCACCGCAGAGCACCGCCAGCATCGGCGAGCCGGTGAGGCGATCGGCGCTGGTGACCAGGGTGAGCCCCAGCAGCAGCACCACGGCCCCCCAGACGCTGTCGCGGGGGCGGCTGAGCTCCATCGCCAGCAGCGGCAGAAGCATCACGGCGAGCCCAACGATCAGGGCAAGGGATCCGCTGAGGCTGGCGACCATGGAACGGCGTGTCGTTGACCCCATTCTGCGGCGCTGCCTAGAGTTGCGCTCTGCCCACCTGGCGGAATTGGTAGACGCGCTGGGTTTAGGTTCCAGTGGCTTCGGCTGTGGGGGTTCAAGTCCCCCGGTGGGCATCACGCTGAGCGGCTGGCTCCTTAAGGTGGTGCGTCGATGAACGCGGCGGCTGCCCAGGCGATGACGCAGGCTCTGGACCAGCCCCTGCCAGCACTCCATCCCAGCGATGCCCCCGCAGATCTGCGTGCATCGGTGAGCGCCGTGCCGCGGCAGTACCTCGATCCGCCGGCGGCCTGGAATCCCACGGTGGCGTTGTTTCTGGGGGGGTACGGCCTGGCGGCCCTCACCATCGCCGGCTGGTTTGCCTGGGGCTGGCCCCTGCCGGTGCTGCTGCTCACGGGCTTTCTGGCGTTGCACCTGGAAGGCACGGTGATCCACGACGCCTGCCATAACGCCGCCCATCCCCACCGCTTCTGGAACGCCTTCATGGGCCATGGGGCGGCCCTATTGCTCGGGTTCAGCTTCCCGGTGTTCACGCGGGTACACCTGCAGCACCACGCCCATGTGAATGATCCCAAGCACGATCCCGACCACATCGTGAGCACCTTCGGCCCGCTGTGGTTGATTGCGCCCCGCTTTTTTTATCACGAATACTTCTTCTTTCAGCGCCGTTTATGGCGCCGTTATGAGTTGCTCGAGTGGGGCCTCGGCCGCGGCATTTTTCTGATGATCGTGCTAGCTGGGATCAAATTTGGATTCCTGGATTTCATCTTCAATTGTTGGTTCGCCCCGGCGCTGATGGTGGGTGTCACCCTTGGCCTGTTCTTCGATTACCTGCCGCACCGGCCATTTCTCTCGCGCAACCGCTGGCACAACGCCCGCATTTATCCCAGCAGGGCGATGAACTGGCTGATCATGGGCCAGAACTATCACCTCGTGCATCATCTGTGGCCCTCGATCCCCTGGTTTGAATACCGGCCGGCATATCACGCCACCAAGCCGATCCTCGATGCCAAGGGGTCGCCGCAGCGGCTCGGGCTGTTTGAGAGCCGCAGCGATTTCACCAACTTCGTGTACGACATCGTGCTGGGGGTGCGCAGCCACCGCCGCCGCCGCAGCAAGCTGCGGCCCATTGCAGCGCTCTTGCCCAGCTTCCGGGCGCGCCGTCACATCGTTGCCCTGCTGCACCGCACGGCGGTGTCGCCGCGGCGCTAAGTCTGCTAGTCGGCCAGGATCTTCGGCACGCGGAAGAAGTCGCCTTCCCGCTGGGGGGCCTCGTTGAGTAGTTGCTCGCGCACGCTGGTGGGCACCACCACGTCGTCACGGGTCACATTCACCACCTCCACGGCGCGGGTGGTGGGGGGCACGCCTTCGGTGTCCACCGCCTGCAGGTGATCCACGTAGTCGAGGATCCGCTCCAGCTGGGTGGTGTAGGTGGCGATCTTGTCGTCGGGCAGCTCCAGCCGGGCCAGCTGGGCCACCTTGCGAACGTCGTCGGCGCTGATGTTGCTCATGGGGCGAACCTAGCCGGCCGGCTCCTCTAGGAAGCGCTGCAGGTCTGCGGTGAGCGCCGTGGCGGCCACATCCAGAAATCGGGCGCCGTGCTCGGCGCTGGCCAGGTAGGGGTCGGAGCCCATGCGGCCGTCGGGATGGCGGCGCCGGAAGTCGTCGGGGCCGTGGATCGGGCCCGCTGGGGCTGATTCCGGCAGGGGTCGCTGCTTGCTCTGCAGGCTGGGCTCCAGTTGCAGGGTGATGGCGATTTCGCTGGGGGTGGCGTGGTGACCTTCGCGCTCCCCATACAGCTCCCTGGCCAGGGCCATGGCCTCCGGGGCCATGAACCAGTTGGCCAACTTGCAGCGCAGGGCGGCGGCCTTGGGCAGCCCGCGGCTCACGGCTGTGCCGTAGGCCTGGGCGAAGGCCGCCTTGGTGGTGGCGATGTTGCCGCCATGGCCGTTGATCACATAGATGCGCTCGAAGCCGTGACGGGCCAGGGACAGCACCAGGTCGTGGATCACCGCCAGCAGCGTCGCCGGTTGCAGGCTCATGGTGCCGGCGAAGCCCAGGTGGTGTTCGGCCATGCCGTAGGCCTGGGCGGGGGCCACGAGCACGCCGCTGCGGCGGCCCACCTCCAGGGCCACCGCTTCAGCGGTGAGGGCATCGGTGCCGATGGCGCCCGTGGGCCCGTGCTGTTCGGTGGAGCCCAGGGGCACGATCACCCCCTTGCACTGTTCCAGATAGGCCTCCACCTCCGGCCAGCTGCGCAGCTGCAACCGGATCTGGTCAGTGCTGGCAGGGCTGGAGCTGGTGGCAACCACAACGGCGCGCGGCGTCAGATCCGCTCAGTATCCCTAGGATCAATGTCAGGCGGTTCCCGAGGGTGCCCCATGCTGCAGCGCAAGCTTTACCGCTTCCAGTGCGAGCAACGCCCGATCTGGGTGTTTCTCCGGGATCAGCAGCGCTGGATTGAGGAGGCTCTGGTGGTGGAGCTGGAGGGGGATCTCGTGACCCTTCGCTACGACGCCGAGGACGACGACGAGCTGCACAGCTGGGAGGAGTGCGTGCGCCTGGATTCGATCGGGGCGGTGAGCACGCGCTTGGCCTACTTCAGTCGCACCGCCGCCGCGGAGGACATCGAGGTGACCGGCGACTGCCCGGAATCGGAGCAACTGCCCAGCAGCCAGGGCTGAGGTGGCCTTCAGGCCACCTGCAGGGCAATCCAGAACAGAAAGATCGCCAGCAGCACCAGCCCATCCAGGCGGTTGACACGGCCACTGGTGGGCCGCACCAGAAACAGGGTGAGGGCCAGAAGCACCATCTCGAGTGGGTCGAGCCCCAGCACCACATCGGTGTGAATCAACGCGCCGATCAGCAACACCGCCGGCACGGTGAGGCACAGGGTGGAGAGCACGGAGCCATACAGCGTGTTCAGTGATCGCTGCACCTCGCCGCGGATGGCCGCCTGGAAGGCATTCAGCGCTTCGGGGGCCAGCACCAGCAGGCCCACCAACACGCCGCCCATGGAGCTGGGAAGGCCCAGATCCGTGATGCTGGTTTCAATCAGCTGACCCATCGATTCAGTGATCAGCACCAGCAACAGCAGCCCGCCCACCAACAGCCCAGCAACCGGCAGCATGCCTTGGCTGGTGTTGTGTTCTGTGATGCTGTCGTTAAGCCACTCGGCTTGATCCTCGCTTTCGGTGAACAGGATGCGATAGGCGCCGGTTTGGTAACTGAGAAACACCACATACAAACCCACGGCCACCACACTCAGCACCACATTCACCGATGAGTTGAAGTTGGCTTCATTGGTGAGATGGGCAAAGTTGGGAGTGACCAAAGCCAGCACGCTGATCGCGGTGATCAGACTCAGGTAGGTGGATGAGCCACTCAGATTCATGCTGGCCAGATTGCTGGCGTCCACCGGTTCATCCAGCTGCCGCTCCTGGCCTTGAGACGCCAGAAAGATGCTGGTGCCCTTCACGCCGGTGAGGGCGATCATCAGCACGGCAAACATGGAATCCCGCGCCAGGGTTGGGTTCTGTTCGCCTGTGGTCATCGTGCTGGTAATCAGCGCCAGCTCCACCACGATTGCCGAGCCGGTGAGGATCAAGGTGCCGTAGGGCTCGCCGAACCGCAGAGCCATCTGATCGGCGTGATAAGCCACACGGGTGGCCAGCAGCAACACCAAGGAGCTGAGCAAGGCCAACCCCAACAGCACCTCAGCCGGCGGTTGGATCACCAGCCAAGCCAGCACGGTTGTGGCTTTCAGCCCCACCAGCACAGCAGCGCCCAGCAGCAGGGTGACGACCGAGGAGATCACGGGGATCAGCCTGCGTCTTCAGTGGGCGGTGCCGTTGCCGTCGTAGTCGTCGGTGTCGTAGTAGCCGCCCTTGGTGCCGAAGAACAGGGTGGCCAGCACAAACAGGCCGCTGCCCCCCAGCAACACGGTGGCGAGGCTGAAGCCGGAGCTGTGCATGGTGCTGGCGGACGCAGGGGGTGATGGCATCCACTCTGGCGGGTTCGGGCCCGTTGAGCAGCCTGTGTCCAGTACCACTAACTTGCGGGCACTGCCGCCGGTTGCGCCATGAGTCCTGGTCTGCAGGGCCTGCTGGCCGCCGTGGCTGTGATGGCCGCCGCACCGTTTTTGGGCCGTCTGTTGGCGGGCCGTGTGCCCACAGTGGCTCTGCAGATGCTGGGGGGCATCCTGGTGGGGCCCGCGGGACTGGGTTGGTTGGTCCCCTCGCCGGCGATGGATCTGCTGTCCAAGATCGGCCTTGGTCTGATCTTTGCCCTGATTGGGTTATCGATTGATCAGAGCACCCTGCGCGGTGTGGCCGGTCGCCTTGGGGCCCTGGGCTGGGGGGCCACGCTGGCGGTGGGGGTGGTGCTGGCCATCGCCCTGCCCCTGGGGGGTGGCCTGCGGCCGATCGCCCTGGTGGTGGCTCTGAGTTCCACGGCGCTGTCCACCTTGCTGGTGGTGTTGCGGGAGTCGGGGGAGTGGGGGTCGCCCCTGGGACGTCTGCTGCTGAGCGCGGGCACCTGGGGGCAGCTGGGCCCTGTGTTGGCGGTGGCGCTGTTGCTGGGGTCGGCGGATCCACGCATCACGGTGCTGAGCGTGGCGTTGGTGGTGCTGGTGGCGGTGATGTTGGCGTCGGTGCCGGGGTCCCTCTCGCAAACCCGTGCCTGGGGCTGGGCCACAACGGTGGTTGGCGTTTCAGCCGCTACGCCACTGCAGTTGTTGCTGTTGGTGGTGGTGGGGTTGATGGCCCTCTCGGCGGCCCTGGGGGTCGACATCCTGCTGGGAACGGTGCTGGCAGGGCTGGTGCTGCGGCGGTTCCTTGCCGATGTCGATCGCTCGCTGGGGCTCAAACAGCTCGAGGCCTCTGCCTATGGCGTGTTTGTGCCCCTGTTTTTCGTGGTGGCAGGCTCACGGCTCGATTTGGCCTCGGTGGCGGCCCATCCCTGGGGGCCGGTGCTGTGTCTGGTGGGGATCCTGCTGATCCGTGGCCTGCCCCAGTGGCTGCTCTATCGCCGCGCCCTGCGAGATCCGGTCGAGCGGCTGCGCTTTGTGCTGTTGGTGTCGCAGTCGTTGAATCTGCCGATCGTGGTGGGCTATCTGGAGGTGCAGGCTGGATTGATGTCGCCGCAGGTGGAGGCGGCGCTGGTGGGGGGAAGCCTGCTGTCGGTGCTGCTGCTGCCAGCGATAGCGTTGGGGTTGAAGCCTTGTGGAGTGTCTGCCATGGGCCGTGCTGCCGATGACCCTCCAGCAACGCCGTGATCTTGCTTTCCTGGTGCTCTCAGGCTTGTTCCTCGGCACCATGTCGATGCTCAACATCCTGGGGCTCACACGTTTTCTGCAGCTGGGACATCTAGGCCCTTGGCCAATCGTGGTGGCCATTGGCACGTTGCCCTATCCCATCACTTTTTTGTGCACGGATTTGATTAGCGAGATCTGGGGTGAGGAGAAAGCCTCACAGTTGGTCTGGGTGGGGCTCTTGCTGAACGGTTGGATCGTGCTGATCCTGTGGTTGGGGGGTGTGCTGCCGGGGGTCAGTGCCGCCACGAACGAAACAACGTTTTTTGAGGTCCGCCGCCTCGCCTTCGGGGCCGTCGGTGCGTCGATGGTGGCTTACCTCGCTGCTCAGTTCACTGACGTACGCCTGTTCCATTTCTGGAAGCGGTATAGCGGAGGTAAGGCACTTTGGTTGCGCAACAATGGATCCACCCTTGTAAGCCAGCTGGTGGATACCACCGCTGTTGTGCTGATCAGTCACTACGGCAGTCACGTGCTGCCGCTGCAGGCTGAGTTGCCGGTGCTGCCGCAGTTGTTTGCGTTCATCGGTAGTGGTTATTTGTTTAAAGTGCTGGCGGCTTTGGCCGACACCATGCCCTTCTATGTGTTGACCGCCTGGTTGCGCCACTGGCTTGAGGTGCCTGGCGATGGTGCGGAGTTGGGTTGACTGCCTCGTCTGCATTGACTTGGGCTGATGCCA
>Ga0310330_100097_pt1 | contig 24040 bp, 16 predicted proteins | sample LakMicDCLTotalB5_FD_195544 | JGI IMG/M metagenome (GOLD analysis project Ga0310330, IMG submission 195544) | Enriched freshwater cyanobacterial communities from Lake Michigan, Michigan, United States - MI23.DCL.Total.B5 (v2) (version 2) | ecosystem: Environmental > Aquatic > Freshwater > Lake... | reverse complement strand
GTGGACAGGCCCCGACAAGCCAGGGCCAGCTGCCAGTAGCCCGTGGGGGTTTCTGGGGAGGGGAAATTGAGGTTGTCGGTGACCGCAAGGGGCTCAGCCCCACGCAGCTGAGGTTGCGGGCGGCCTCGACCACCGCCGCCATGCCACCGCGCTCAGGGTCGAGGGCCACCCAACGGTTGGGGCAATCCACCACCGCCGCCACGCCACGGGTCGCCGCCATGGTGCTGGCCTGGGGGCGCAGGCGCACCACGGCGGCGTCGCCGCCCCCGGGGGGCAGCACCGTGTTGGCCTGCACCTGGTGGTCGTACTGGCGGTACACCCAGCGCTTGGAGGCGATGGTGGGGTCATCGAGCAGGGCCAGCAGCGCGTCATTCCAGCTGAAGGCGGGTTGGGCGGGGAGCTGGTCTTCGCGCCAGCGCCAGTGGGCCTGGATCTCGGCGGGGGGCTCGCTGATCAGCGCATGGCGATTAATCGGAGTGTCATCGGCGAGGGCACTGGCGGGCACCTCAGCGGCCACCTGGCCGTGCTGCAGCACGCGCACCACGTTCTCCTGCAGCACCCGGCCCACCACCGCCGCCTGCAAGCCCCAACGGGTGAAGCGCTGCATGAGGGCCTGTTCACGGCCGGGCTTCACCACGAACAGCATCCGCTCCTGGGATTCGGACAGCAGAAACTCGTAGGGGGTCATGCCGGCCTCGCGGGCGGGCACCCGATCCAGATCGAGCTCGATGCCCAGGCCGCCCTTGGCGGCCATCTCGGAGCAGCTGCAAGTGAGGCCGGCGGCCCCCATATCCTGGGCAGCCACCACATCACCGGTCTGGAAAGCCTCCAGACAGGCCTCGATCAAGCCCTTCTCCAGGAAGGGATCGCCCACCTGCACAGCGGGCCGATCATCCAAGGAGGCCTCGGTGAGCTCAGCGCTGGCAAAGCTGGCGCCCCCCATGCCATCGCGGCCGGTGGTGCTGCCCACGTACACCACGGGGTAGCCCACCCCTTCGGCACCGGAGCAGACGATCTGCTCGGTTTCCATCAGCCCGAGGGCCATGGCATTCACCAGGGGATTGCCGGAGTAACTGGGGTCGAAAGCCACCTCACCGCCCACGGTGGGCACGCCGACGCAGTTGCCGTAATGGGCGATGCCGGCCACCACCCCCTCCATCAAGCCCACGTTGCGGTCGTCCTCCAGGGGACCAAAACGCAACGCATTGAGCAGGGCGATCGGGCGCGCCCCCATGGTGAAGATGTCGCGCAGGATGCCGCCCACCCCGGTGGCCGCCCCCTGAAACGGCTCCACCGCGGAGGGGTGGTTGTGGCTCTCAATCTTGAAGGCGAGCCGCTGGCCCTCCCCCAGATCCACCACGCCGGCGTTCTCACCGGGCCCCACCAGGATGCGCGGGCCCGTGGTGGGGAAGCCCTGCAGCAGCGGCCGGGAATTGCGGTAGCAACAGTGCTCCGACCACATCACCCCGAACATGCCCAGCTCGGCCCGGTTCGGGGCACGGCCCAGGCGACGGCAGATCTCGTCGTAGTCGGCCTGGCTGAGGTTCTCCTTCTTGAGGGCCTCGGCAACGGAGTAATCAGGCGCGGCGACCACGGGTACCCAGCAGATCCCCTCAGTCTCGCCGAGCGTCACACCCAGGGATCGTCATCCTCCGCGGGGGGGCGGCGTCCGCGGCGCTCACGGGGGTCGTGGGGCTCCATGGGGTCCTCATCCCACCCATCCCAATCGTCCCAGGCTTCAGAGCGGGGTTCAGGCGGCTCGGGCCGGCGCGGCTGACGCGCTACAGGCTCGCCATAGCGATCCCAACCCGGCTCTGCATCGGGCTCATCCGGTTCTTCGAGCCAACCCTCCAGCCGTTCACTGAACCGCTCCTCGAAGCGGTCACCGGCCTGCTGAAACTGATCCCGCAGCCGTGAGGTTTCCTCCTGCACCTGATCGCGCCAGCGGCGTGAACGGCGCAGGAATTCCTGGCGCACACTGGCCCGGGCCAGGGGAAGATCATCCAAACCGCTAAGGCCGGTGCTCACCTGGCCGGGCTGCTGATCGACGATGCGCTCGGGACTGAGGCGCCAACGGCTGCTACCGGGCAGGCGTGGATCGCTGCGGGAGATCAGGTAATGAAGAATCCGGCCCGTACGCAGCTCCACGGCTGCATCAGCGAGGGTGCCGATGGGATCACCGCGACGGTCCAACAAGCTGGCCTCCATCAGGGTGGGTAGACGCTCACAGGTGGCGAGGTCGGTGTCCGCCCCCTCCCCCTGCACCAGGGCCTCTAGCTCTGCCAAGCCGCGCAATTGATCCAGGCGCCAGGCCTGACGACGCTCGCCAAAGGCGGAGGGTTTGCTGATCCAGCCCAGCAGCCGGTGCACGGGCGGGTGCATCCAGGCCAGCACGCCGGCGCCGTGGTCAATCCCGGCTTGGCAGCGGACCCGGCGGCGCAGCAAATCGCTGAGCAGCAGTTGTTCCGGCAGGGTCACTGGCGGATCTGAACCGGCATCACCAGGTAGGTGAAGGCGGGTTCATCCACCGGCGAGAGCACCACGGGCGTGGTGGGGGCGTTGCAACGCAACTCCACGCGCTCGGAACCCATGGCCTTCAGGCCATCCAGCACGTAACGCACGTTGAAGGCGATCTGAATGGCCTCACCGTTCACCTCGGCGGCGAGGGCTTCAGAGCCACTGCCCACGTCTTGGGCATCAGCACTGATGGCCAACTGACCGGCCGCTGGATCGCTGCTGATCTTGACCACGTTGTTGTGCTGGTCCGCCAGCACCGCCACCCGCTCCAGGGCTGCCACCAGGCCCTTGCGATCGAGTTTCAGGCTGCGGGCAAAGCTCTCGGGGATCAGTTGGCGGTAATTGGGATACGTGCCATCGAGGCTGCGGCTGGTGAGCACCTGGTCGGCCCACTGGAACACCACTTGGCCGCGATCGCAGAACAGGCTCACCGGATCGGCGGCGCCACGGCTCGAGAGCAGACGCTCCAACTCACGCAGGGAACGGGCTGGCACCGTGACATCGAGCTGATCGGCAGCGGCACCGGCCTCAGCCGGCTCAGCGCCGTTTTGCAACCGCAGCACCGCCAAGCGATGGCCATCGGTGGCAGCACACTCCAGCCCCTCGGCATCGAGGCCCAGGTGCACGCCGGTGAGCAGCTGTTTGGCCTCATCGCCACTGCTCGCGAACAGGGTGGCGCGTAACCCCTTGATCAGGGCTTCGGGATCCAACCGGATTGGCGTGGCCACCTGGGCCAGGGGCAGTTCCGGGAAGTCATCCGCGGGCATGCCACGCATCTGATAGCTGCCGGAGGCACTGGTGAGTTCCACCTGCTCGGCGCCCTCTTCGCAGGTGAGCCCGATGGGGCTGTCGGCGGGCATCCGGGCCACGATCTCCCCGAACAAACGGGCCGGCAGCGTGATGGCGCCGCTGGTCTGCACCGAGGCGGGCAGGCTGGTCTGGATCCCCAGGCTCAGGTCAAAACCGGTGAGGCTGAGGCGTCCGGTGCCGGCATCGGCGGTGAGCAGCACGTTCGCCAGCACCGGATGGGTAGGACGGCTCGCCACGGCCCGGCTCACCAGCTGGAGGCTGGCATTGAGTTCGGCCTGGGAGCAGACCAGCTTCATGGCTTGGCGGAATGGCCCCCCACGCTTCCACAAGCCGGCTGGAAGTGCAACGGGCTGCCCGAGCGGTTTCCCCGGCATTCCCCGCAACGATGATTAGAAGGATTTGAATTTCAAAAGAACAAAACCAAATTCGTAGCCGTAGGGCCCGGGGAAATCTGGCAAAAGCCGTCAGATCCGCTTCAGAGCCAGGGTTTTGATTTCCCCAGCGCTGGGGATTGCAGCCGTGGACTTCAGTCGGCTCTGTTGTTTTCCACGCAATCCCGTCCCTGTGGAAAGTCATGGAGCCTTCGGGGCTTCCATCCATGGGCGTTTTCCGCGGCGGTGACCCCCGGTTTTCCGCTGCCTGTCAGCAGACGGTTGTGTGGGTGGTTGTGCCGGTTCCTGGCTTTAGAAGCCCAGGACCCGCGCCACGGTCTGGGTGTCGGGTTCCAGGCCCGTGTGGAACTTGGAGTCGTTGTGCTCAATGGCGGTGGTCGGGTCCTTCAGGCCATTGCCGGTGAGCACGCAGACCACGGTGGCGCCGGCGGGCACCTCCTCACGGCGTTTGATCAGGCCCGCCACCGAGGCGGCACTGGCGGGTTCGCAGAACACCCCTTCGCTGCTGCCCAGCAACTTGTAAGCCTCGATGATTTCGGCGTCGGTGACGGCCATGAAGTCGCCGTTGCTCTCCGCCCGCACCTTGAGGGCGTTGTCGCGGTTCACCGGGTTGCCGATGCGGATGGCGGTGGCGATGGTGTCGGGTTGCTCCACCGTGTGGCCCAGCACCAGGGGGGCCGATCCGGCCGCCTGGAAGCCCATCATTCGCGGCAGGCGGCGGCTGTGGCCGGCGCGCTTGTACTCGTTGAAGCCCATCCAGTAGGCGGTGATGTTGCCGGCATTGCCCACGGGAATGCAGAGCCAATCCGGCGCCTCCCCTAGGGCATCCACCACCTCGAAGGCGGCGGTTTTCTGCCCCTGCAGCCGGTAGGGGTTCACCGAGTTCACCAGGGTGATCGGGTACTGGTTGGCCACCTCCTGCACGATCGCCAGGGCGCGGTCGAAGTTGCCCTTCACCGCCAGCACTTCAGCGCCATACAGCAGGGCCTGGGCGAGCTTGCCCTGGGCCACATAGCCATCGGGGATCAGCACGAAGGCCCGCATCCCGCCCCGGCGGGCGTAGGCGGCGGCGGCCGCTGAGGTGTTGCCGGTGCTGGCGCAGATCACCGCCTCCGAGCCCGCTTCCTTGGCCTTGGAGATGGCCATGGTCATGCCCCGGTCCTTAAACGAACCGGTGGGGTTGAGGCCGTCGTACTTGAGGAACACCTTCACGCCCTTGCCGATGCGCTCGGCGATCACGGGGGCGGGGATCAGCGGTGTGGCCCCTTCCCGCAGGGTGATCACGGGTGTTTTGGCGCTCACCGGCAACCACTTCCGGTAGCCCTCGATCAGTCCCGGCCAGTCCTGCATGGCCGGGCGGCGTCTGAAGGGCAGCAGGGGCACGGGCGCGGGTTTTGCTCTTGAGACCGAATCTACGGGGCGGGTTTCGCTTCACCGGAGGGCTTGACCTTGCCCGGGGTGTGGTCGCCCCGCAGGCCATCGAGGGGCGAGTCGGTGAAGAACTGCACCAGTTGGCTGATCGATTTGGCCTTTTGCATCACCGCCAGCAGGGCCGGGATGTTCACTTCCATCTCTCCCACGGGGTAGGCCAGCAGGAAGCTCACGGCGCTGATCCGGCCATCGCCCTTGGCCAGGGCATTGAGGATGCCGGCGCGCAGGGCCTGGATGCCCACTTGTTTGGCGTAGAGGGGATAGAGGATCTGGGACACCCGCGCCAGCACCGCCTCCCCGAGCCGCGTGTTCAGCAGCCGGCTGGTGAGGACCAGCGGAATGGCCAGTTCCGCTTTGAGGAGTTTTCCGATCTCGGCAGGGTTTTGTTTGGCAACGGCCAGCACATCCGCCATCAGGCCCCGGGCCTGGCCGGTTTCGGCCAAAAACACCAGATCGGCCACGCTGATCGAGCGGCGGAAGGCGCCGCTCACAAACACCACGTTCTCCGCCGCTTGGCTGCTCTGGGGCAACAGGGCCAGGCCGGGCAGTCCCGCTGTGAGTGCGGCCCCCAGGGCGACGGCGGCCAGCCGTTGGCGACGTCCTTGCCGGTGGCGGAGGGCCATGGTGGGAGGTGAGATTGGGCCTGACCCTAGGCCGGTTGCTGGGTGCTGCCTGCGCCCACCAGCACATCCCGCAGCAGTCGCACCACGCTGCGTTCCGCCAGGCCCTTGGCCAGATCGGCCCCCATGCGGCGCAGTTCGGTTTCCTGCAGCAGCCGCGGGATTCGTTTGAGCAGCAGCTGCGGTTCAAATCCCGGCAGTTGCCGCAGGATCGCGACCAGCCGGGCGATGGGCTCTAGGGAGAGCACCGTGGCGGCCTCCGCTTCGCCGCTGGCGCCCGGGTCCTGCCGGCTGCGCAGCCCCGGGGGAAGCAGCGGCGCGGGCAGGCGGCGGCTGAGGGCCAGGGCGGTCTGCCAGCCCAGGGCATCCATCTGATCAACGGCGGCGTCCACCAGTTGTTGGCGCAACAGGCCGGCGTTGGGGGAGAACAGAAAATCCAGCACCTGATCCAGCAGACCCTCCAGATCCAATTGACTGCCGCTGGCGGCGCTGGTGATCAGGTTGTCGAGCCGTTGCCAGCGGAAGATCTCCCCGTCGAACAGCATTTCCCGCAGGCTGTTGCGCAGTTGGGGATCGGGGTCTTCCATCAGGCGGCGCGCGAAGTAGGGGTAGGCGGCCCCCAAGATTTTGAAGTTGGGATCCACGCTCAGGGCGATGCCCTCGAGGGTCACCAGCGAGCGGATGATTAGGGCGTAGTAGGGCGGCACCCGGAAGGGGAAGCGATACATCACGCCGCTGAGGTCATCGGTAACGGCCTTGAAGTCCATGCGGCTTACCCCCATTTCCAGGGCCTGGCCGAACACTTGCTCGAAGGCCGGCACGATCGGCTCGAGGTTCACGTCCTCCGCCAAAAAGCCCAGGCTCACGAAGTCGCCGGAGAGCTTCTTGAAATTGCGGTTCACCAAGTGCACCACCGCCTGGATCAGGCCGGTGCGGCTCTCGCGGCTCACCGTGCTCATCATCCCGAAGTCGAGGTAGGCGAGCCGCCCATCCTTGAGGGCCAGCAGGTTGCCGGGGTGCGGGTCGGCATGGAAGAAGCCGTGCTCCAGCAGCTGTTGCAGGGAGCAGTTCACCCCCACGGACACCATGTCGTCGGGGTCGATGCCCAGCTCCCGAACCGCTTCGAGGTTGGTGAGCTTCACCCCATCGATCCATTCCATGGTGAGCACCCGCCGGGCCGTGGCCTCGCGGTAGATGCGCGGCACGGCGATGCGGGGGTTGTGGGCGTGCAGGGCGGCGAAGGTTTCGGCGTTGGTGGCTTCATTGCAGTAATCCATCTCCTCGAACACCCGCTTGCCCAGCTCATCGATCAGGGCCACCAGATCGGAGCGGATCAGCCCAACGTTGCGGTTGAGCCAGGCGGCGATGTTGCGCACGATGTAGAGGTCGAGCGTGATCTGCTCGCGCAACCCCGGTCGCTGCACCTTCACCGCAACCTTCTCGCCGCTGAGCAACACGCCCCGATGGACCTGGCCGAGGGAGGCGGCGGAGATGGGCTCGAGCTCCAGTTCCGCGTAGACGGTGTGAATGGGGCCCCCCAGGTCTTCCTCGATGCAGGCCATCGCCAGGGCTGATTCGAAGCCGGGCAGTTGGTCCTGCAGCTGGGACAGCTCCTCCAGCAGCAGGGGCGGAATGATGTCGGGCCGGGTGGAGAGGGCCTGACCCGCCTTGATGAAGGCCGGGCCGAGGGAGGCCACCAGGTCCGCCGCCTCCTTGGCGCGGGCCCGGGCATGGTCGGGGTCGTTGAGGCGCCGGGTGAGCCCGTCGATGGCCACGCTCAGTAGGTACAGCCCGATCGGCACCAGGGTTTGCCAGAGGCGTTTGATCAGCCGTTGGGGCGCTCCGGCATAGATGCGGCTGATGGCTGCGGGGTCGTACTCCAGCAGGCCGGCGGCCTCGATGAAGTCGCTGAGCTCAGGCTTGCCGGTTGGCTTGGCCGTTGGCGGCAGTGGGGATGGCGGCGGCGGGGATTGCAGCGTCGGGGATTGCGGTGGTGGTTGTGGATGCACCGGGGTGTCCGCCGTCTGGTCAGCCTTGGTCAGATGTTGCACAGGTCCGAACACGGCCGACCGCATCGCGGCCGCGGCCGCTTCCGCCGCGGTTCGGTGGGCTGAAGGCTGCACCATGCGGTGATCGATGGCGATGGTGGACGGCGGCGGAGGGCCTGGCGGGGCCGAATCCTGAGTCTCCCCCTTCTAAACGAAAGATGCAGCCGCTACGGTCGGGCCCAACACCCGCCGGCTGCCAGCCGCCCCGCTGCGCCTGTGCTCACTGGACTGCGCCTCGAAAACATCGCTCTGATCGAGCGGTTGCAGCTGGAATTCAGCGGTGGTTTCACGGTGCTCACTGGTGAAACCGGCGCGGGCAAGTCGATCCTGTTGGATGCGCTCGATGCGTTGCTGGGGGGCACGGGCCCGCGGCTGCTGCGCCAGGGGTCGGAGCGCGGGGCCATCGAGGCCAGCTTCAACCTCACGCCCCCTCTGGCCGCCTGGCTTGAGCAGCAGCAACTGGAGGCCGAGGAGGGGGAGATCCTGCTGAGCCGCGAGTGGCGACTCAGCGACGATCGGCTCAGCAGCCGCCACCGGCTCAATGGGGTGGCGGTGAACCGCGCCCAGATCCAGGAGCTGCGCCCCCTGCTGCTGGACCTCACCGTGCAGGGCCAGACCCAGCAGTTGGCGCGCCCCGGCCAACAGCGTCGCTGGTTGGATCGTTTCGCTGGGGAGCCGTTCCAGGCCCTGTTGGCGCCGGTGGCGGAAGCCCATCGGGCCTGGCGCCGTGCGGCCCTGGCCCTGGAGCAGGCCCAGGCCGATTGGCAGCAGCTGCAGCAGCAACGGGAGCGCCAGGAGCAAGTGCTGGCCGATCTGGAGGCGGCCCAGCTGGAGGACCCGGATGAGCGGCAGCGGTTGCAGGCGGAGGAAAACCGCCTCGCCCATGGGGTGCGCTTGCAGCAGGGGGTCATGGCGCTGATCGGGCGGTTGGTGGAGGGGGCCGAGGAGGCGCCTTCGGCGCTGGATCATGTGGCGGCCTGTGAGGGGGAGCTGGCCTCCATGCAGCAGTTGGATCCGTCGCTGGCGCCGTTGTTGGAGCGCTGCAGCGACGGCCTGGCCCAGCTCCAGGACCTGGCCAGGGAGCTGGATCGTTATGGCGCCGCCCTGGAGAGTGATCCGGAGAGCCTGGGGCAGCTGCAGGAGCGCATCGCCCAGCTCAAGGCCCTGGAGCGCCGCCATGGCAAGGATCTGGTGGAGTTGATCCGCTGGCGCGATGCCCTGCGGGAGCAATTGGCCCCCGGCGGCGCCGAGGCCAGCCTGCAGGCGCTTGAGGGGGCGGAACGCTCCAGCCGTGCCGCCCGTGACCGGGCCAATGGCGCCCTCACCCAGGCCCGGCAGGCGGCGGCGCTGGCCTTGCAGGAGCAGTTGTTGGCCCGGCTGCGGCCGATGGGGCTCACCCACGTGCGCTTTGCCGTGCAGCTCGAGCCCACCAGCCCCACGGAGGAGGGGGCCGATGCGGTGCAGTTTCTGTTCTCCGCCAACCCCGGTCAGCCCCTGGCGCCCCTGGCGGAGGTGGCCTCCGGCGGGGAGATGTCGCGCTTTCTGCTGGCGCTGAAAACCTGCCTGGCAACCGCCGACCCCCACGTGACGCTGCTGTTCGATGAGATCGATGCGGGCGTGAGCGGCCGCGTCAGTGGAGCGATGGCCGAGCTGCTGCAGGATTTGGCGGCCCAGCGGCAGGTGTTCTGTGTGACCCACCAGCCCCTGGTGGCCGCCGCCGCCGATCACCATTTCCGTGTGGCGAAGGAGGTGCGGGATGGCCGCACCCACACGCGAGTGTCCCAACTGCGGGACACTCAGGCCCGCCAGGCGGAGCTGGCGGAACTGGCCGGCGGCGATTCCGGCGAGACCCGCAGCTACGCCGCCAGCCTGCTCAAGCGTGAGGCCAGCGCCGGTCAGGCCGCCTGACCCCTGCCCCCCCGAGAACCCCCGTAGAATCCAGCGTTCTTGAGCCGTCTGGATGCCCCGCGCCCTCGCCCAGAGCGTGAATGAGAAAGCGGCGCAGCAGGCCCTCAATGCGCTGAACGGTGGCCGATCCCTGGAGGACGTGATCCGAGTGCGGGGCGCCCGCCAGCACAACCTCAAGAACGTCGACGTCACCATCCCGCGCAACAAGCTGGTGGTGTTCACCGGTGTGAGCGGCAGCGGCAAGAGCTCGCTGGCGTTCGACACGATCTTTGCCGAAGGGCAGCGCCGCTACGTCGAGAGCCTGTCGGCCTATGCGCGGCAGTTCCTCGGGCAGGTGGACAAGCCCGATGTGGATGCGATCGAGGGGCTCTCCCCCGCCATTTCGATCGATCAGAAGTCCACCAGCCACAACCCGCGCTCCACGGTGGGCACGGTCACCGAAATTCAGGACTACCTGCGCCTGCTGTTCGGCCGCGCCGGGGAGCCCCATTGCCCCGCGTGCGACCGCTCGATCCGGCCCCAGTCGATCGATGAGATGGTCGACCAGATCCTGCAGTTGCCGGAGGGCACCCGCTACCAGCTGCTGGCACCGGTGGTGCGCGGCAAAAAGGGCACCCACGTGAAGCTGCTCAGCGGCCTGGTGGCGGAAGGCTTCGCTCGGGTGCGCATCAACGGGGAGGTGCGGGAGCTGGCCGACAACATCGAGCTCGACAAGAACCACGCCCACAACATCGAAGTGGTGGTGGATCGCCTGGTGGCCCGCGAGGGGGTGCAAGAGCGGCTCACCGATTCGCTGCGCACAGCTCTGAAGCGGGGCGAGGGGCTGGCCCTGGTGGAGGTGGTGCCCAAGGCCGACGAACCCCTGCCGGAGGGTGTGGAAAAGGAGCGGTTGTATTCGGAGAACTTCGCTTGCCCGGTGCATGGGGCGGTGATGGAGGAGCTCTCGCCGCGGCTGTTCTCGTTCAACAGCCCCTATGGCGCCTGCCCCGATTGCCACGGCATCGGTCACCTGCGCCAGTTCACCACCGAGCGGGTGATCCCGGATCCCTCACTGCCGGTGTATGCGGCGGTGGCCCCCTGGGCCGAGAAGGACAACGCCTACTACTTCTCGTTGCTTTATTCGGTGGGGGAGGCCTTCGGCTTCGAGATCAAGACCCCCTGGAACGAGCTCACCCCCGAACAGCACGACGTGCTGCTCAACGGCTCCAAGGAGCCGATTGCGATCCAGGCGGACAGCCGCTACCGCAAGGCCCAGACCTATCTGCGCCCGTTTGAAGGCATCCTGCCGATCCTCGAGCGTCAGCTGCGGGATGCCAGCGGCGAGTCGATGCGCCAGAAGCTGGAGAAGTATCTGGAGCTGGTGCCCTGTGCCAGCTGCCATGGCCTGCGGCTCAAACCCGAGGCCCTGGCGGTGCGGGTGGGCCCCTACCGGATCCACGAGCTCACCAGCAGCAGCGTGGGCGAGAGCCTGCGCCGCATCGAGGCGTTGATGGGGGTGGGGGCCAGTGAGGGGTCCGAGCCGTTGCTCAATCCCCGTCAGATTCAGATCGGTGATCTGGTGCTGCGGGAGATCCGCATGCGCCTGAAGTTCCTGCTGGATGTGGGCCTCGATTACCTGAGCCTGGATCGCCCGGCCATGACCCTCTCCGGTGGCGAGGCCCAGCGCATCCGCCTCGCCACTCAGATCGGTGCGGGCCTCACCGGTGTGCTCTATGTGCTCGATGAGCCGAGCATCGGCCTGCACCAGCGGGACAACGACCGCCTGCTCAACACCCTCACCAAGCTGCGGGATCTGGGCAACACCCTGATCGTGGTGGAGCACGACGAGGACACGATCCGTGCAGCAGACCACATCGTGGACATCGGTCCTGGAGCCGGTGTGCACGGCGGGCACATCGTGGCGGAGGGCAGCCTCGACACCCTGCTGTCCGCTGAGGACTCCCTCACCGGCGCCTACCTCAGCGGTCGCCGGGCGATCCCCACGCCGGCGGAGCGCCGCAACAGCGGTTCCCGCAAGCTCACCCTGGTGGGTTGCGCGCGCAACAACCTCTCCGGCTTCGACGTCGACTTCCCCCTGGGGCGCCTGGTGTGTGTCACCGGGGTGAGCGGTAGCGGCAAGAGCACCATGGTGAACGAGCTGCTGCACCCGGCCCTGGAGCACAAGCTGGGGCTCAAAGTGCCCTTCCCCTCAGGGGTCCAGGAGCTCAAGGGCATCACGGCGATCGACAAGGTGATCGTGATCGACCAGAGCCCCATCGGCCGTACCCCCCGTTCCAACCCGGCCACCTACACCGGTGCGTTTGATCCCATTCGTCAGGTGTTCGCCGCCACCGTGGAGGCCAAGGCCCGCGGCTATCAGGTGGGCCAGTTCAGTTTCAACGTGAAGGGGGGGCGCTGCGAAGCCTGCAGCGGCCAGGGGGTGAACGTGATCGAGATGAACTTCCTGCCCGACGTCTACGTGCAGTGCGACGTGTGCAAAGGCGCCCGCTACAACCGCGAGACGTTGCAGGTGAAATACAAGGGCTTCACCATCGCCGACGTGCTGGAGATGACGGTGGAGCAGGCCTGCGAGGTGTTCTCCGCCATTCCCCAGGCGGCGGATCGGCTGCGCACCCTGGTGGATGTGGGCCTGGGCTACGTGAAGCTGGGTCAGCCGGCCCCCACCCTCTCTGGCGGTGAGGCCCAGCGGGTGAAGCTGGCCACGGAGCTCTCCAAACGCGCCACCGGCAAGACCCTCTACCTGATCGATGAGCCCACCACGGGTTTGAGCTTCTACGACGTGCACAAGCTGATGGATGTGATCCAGCGGCTGGTGGACAAGGGCAATTCGGTGCTCGTGATCGAGCACAACCTCGACGTGATCCGCTGCTCCGACTGGATCATTGATCTCGGCCCCGAAGGGGGCGACAAGGGCGGGCAGATCGTGGTCAGCGGCACCCCCGAAGAGGTGGCGGACCATCCCACCAGCCACACGGGGCGGTACCTGAAGCAGGTGCTGGAGCAGCATCCACCCCAGGCGGCGGCCTGAGCGTCAGCTCAGCAGGGGGATCAACTCCAGCAGCTGATCCTTGGCGCCCAGGCCCAGGGCTTGGCCTCCGGCAGCGTCCTCGTCGGCGTTGAGGTTGTTGGCTTCCAGCCGCAGGCTGCGGCCATCGGCCAGCAGGGCCCCCAACAAGGGTTGGTGGCCGCCGCACAGATCCACCAGCTGATCCCCCCGCTGTTCAAAGCGCACCCCGATCTGGCCGATGTCGCCCCGCTGGCAGCGGCGCAGGCTCGCCACCGCCAGCCGTTTGATCAATCCTTGGCCGCTGGCCAGCAGCACGCTGTCGTCGTGGGTGACGCCCACCGCCCCCACCACCGCTTCGCCCGGCAGCAGCCGCAGCAACACTGGCCCCTGGGCGTTGCGGCCCATCACCGGCAGGTTGGCCTCGTTCACCGCCAGTCGCAGCAGGCGTCCGGTGCTGCTGGCCACCACCAGATCCTGGCCGTCGCGGCAGAGCACCGCCCGTTTCAGGCTGACTCCGTCCTTGAGCTTCAGCACGGAGGTGGCGCGCCCGGAGAGCTCCTGAAACTCTTCGATCGGTAGCCGTTTGAAGCGGCCATCGCTGCTGAGCAGCCCGACGCTGGTGCCGGCTGCGGCGTCTCCACTCGGGAGCACCAGCAGTTGCACCACCCGTTCGCCTTTCATCCCCTCCGGCAGGAATGTCTCCAGGGTTCCTGGTTGCTGGCCGGCAAACTCCCAGCGCAGTAGCGCCACCCGGCCCGCATCGGTGAAGGCCAGCACCGCCGGCTGGCTGGCCACCGGCAGGATCAGCCGCGCTGGCGCTGGATGGTCCCCCAGGGGCGCCGGCTGATCCAGATGCAGGCGCCCCAGCAGCTGCGGCCCCACCACCTTCACCTGGCCGTCGGCTTGGATCAGCAGGCGGCCATCACTGGGGAGCCCCTCGAGAGCCCGTTGCCGCAGCAGTTCACTGTTGGGCCGTTGGGCCGCAGTGCGCTGGGCCACCAGTTCATCGCCCCCCTCCACCAGCCGGGTGCGCCGCGGCGTGGCGAAGCGTTTCTTGAGCGCCTTGAACTCATTCACCATGGCGTCGAGCAGGGCGGGTCGCTCGTCCAGCAGGTGCCGCAGCCGGGAGCGCTCCTGGCGCAGATCGTCGGCCTCCTTGCGCAGGCTGTCCTGCTCCAGGCCGGTCAGCCGCCGTAGGGGCATCGCCAGCACCGCATCGGCCTGACGCTCGCTGAGGTCGAGGTGCACCTGCAGGCTGGCTTTGGCACTGGCGGCATCGGCCGCGGCCGTGATCATCTCGATCACCCGGGCCAGGGCGTTGAGGGCGGTGGTCAGACCCTCCACCACCTCCAGCCGGTCCTCCGCCCGCTTGAGGGCATGGCGGGTGCGCCGGATCAGGGTGAGTTCGCGGTAGTCGAGGAATTCCTGCAGCAGCTGGCGCAGGGTGAGTTGGATCGGCTTGCCGTGCACCAGGGCCAGCAGGATCGCGCCGTAGTTGCTCTGCAACGCCGTGCGGCGTTGCAATTCCGTGAGGATCTGTTCGGGGTTGGCGTCGCGGCGCAGCTCCACCACCACCCGCATGCCGTCGCGGTCGGATTCGTCGCGGATGTCGGCGATGCCGTTGAGCTTGCCGTCGTTCACCTGCTCCGCCAGCTTCTCGATCCAGCCCGCCTTGCTCAGCTGATACGGCAGCTCGGTGATCACCACGGCACCGCGCTTGTGGCGCCCCTTGCCCGGTTGGATCTCCTCGATGTGGGCGACGCCCCGCATGGGGATGCTGCCCCGCCCGTAGAGGTAGGTGTCGCGCACGCCGCTGCCGGTGAGCACTTCGCCGCCGGTGGGGAAGTCGGGCCCGGGCACCAGCTCCAATAGCTTTTCGTCGCTGAGATCCGGCTTGCGCACCAGGGCGATCAGCGCATCCACCACCTCCCCCAGGTTGTGGGGGGGGATGTTGGTAGCCATGCCCACGGCGATGCCGGTGCAGCCGTTGAGTAGCAGGAAGGGCAGCTGGGCCGGCAGCACCGTCGGCTCCTGCTGGGAGCCGTCGAAGTTGGGGGCGAAATCAACGGTGTTGTCGCCGATTTCATCGAGCATCGCCTCGTTGGCGATCGGGGCCAGGCGCGTCTCCGTGTAGCGCATGGCGGCCGGTGGGTCGTCGTCCACCGAGCCGAAGTTGCCGTGGCCATCCAGCAGCGGGTTGCGGCTGGCGAAGGTCTGCACCAGGCGCACCAGGGCGTCGTACACCGCCTGGTCGCCATGGGGGTGGTACTTGCCGAGCACGTCGCCCACCACGCGGGCGCATTTGCGATAGGGCCGATCCGGGGTGAGCCCCAGCTCGTGCATGGCGAAGAGGATGCGCCGCTGCACCGGCTTGAGGCCATCGCGGGCATCGGGCAGGGCCCGCCCCACGATCACGCTCATGGCGTACTCGAGGTAGGAGCGCTGCATCTCCTGATGCAGGTCCACGGGCTCGATGCGGCCGTCGCCGATGGGCATCCGTTACCTGAGCCGGGGGCCGAACGTGCGCGTCAGCCTACCGATGGTGTCACGGTTCGTCGTCGCCGTTGCTGGCACCGGCGTTGGCCTGGGCCCGCTCCACATCGGCCTTGAGGGGTGCTTCCGCCAGCAGCTTGGCGGTGGAGCCCCGCAGGCGAGTGCCCCAGAGCTGTTCCTTCTGATAGCTCTCCAGCACGTAGTTGGGGTCGCCGGCCAGGGCCTTGTGGGCGAGCTCCAAGCTCTCGGGGTTGCCCGGTTTCTGGCCGTTCAGGGCCGCCGCCAGGGCCAGCATCGGCTCGGCGGCGCTGGGTTTGATGCCGAGCACCCGGCGCCAGCGTTTGATCGCCTCCGCATCTTTCTGTTGCTCGTACAGCACGATGGCCTGGTTGTTGATCGCCTCCCAGAAATCGCCGCGCAGGCCTGAGGCCCGCTCGAAGGACGCCAGGGCGTCGCCCCCCTTGCCCATCAGGATGTAGGCGTTGCCGAGATCGAAGTAGGCGCCTGCGTTTTTATCGTCGAGCTTGAGGCCCTGGCGGATCAGTTCCACCGCCTGCTGGGGCTGGCTTTGCTTCAGCGCCAGCGACCCCTGGGCAAACAGGATGCCGGGATTGCGTGGGTCGAGTTCCCGGGCTCGGGCCAGGGACGTGCCCGCCTCCTTGTTCTGTCCGCTGCGCAGTTGGGCCTCCGCCAGCAACACCCAGCCACGGGGGTCAGCCGGGATCAGTTGCACGGTGAGGGCCGCCAGTCGGGCGGCGTCTTCGGCCTGGCCGATGCGCAGCAGCCGTGCGGCCGCCTGGGCGATGCCCAGACCAGCCCCTTCCAGGTTGCGCGAGCTCGGGGTGAGCACATAGGGCACGAAGGCCACGCTCAACAGCACCGGAGTTGCCGCCAGGGACTTCAACCAGCGCGCAACCATCGATGCAGGGCGTTCAGGTCTCAGGTTAGGCGTCGCGTCCCGGGTTGACCGCCCGCTCAGGGGCCTGTGCGGCTCGGATGTTGCGGCGCCACATGGCCGGTTTGATCCGCCGCAGGGCGGAGGCGCGCAGGTTGTCGTCCCACTGGGCATCGCTCCAGCTGAGGGCCTCCTGGGCCTGCAGATCCAGCCACCAGGGCCGCGGCTGCAGGTCGGGGTCGTCGCTGCTGGGTAGGGGCTTGTGGTTCCACGGGCAGACGTCCTGGCAGATGTCACAACCGGCCACCCAGCCCTGCAGGTTGGCGGCGATGGCCTCTGGGAGCTCCGGGTCGCGGTTTTCGATCGTGTGGAAGGCGATGCAGCGGCGGGCATCCACCACGAATGGTTCGGTGATGGCGGCGGTGGGGCAGGCGTCCAGGCAGGCGCTGCAGGCGCCGCAGGCGGGCTGGGCCGGTGGGTCGGCCGGCAGCTCCAGGGTGGTGAGCAGGTGGCCCAGCAGCAGCCAGGAGCCGCGGCCGCGGTGGATCAGGTTGCCGTGCTTGCCAATCCAGCCAAGGCCCGCCTGCTCCGCCCAGGCCTTGTCCAGCAATGGGGCGCTGTCCACACAGGCCCGCCAGCGCACCCCGGGTTCCTGCTGCTCCAGCCAGCGCCCCAGGGCCCGCAGCCGCCCATCGATCAGCCGGTGGTAGTCGCGTCCCCAGCCGTAGCGCGCCACCTTGAGGCTGCCCGGGGCCCGTTCTGCCTCCACGTAGTACGGCAGCCCCACCGCCACCAGGCTGCGCACCCCCGGCAGCAGGTGCCGCACATCGCGCCGGCGCGGGTCCGCCATCCAGGCCATGTCCGCCTGGTGGCCGGCCGCCAACCAGCGCTCCAGGGCGGCGGTGCGCAGGGGCAGGCGCGAATCGCCCTCCACCGCGGCGATCCCCACCGGGTCAAACCCCAGCTGCCGGGCCTGGGCCTTGATCGTGTCGGCTCGATTCACCGCCCCTACGATTGCGCGATTGCGTCAATTCCACTGTGAGTTCAGCAGCGTCCGGCCGCTTCGCCACCCTGTTCCGTTGGCTCGGCCTCACCCTGGTGGTGTTGCTGGCGCTGCAGTTGCTCGCCGTGCTGGCGGTGAATGGGTGGGGCGATGAAAGCTTCCGCCAGCTGGTGTCCACCACGCTGATCACCCAGTCGCCGATGGCGTTCGTGGGCATGCTGCTGATGCTGATTGGCGCCCGCCTCGATGAGCCGGTGCCTGGCCGCACGCCCCTGCGTCTGTTCGTGTGCATCGTCAGCGGCCTGCTGGCCTTGGGGCTGCTGATCACCATCCCGGTCACCATCAGCGGCGATCGCGCCCTGAGCGACCAGGCCAACCAGGCCCTGCTGGCCCAGGGCGGTCAGCTGGCCATGGCCCGCTCCCAGCTGGAGAACCCCCAGGTGATTGACCAGGTGATCCTGCAGGGGGAGCAGGCCGGTCAGATCCCCGCCGATGCCAGCGAAGCCGAGAAGCAGCAGATCGCGAAGTCGTTCATGGACCGTCAGCTGCAGCAGGCGCAGGATCAGCTCAAGCAGGCCGAAAACCGCCGCGATCTGGCCGCCAATCAGCGCCGCATCGGCGGCACCGGCACCTCGCTGGTGCTGGTGGCGGCGTTCACCCTGCTGGCCCTGGTCGCTGTGCTGTGAGGCCGGCTGGCTAAGTTGCAGCTACCCGCTGTTCTCCGGTTCCCCCGGCCCTCGTAGGTGCAAGCCAGTCCTAGACCTGAGCAGCCGCTGGGTGACCGTCTCCAGCAGGACCTCAAGAACGACCTGATCGCCGGGCTGCTGGTGGTCATCCCGTTGGCCACCACCATTTGGTTGGCCACCACGGTGAGCCGCTTCGTGCTGGCGTTTCTCACCTCGATCCCCAAGCAGCTCAATCCGTTCAATACCCTCAACCCCCTGCTCCAGGAGCTGATCAACCTGGGGTTGGGCCTGTTGGTGCCCCTGCTGGCGATCCTGCTGATCGGCCTGATGGCCCGCAACATCGTGGGCCGCTGGCTGCTGGAGTTCGGCGAGGGCACGCTGCAGCGGATTCCCGTGGCCGGCTCGGTCTACAAGACCCTTAAGCAGCTGCTGGAAACCTTCCTGCGCGACAACTCCAGCCGCTTCCGCCGTGTGGTGCTGGTGGAGTACCCCCGCGAGGGCCTCTATGCCCTGGGGTTTGTGACCGGTGTGCTGGGGGCCACCCTCTCCGCGGGTTTTGAGAAGCCGATGCTGAGCGTGTTCATCCCCACCGCCCCCAACCCCACCACCGGCTGGTACGCCGTGGTGCCGGAGGGTTCGGTGAAGGACCTCGATCTCTCGGTGGAGGACGCCTTCCGCACGATCATTTCCGCGGGCATCGTCAACCCTGACGAGCGCGAAACCCCGGCCAGCCGCAGTTTCTCGAGCCTGTTGGCCCAGCTGCGTGCGCCGGCCTATTCCCCTCTCCCCACCAATAAGGCCTGATGCAGAGCCGCACCGTTGCCCGCGAACTGGCCCTGCTGATGCTGGGTCAGGTGAGTGACCGAGCGTCGTCCGGCGGCGGTGGCGCTGCGGCCCCTGCGGCGGATCCGGCGCTGGATGCCCTGTTGCTGCAGGCCCTCACCACCCTCAGCCAGCACGTGCGTGAGGCCCTCGATCAGGCGGCCACGGAGCTGCAGGAGGCCCAGCAGCGGTTGCTTGATAGCGAACTTCAGGACGAGGGCAGTGCTGAACAGATGCCCAAGGTGCGTCAGCACCTGCAGGACGGCCTGGCCCATGCCGAGCAGGGACTCAATCGGTTGTCCGCCAGCCTGGAGCTGCCGCGGCTGTTGATGCTCTCCGACCAGGAGGAGATTCGCCGCGCCGCCGTGGACCGTGCCCGGGCCGTGCTGCGCAGCCGCATCGATCTGGATCAGCGGCTGGATGCGGTGATGGAAGGTTGGCGGCTCACCCGGCTGCCCCGGATCGACCGCGACATCTTGCGTTTGGCGGCTGTGGAGATCGAGCAGTTCCAGACCCCCGCCGCGGTGGCCTGCAATGAGGCGGTGGAACTGGCTAACCGCTACAGCGATGAGCAGGGCCGCCGCATGATCAACGGCGTGCTGCGGCGCTTTACCAGCGCACCCGCCCAGCGCTAGGTCGGCCATGGTTTACGACTGGTTCACCCGCAGCGGGGCCCCGGAGAACGGCGACAGCCCGGAGCCGACTGAACAGCCCGATGCCCCGGTGGCGGCTGAGGCGGCTCCGGCGGCCCCCGTCGCTGACTCTGGTGTGGATCAGGACGCCCTGGAGTGGGCGCGCCAGGCCTATGCCCGCCTCAAGGCCCAGCAGGAGGCGGAGAAACAACAGGCGGCCCCCGAGCCTTCAGCACCACCAACCACCGCGGCTGTCGAACCCCCCGTCACGGTTCCCGAGCCTGAGCTCGAGCCCGCAGCCCAGCCCGAGCCTGCAGCCGCCCCGCCAGCGGGCCTGTCGCTGCTGGAGCAGGCCGCGGCCCAACGGGCCCAGCGCCAGCAGGAGTTGCTGGAACGGGCGATCGACACCCCACCAGCGCCGGTGCCCGCTCCCATCCCAGCGGCCCCGGCCGATGAGGCGGCCCCCCAGCTCGGGGCTTTCGACGACGACTTCACCTGGTCGGCCGAAGTGCTGGCGGCCCAGGGCCGCCAGCTCGATCAGATCTCCCTGGAGGAAATCGATTGGCTGGGGCGCCTGCGCCGCGGCATGGAGAAGACCCGCCAGGGCTTCGTCACCCAGCTGCTGGACAACCTGGGCGATGACCCCCTCACCCCCGAGGTGCTCGACGACCTGGAAACCCTGCTGCTGCGGGCGGATGTGGGGGTGCAGGCCACCGATCAGGTGCTGGAGGCCCTGCGCAAGCGCCTCAATGAGGAGGTGGTGGAGCCGCAGGAGGGCATCCGCTTCCTCAAGCAGCAGCTGTGCAACCTGCTGGACACTCCGATCCAGGCCAGCGGCTCCGCCCTGTTGGCCCCGGAGCGAGGCCGTCTGAATGTGTGGCTACTGGTGGGGGTGAACGGCGTGGGCAAGACCACCACCCTCGGCAAGCTGGCCAACCTGGCCATTCGCAGCGGCTACAGCTGTCTGATCGCCGCCGCTGACACCTTCCGCGCGGCCGCCGTGCAGCAGGTGCAGGTGTGGGGGGAGCGCAGCGGCGTCACCGTGGTGTCCAATCCATCGGCCAACGCTGACCCCGCTGCCGTGGTGTACGACGCCATCGGTGCGGCCCAGGCCAAGGGCACCGACCTGGTGCTGGTGGACACCGCCGGTCGCCTCCAGACCAAACACAACCTGATGGAGGAGCTGGCCAAGGTGCGCCGCATCGTCGACAAGCTGGCGCCCGATGCCCTGGTGCAGTCGTTGCTGGTGCTGGATGCCAGCCAGGGCCAGAACGGCCTCAAACAGGCCATGGCCTTTGCCCAGGCCGCTGGCCTCACGGGCGTGGTGGTCACCAAGCTCGACGGCAGCTCCCGTGGTGGCGTGGCCCTGGCGGTGTCGTCGGAAGCGGGGCTGCCGATTCGCTTCATCGGTGCCGGTGAGGGGATCCGCGATCTGCGCCCCTTCAACAGCTTTGAGTTTGTGGAGGCGCTGCTGGCCAAATAGGGCCCAGCCCGGCAGCTGAGGCAAACGCCGCTATCTTGCGGGCACTTCGCGGCCGCTCGGTGAGCAGCACGCCGCCCTCCAGTTCCCCTGAGCGTGTGGCTGCGGCCCGGCCCCTGACGGCGATCGGCTCGCTGCGGCAGCTGCTGGATAGCCTCAGCCGCGAGCAGCACCGCAACCAGGAGCTGCTCTCCTCCCTGGGCTTTGCCCTGCGCAGTTTCACCAACCTGGGCCGCTTCCTGGAACTGGTGCCCCTGGTGGCGGCCCGGTTGGTGGAGGCGGAGGGGGCGGTGCTGGTGGTGCTGCACCCCGACGGGCGCCTCTGGCGTGAGCAGCTGCACGCCAATCCGGCGGATCCCGCCTGCGGGGAGCTGTTGCGTCAGCTGGCCAGCCTCAGCGATGAGCAGTTGCTGCAGGCCTCCGGTGATGAGGCGGTGGCGCAGCTGTTGGACCGCCTGGTGCGACGTCAGCTGGCGGAGCGGCCCCTGTTCGCCACCTCCGTGGTGGCCCGCAGCCGGGTGCGCGGACGCCTGTATGTGTTCGGCCCCCGCAGCGGTCTGAGCTGGAGTGACACCCACCGGCGCCACGCCCAGCTGGTGGCGGATCTCACCGGCGTGGCGATCGAAAGTGAGCAGCTGTTGCAGGAGGCCCGCCGCCACGAACGGGTGGAGCGGCAGCTCTCCACCGGCGCCGAGATCCAGTCGCAGTTGCTGCCCGACCACTGCCCGGTGATCGATGGGGTGGACCTGGCGGCTCGCTGCCGGCCTGCCTTCCAGGTGGGCGGCGATTACTACGACTTCATCCCCACCCGGCCCCAGCTGCTGGGCCGGCGCCGCGAGCAGGGCCGCTGGGCCCTGGTGATCGGCGACGTGATGGGCAAGGGGGTGCCCGCTGGCCTGTTGATGAGCCTGCTGCGGGGCATGCTGCGGGCTGAGGTGCTCAGCGGCCTGCCGCCGGATCGCATCCTGCACGACCTCAACCAATTGGCCCAGGAGGACCTGGCCCAGTCGCACCGGTTCGTGACGCTGTTCTATTCCGACTACGACCCGCGCACCCGCCTGCTGCGCTACGCCAACGCCGCCCACAACCCGCCGTTGATCTGGCGGCGCCTGCGCAACGCCGTGGAGCGGTTGGATGCGCCGGGGCTGTTGATCGGCCTGCAGCCGGAGGCGCAGTACGGCTGTGAGCAGATCGTGCTCGACCCGGGTGATGTGCTGCTCTGCTACACCGACGGCGTCACCGAGGCCTCGGGCCTCAACGGCGAACGGTTTGATGAACAGCGGTTGCTGCAGGCCCTGCAGGCGGCGTGCCGCAGCGGGGTGGGGGCCCAGGGCATCCTCGATCAGCTGTTTGCCCGCCTCGATCGCTTCGTGGGGCCCGACCGCCCCCTCGAGGACGACGCCTCGATGGTGGTGTTCCAGGTGCGCGATGAGGTGATGTTGCCCTCGCTGAGTCGCCTGCCAAGCTGACCCCAGCCACCGTTGCGGGCCCGATGGCCGTTGATTCCTCCTCCTCCACTTGGAGCCAGCGGTTCGAGCAAGGTCTGCATCCGGCGATCGAGCGCTTCAACGCTTCGATCGGTTTTGACATCACTCTTCTTCAGCACGACCTGGACGGCTCCATCGCCCACGCCCGCATGCTGGCCAGCACGGGCGTGATCAGTGGCGAGGAGGCTGAGCAGTTGGTGGCCGGCCTGGAGCAGGTGCGGGCCGAGGCCGCCGCCGGCAGCTTCAACCCCGGCCTCGAAGACGAGGACGTGCACTTCGCCGTGGAGCGGCGCCTGATCGCCCTGCTGGGGCCCCTGGGCAAGAAGCTGCACACCGGTCGCTCCCGCAACGACCAGGTGGGTACTGATCTGCGCCTGTGGCTGCGGGGCCAGATCGAGGCTATCGACGGAGCCCTGGTGCGGTTTGAGCGGGCGCTGTTGGGCCAGGCGGAGGCCCACGCCGAGGTGCTGATTCCGGGCTACACCCACCTGCAGCGGGCCCAGCCCATCTGCCTGGCCCACCACCTGCTGGCCTATGTGGAAATGGCGGAGCGCGACCGGGCCCGCTTGCGGGACCTGCGCCAGCGCGTCAACATCTGCCCCCTCGGTGCCGCGGCCCTGGCGGGCACGCCGGTGCCGATCGATCGGCGCCACACCGCCGCCGCCCTGGGGTTCGACGACGTTTACGCCAACAGCCTCGATGCGGTGAGCGACCGCGACTTCGCCGTGGAATTCAGCGCCGCCGCCAGCCTGGTGATGGTGCACCTCAGCCGCCTCAGCGAGGAGGTGATCCTCTGGGCCAGCGAGGAGTTCCGCTTCGTGACCCTCACCGATCGCTGCGCCACCGGCAGCAGCCTGATGCCTCAGAAGAAGAACCCCGATGTGCCGGAGCTGGTGCGTGGCAAGTGCGGCCGGGTGTTTGGCCACCTGCAGGGGTTGCTGGTGATGATCAAGGGGCTGCCCCTGGCCTACAACAAGGACTTCCAAGAGGACAAGGAGGCCCTGTTCGACACGGTGGCCACCACCCTGGCCTGCCTGGAGGCGATGGCGATCCTGTTGGAAGAGGGTCTGCAGTTCCAGCCGGAGCGGCTGGAGCAGGCGGTGGGCTCCGATTTCTCCAATGCCACCGATGTGGCCGATTACCTGGTGGCCAAGGGGGTGCCGTTCCGGGAGGCCTACCAGTTGGTGGGAGGCCTGGTGAAGACCTGCCTCCAGGAGGGGATCTTGCTGCGGGATCTTCCCCTGGAGCGCTGGCAGGCCCTGCATGGGGCCTTTGAGGGCGACATCTACGCCGCCATTGCCCCCCGCCAGGTGGTGGCCGCCCGCCGCAGCGAGGGGGGCACCGCTTTTGAGCAGGTGCGGCTGCAATTGCAGCGCGCCCAATCCCGTCTTCAGGACTAATGTTCGGGGGCTGAATTTCGCCGGATCGGCCCCTTCGGCCCGTGAGCATTTTTGTAGGCAACCTCCCCTTCCGCGCTGAACAGGAGGATGTGGCTGAACTCTTCGCCCCCTACGGCGAGGTCACCAACTGCTTCCTGCCCCTAGAGCGCGACACCGGTCGCAAGCGTGGTTTCGCCTTCGTGGAACTCGCCGATGAGGACAGCGAGAACCGCGCCATCGATGGCCTGCAGGGGGCCGAACTGATGGGCCGGCCGCTGCGCATCAACAAGGCCGAGCCCCGCAGCAACGCTGGCGGCGGTGGAGGGGGTGGTGGCTATGGCGGCGGCGGCGGCCCCCGCCGTGGCGGTGGTGGTTACGGGGGCGGAGGGGGCTATGGAGGCTCCGCTGGCGGCGGCAGCGCCTATGGCGA
>Ga0310330_100095_pt1 | contig 24278 bp, 16 predicted proteins | sample LakMicDCLTotalB5_FD_195544 | JGI IMG/M metagenome (GOLD analysis project Ga0310330, IMG submission 195544) | Enriched freshwater cyanobacterial communities from Lake Michigan, Michigan, United States - MI23.DCL.Total.B5 (v2) (version 2) | ecosystem: Environmental > Aquatic > Freshwater > Lake... | reverse complement strand
AGTGGATCCGCCATCCAGTAGGTGAGCTTGTAGCTGCTGGTGGCGTTGCCGAATTGCTCGACGGTGGCCCTAGCTGCTGGCTCTGCCAACACGCCCGCTTGGACCCTGGCCACCTCCTCCAGCCGGGTGATCACCTCGGCCGGGTCGATGGTGCTCAACACTGTCGCCATCAGGACGCCGCGGCGCATCCGGTCGCTGCCGGTGAAAGTGGCCGTGGTGGAGGTGAAGAAGGTTTGGTTAGGGATTAGCAACTCGGCGTTGTCGCTGCGGCGCCAGAGCACCGCCGCCCGCAGCCCCAGCCGGCGCACTTCGCAGGCTTCGCCATCAATGATCAGCACCTCCCCAGGCCGCACCGAGCCTTCAAACAGCAACCACAGGCCACTGATGAAGTTGGAGAACACCTCCTTGACGCCAAAGCCCAGGCCCACCGACAGGCCACCGGCGATGGCGAACAGGCCGGTCTGGCTAAAGCCCAGGTCGCCCAAGGCCCAGATGATGCCGATGCTCACGAGGCAATACCGCACGATCAGCTCTAGGGCGCGGCGGCTGCTGTCGCCCATGCCCAGGCCACGTTGGCAAATCCAGCCGAGGGCGGTAGCGGGCGGCCCCGAGCCGATCGCCAAAACGTAGAGCACCACAGCCACTTGGAAGAGGCTGCCGAGGTTGGTGGCGGAGCCGAATAGGCGGCCTAAGGGCAGGTTCGACAACTCCTGCAGGTTGTCCACCGCATCGAGGCCGATGAGCACCGTGGCGAGAAGTAGGGCCGGCCTCAGTAAGCGGCTCGACAGTCGGGAGGCCGTCACTGGATCGAGCCAGCGGTTGAGGAGCTGGTGCTCCACCAACCCCAAGCTCAGCCAGGCGGCCTTGATTTGGGCCACCAGCAGCACTAATCCGCTTTGCTGACCCGCCAATATCAGCAGCGGGATCGCAACGACTAGGGCTGCTGCTTCGGCGAGGGGGATGGAGGGCTTCTTGATCCAGCGCAAGCGGGGCATCCACCCAAGCCAGGGGGATTGGGCCAGCCAGCGACCCAGCAACACCGCCAGTCCAATCACGACTAGCTGCTTTTGGACATCCGGCCTCTGCAGGAAACCCAGCCAGCTGAACATCGCCAGAAGCAAGTCGCCCATCAGGGTTGCCTCAGGATATCGATCAGTTGTTGGCTGGCCTGCTCGGGTTTGATCACATCAACCACCAGTTTGGTGAAGATACTTTCAATCTCTGGCAAGTGCTTTTTGATCCGATTGAGCGACAGAGTCGATTCCGCATTAAAGTAGCTCTGTTGAAATTGCTGCTGAGCATTCACCAGGGCTTTTAGCCTGCTGGAACTGGTGACAGGTGGCGTTGCGTAGCGATTCACAGGCAGCATTTGCTGGCTGTTGAGGGAAAGGGTGCGCTGGGCCAAGGGGTTGAGTTGCAGGATGCCAAGATCCATGGCTATCTGGCGCGTTTGTGGTGACGAATTGATGCCAAAGGCCAGAACCCTCAGTAGCGAACCGGGCGAGGCTGGTCCATTGGGGCCTGCGGGAAGGCTAGCCACGCCAAGGTTTTCGCCCATGGTTTGCTTTAGCCTGGGCAGATTAAAACTTAAGCAACTGATCCAATCGAGCTGGCCTTTGCTGAGGCCATCAAGCAAGTCTTCATCATTATTGAAGAAATTGACATGGCTCTGGCCTGCTGCATCTCCTAGCCAGGTCAGCCAAGCTGTAATTCTGGCCCGTTCGCTGGCATCGACTGGCTCCATTGGGGTTGCCTGTGATTGAAGCAGGTGCCCAATGGGCTGGTTTGCGCCCAGGGATCCCGTGGTCCACCAGAGGCTTTGGGGGAAAATCGAAAGGCCAATCTGCCGCCCTTTGGCGGCTAACTCCATCAGCTCTTTAAGAGTGGCGGGCGGACTCGGGATGCGAGTCCTGTTGTAGCAGCTGAGCTGGGGCTCGATGGCAACGGGTAAGGCGGTTAGCCCGCCTTTGACCTCGACCCTGGAACGCACCCAGGGTTCCAGACTGTTTTGTACGGCTGCCGGGACTTGGATCTTGGAGGTCAGACCTTCGTTGAGCAGATCTACGGCAGTGGAGGCATTCACAATCAGTAGATCAGGGCCTAGGCCCCGGCCATTGCGTCGTCGGAGTTCTTGTTTAAGTTGCTGCTCTTGAAAGACGATAATGTTGAGATTCATATGAACGTCTGGATGTAAGCGCTTGTAGGTTCGTAGTATGGGATCCCAAACGCTGCGGAGATTCGCCTTGCTCAAGCTGGCGGAGTCGGGGGCGACGATATAGACGATCAGGGTCTGCCGTTGCATGAACTTCGGCGTTTGGCAGGCTTGCAAACTAAGGGCCAGTCCGAGCCCGAGGCCTAGCCGTAGCCCCCGCCAAATGGCTAGGTCCCTGGGCCTAAAGGGAGCCTTCGTTGGCCACCGTTGGGGCTGCCGCTCAAACACGCAGCACCTCGGCATTGCGGGCTTCCAGTTGCTGCCGCCGTTGCTGGTTGCTGAGGCCATCGCTGCCGGGCAGCTGGTCGGCCATCAACTTGAGCCACTCCATCAATTGTTCGAGTTGTTTCTCGATGGGCAACACCCCTAGGCCCCGGGCCAAGACCTTGGCGGTGCTGCCGGGGCCGCCCTGGTAAACGAGGCGTCCATGCAGGTGTTGGGGCAGGGCCTGGCGAAGCAGGCGGAAGGCCGGTTCCTCCATCGGTGTTTCCAGGGCAATATTTGGTTTCTCTGGTTTGATCCGGGAGAAGCCGCAGCGCTTAGCGAGTAATTTTAGCTGCATCAATTGAAGCAGGCTTTGTACCGGGGCGGGGATAGCGCCGTAGCGATCCACCCAGCCAGCGGCCAGTTCCACCAGGGTCTCCATGCTGTCGCACTCGGCGGCGGCCCGGTAGGCGGCGATCTTCTCGTCGTTTTCGGTGATCCAATCGCCTGGAATGAAGGCGGTGATGGGGAGGTCGATCTGGGTATCATCAACGGCTGGGATGTCCTGGCCCTGGATTTCGGCCAGGGATTCCTGCAGCATCTCCATATAAAGATCGAAGCCGATTGTTTCCATTTGGCCGCTTTGCTCCACCCCGAGCAAATTGCCCACCCCGCGAATTTCCATATCGCGCATGGCGAGCTGGTAGCCAGATCCCAGCTGGGCAAATTCCTGGATGGCGCGCAGTCGCTGGCGGGCCGCCTCTGATAGGGAGGCATTTCCGGGGTAGAACAGCCAGGCGTGGGCCTGGATGCCGCTGCGGCCGACGCGGCCGCGCAGCTGATAGAGCTGGGCTAGGCCGAATTTATGGGCGTCCTCGATCAAGATCGTGTTCACCCGGGGAATATCGAGCCCGCTTTCCACAATTGTGGTGCAGAGCATCAAATCGGCTTCGCCCGCATTAAAGGCCACCATGGCGCTTTCCAATTCGCCTTCAGCCATCTGGCCGTGGGCCACCAGCAGGCGTAGGCCTGGCACCATCTGGCGCAACTGGCCGGCCACATCCTCGATGCCCTCCACCCGTGGCACCACATAGAAAATCTGGCCGCCGCGATCGAGTTCCTGGCGGATGGCGCTGCGCACCGCCTCCTCATCAAGGGCGGCTAGGTGGGTTTTGATCGGCCGGCGCAGGGGCGGCGGTGTGGTGATCAGACTCATCTCGCGCACACCCGAGAGGCTCATGTAGAGGGTGCGGGGGATCGGCGTGGCCGAGAGGGTCAGCACATCCACGTCCTTGCGTAGGGCCTTGATTTTTTCCTTCTGATGCACGCCAAAGCGCTGCTCCTCATCCACCACCAGCAACCCCAGTTGCTTGAAGTGGGTGCCCTTGCCCAGCAGCTGGTGGGTGCCGACGACCACATCCACGTTGCCTTCGCCCAGGCCCGCCAGGATTGTTTTGCGCTCGAGCGTGGTGCGGAAGCGGTTGAGCAGGGCCACCTTGAGGGGATAGGGGGCGAAGCGTTCACTGAGGGTGCGCCAGTGCTGCTGGGCCAGCACCGTGGTGGGGGCCAGCAGGGCCACCTGTTTGCCGGCGGTGACCGCCTTGAAGATGGCCCGGATCGCCACTTCCGTTTTGCCAAAGCCCACATCGCCGCACACCAGGCGGTCCATGGGCTGGGAGCGCTCCATGTCCCGCTTGACATCGCTGATGGCCTTGAGCTGGTCGGGGGTGGGTTCGTAGGGGAAGGAGTCTTCGAGTTCGTTTTGCCAGGGACCATCGGCGGGGAAGGCAAAGCCCGGCGCCTGGTGCCGTTCGGCGTAAAGCTTGACCAGGTCGAGCGCCACCTTGCGCACCGCCTTTTGGGCCCGCTCCTTGGCCTTGGCCCAGGCCGTGCCGCCCATGCGGTTGAGATCGGGGGGGGCATCGGTGCTGGCTCGGTAGCGGCCCAGGCTCCCCAACTGGTCGGCGGCCACCCGCAGCAGGCCATCGGCGTACTGCACCACGAGGTAATCGCGGGATTCGCCGCTGATCGCCAGTTTTTCCAGCTTGAGGAAGCGGCCGATGCCGTGGTTGCGGTGCACGACAAAATCGCCGGGCTGCATCTTGCCGGGATCTACCGTGCGGCTGGCAGCCTTGCGCCGCCGGCGTACATAGCCCGTGGCTGTTAACGACTGCTGGCCGAAGAATTCCCGATCGGTAATTAAAACAAGCTTCCAGGCCGGCAGTTGCAGGCCCTCCAGTTCGGCCGTGCCCCGGGTTTTAAGGGCAACCGGTGTGTTTTGGTCGATCAGCCGGTTGATCGTGGCGAAGTCGCCGGGATTGGGCACAAAGCGGCTGATGCAGTCGTGTTCCTCCAGCAGGGCCACCGCCCGGGACGGCTGGGCCGAGAGCAGCCACACCCGCGCCTTCTCGGCCTGGAAGCCGCGCACCAGGGCCGCCAACTTGCCAAAGGCATTGGGATAGGCGGGCACCGAGCGGCTGGCTAAATCAAAGCTGTTGGGGTGGTTGTCGGTTTCATTGAGTTCGGCCAGGTCGAAGCCGGCAAAGCTTTCGACCTGCTCCAGGGCTTCCCGGGGGTCGATGTGGAGAGAGGCCGGCAGCAGGTTGGCGCCAGCCGCGGCCCCCGGAGCCTCGGCCCTAGGGGCCGCTTCGCCTAGGTCGGCAATCCCATCGGCGTAATGGGCACTGGCATGGTCAAACCACTGTTGGCCATGGGCCAGGCAGTGGCGCCGTTCATCGATCGCGACCAGGGTGGCGGCGGGCAGGTAATCGAGCAGGGAGGCTGGCTGGGCATAGGCCAGCCCCAGCAGGCGCCGCATGCCTTCGGGGGTGCCACCTTCCAGCAGCTGGTCGAGGGCCTCGGGGCTGAGCAGCTGCTCGAGCCCCGCCGGCATCGAGTCCCGCAGGGCATCGGCGATCAGGGGGCCATGGCCGGTGGGGGTGAGACGCACCACCTCAATCGCATCCAGCGAGCGTTGACTAGCGGGGTCAAATTCCCGCAGTTTTTCGAGCTCTTCGCCGAAGAACTCCAGCCGCACCGGCAGTTCGGTGCTCACCGGAAAGACATCCACAATGTCTCCGCGGCGGCTCCAGCTGCCCTCCTGTTCGATCGTGGCGACCCGTTCATAGCCCAGGCGGCTGAGGGTCTGGCCGAGGGTCTCTAGGTTGACGCTATCGCCCTTGCGCAGGCTGTGGCAGTGGGCCTTGAGGGCCGCTGGCGGCGGCAGGTGGGGTTGCAGGGCCCGCTCGGTAGCCACGATCGCCAGGCGGCTGGATCCCCCATCAAGCAGCTCGCTGAGCACCTGCAGTTGGCCCCAGGTGATTTCGCTGGTGGGATCGAAGGGTTCGTAGGGAGAGCCCTCGCTGGTGGGGTACAGCAGGCTGCTGCTCCAGCCCATCAGTTCCAGTAGCGACGCCCAGCGGCCTGCCTCCTCCAGGGTTGGCACCACCACCAGCAGGGGGGCTCCGGCCGCCGAGGCCAGGGCGCTGCTGATCAGGGCCCGGGCTGCCCGTCCTGCACCACTGAGCCGCAGCCGCTCTGTCCGCTTGCTGCGCTCCAGCACTTCACCGGTGAGGGTCACCTGCTGGAGCTGGCGAACCAGGGCGGTGAGCGGCATCGGCGGGGCAGGTGCGGGGAGGTGACGATCCTCGCAAGCGGCACGGCGGCAGTGCTGGTTCCGAGGGGGGATCCCCTTAGCCCAGGGCCTGGCGCAGGGAGGCCAGGCCGAAGAGCAGGAACAGGCCGGCGCTGAGGCGATAGAGCACCCGTTCACTAATGCGGCCGCCAATCCATTGGCCGGCTCCCACCGCCAGCCAGGTGACCAGGCCGTGGCCCAACAGGCTGCCGGCCAGCAGTCCGGCAAAGCTGAAGGAGGGGGCGGTGGCCATGAAAATCGTGGCGAACTGGGTACGGTCGCCCAATTCGGCGATAATGATTAGGGCGAAGGCCTCCCAGATCACGGCCCAGGCTGTGGCGATCGGATGGCCGACTTCAGCGGCGTTCACGGCGGCTTCGGCGTCATCGGCTTCGTCTTGGGCCGCATTGGCCCCCATGGCCTGGGCGTCGATGAGCAGCTTGAGACCGAAGCCCCCGAATAGGGCAGCGGCCAGCCAGGGCACCAGGCCGGCCGGCAAAAGTTCCCGCAGGCCGTAGCCCAGGCCCAGGGAAATCAGGGTGACCACGGCCAGGGCGGCGAAGGCGCCGATGAACACCCAGCGGGGCCTGTGGCGGGCCGCCAGGATCAGGGCCATGAAGAAAGTCTTGTCCCCCAGTTCCGCTAGGGAGATGGCCGTGAGACTCGATCCAAAGGCCGCCAGGCCTGGATCACTAGTGATAAGGGCAAAGGTCATGGCTGCATCCTTGGCCTGAAAGCGGTCGACTTGGCGTCATGGTTGCTTCAGAGACCACAGTGGATCAACAGCCCGGACCACCCCTATCAGGCAGATCCGCCTTCAATGAGGGTTTTAAGACTAGGTCTTGGGCTGCCTTGGGCATCAATCGCCCCAGGGCAAGTCGAGCCAGGTTCAGCGGCCAGGGGCCTGCTCGGCGGCGGAGAGGGGCCGCCCCGTGGGCGAGGTGGTTGGCCTGGCGTTCGGGGTTGCGCTAGGGCTTTGCCCCTCAGACGGGGTGGGGGCTGGGCTGCCCATGGCGGCGCCGATCGAGCGGCAGTAGGCCACCGGATCCGCTTCGGCGGCTAGCCCGAGGGCATTGCGTAACAGCTCGATTTGCTGAACGGTGGCTTGGCCCAGTTGGGCATGGGCCTGTTCGCAGGCGGTGCGCTTCCAGGCATGGGGATCGGCGCAGCCGGCTAGACCCGCCGCCAGTACCAGCCCCAGCAGAGCCAGGGGCGTGGTGCCAAGTCCGGGCCTAGCTGGGCTGGAGAGGGAGCCCGAGCCCAGTCTCGGAGTGCTGGGCTTGTCCATGGCACGTGGATCGCGGTTGGCCATCACTTTTTTCAGAGCCGGGTCCATCCTGGCCCTCAACCACGCCGACTGCATCCCTGGAGCAGCTCTCAAGCACCCCTTGGCAACCCTGGGCTGACCAATTCGGCGATGGTCCAGGCGGCTTCCCTAGCCGACCGCCCAGGTCAGCCCTCAGGAGGAGGGCGGTTCCAGCTGAATCGTGCTGTGGGCGATGCCCAGTTCGGCCAGGTGCTCCTTGGCCTTGTGCAGCAGCTCCATGTCATCAACCTCCTGGGGCCGGCGCACCACGTGGGCGGTGAGGGCGATTTGGGAGGTGCTCATGCCCCAGACATGCAGGTGGTGCACATCCAGCACCCCGGGCAGGGTGCGCAGGGCCTGGTCCACCGCGGCCATCTCAATGCCAGGCGGCACGGCGTCCAGGGCCACCTGCATGGCATCGCGCAGCAGGCCCCAGCCGCTCCAGGCCACCGCCAGGCCCACGGCGATGCCGGTGGCGGCATCGAGCCAGTACCAATGGGTGAGCCCCACCACGATGGCGCTCACCAAGACGGCCCCGGACACGGCGGCATCGCCGAGCAGGTGGATCACCGCCGCCCGGCGGTTGAGGTCGTGGCTGTTGTCGTGGCCAAACAGGCGGGCTGAAAACAGGTTGACGACAATGCCGGCAGCGGCGGCCCAGGCCACCGGTGCGCTGATCACCTCGGTGGAGGCGCCCAGGCGCTTGATCCCCTCCATCAGCACCACGGCCGAGGCCATCAGGATCAACACCGCATTGGCCAGGGAGGCCAGCTGGGTGCTGCGGCCAAAGCCGTAGGTGAACCGTTCATTCGGGGCTCGGCTGCTCAGCCGTTCCGCCCCCCAACCGAGCAGCAACCCGGCCACGTCGCCGAGGTTGTGGACGGCATCGCCGATCAGGGCCAGGGAGCCGAAGCCAAAGCCGATCACCAGCTGCAGGGCCGAGAGGCCGCTGTTGAGGATCACGCTCCAGCGAAAGGCCCTGGCCGATCCGCTGCGGTGCTGGTGCTGGCGGGGGTGGGGCTGGCGCTGGATCGCCACCGCCGGGTGGCTGGATCCATTGCCATGCCTGTGGTGATCAGAATGCCTGTGGTGATCGCTGTGGCTTTGGTTGGGAGTACGGCTGTGATCAATGGGCTGGGCCATGGCTCCTAGGCGGGTCAGCGGGTCACAGGGGATGCCAGCAGGGTTGTGATCACCGCGCCCGCAACCACCGTGGGGACCCCGGGAGTCTGCAATGGGGCCAGGCTCAGCAACGGTATCCGCCACGGGATCGTCAGCAAAGCCAGCCAAGGGCCTACCCCTAGGCGGACAGCACCGTGGCGCTCCCAGGCCCGATCAGACGTGGGCTGCCCCGCGCCGGCGCCAGATCCGCACAACCTTCTCCGCCTCCAGATAGACGAAGAACAAGGCACTGACGCCGACACAAATGCCCAGTTCCTGCAGGCTCAAGGGGGTGGTGCCAAAGAAGCCCGAGAGCACCGGCACATAGAGCAGGGCCAATTGCAGGGCCGAGGTCACGACCACCGCCGCCAGTAGGGATGGGTTCGAGAAGGGCGCCACCTGGACCAGGGGGCGGTCGCTGCGGGCGGCCAGGGCATGGCCCATCTGGGCCAGGCAAAGGGTGGTGAACACCATCGTTTGCCAGGGGCCGCCGCTGCGGGCGGAGTACGCCATCAAGGCAATCGTGATTGCCGCGAACACCACGCCGATGCGCAGGATGTAGCGGCCGATGCCCCGGGCGAAGATCGATTCGCCCGGTTGGGCCGGAGGCTTTTGCATCAGGCCGTCTTCGCCGGGCTCCAGGGCTAAGGCCAGGGCCGGCACCCCGTCGGTCACGAGGTTCATCCAGAGAATCTGGAGCGGGGTGAGGGGCACGCCGGTGAGACCGAGCAGGGGCGCCGCCATAATCGTGATTAATTCACCAACATTGCTGCCCAGGATGTATTTCACAAAGCGGCGGATGTTGGCATACACCAATCGCCCTTCTTCAACGGCGCTCACAATCGTGGCGAAATTATCATCCAGTAGCACCATGTCGGCTGCTTCCTTGCTCACCTCCGTGCCGGTGATGCCCATGGCCACACCGATGTGGGCCTGCTTGAGGGCGGGGGCGTCATTGACGCCATCGCCGGTCATGGCCACCACTTCGCCGTTGGCCTGCAGGGCTTTAACAATCCGCAGCTTTTGGTCGGGCGGTACCCGGGCGTAAAGGCTGCAGCGAGCGACAACCGCTTGCAGTTCCGAATCGTTGAAGCCCTGCAGCTCGCGGCCGAGCACCACTTCGGCATCGTCGCTGGTAAGGCCAATGCTGGCCCCAATTGCCCGGGCCGTGAGCGGATGGTCGCCAGTGATCATCACCGGGCGGATGCCGGCTCCGCGGCAGGTGGCCACCGAGGCGCCCACCTCGGGGCGGGCCGGATCGAGCTGGGCCATCAAGCCCAGAAACACCAACTGGTCGGCCTCCTGCTCGGGGCCGCGGTGGTGGGGGGCGCACGCAAAGGCCAGCACCCGCAGGCCACTGGCCGCCAGTTGGCGGGCCTGATCCAGCCACCAGTTCCGCTGCTCCTCACCCAGGGCGCTGACGCCTGGGGCCGCCAGCCAACGGTCACAGCTCGAGAGCACCACCTCCGGGGCCCCCTTGCTGACCATCAACACAGTTGAACCGGCGGCCATGGCGCCGAGGGGGGCCTGGAGCTTGCCAGTGGAATCCTCCACCCACACCGCCATCCACTGGCGCTCGGAGCTGAAGGGGATCTCCCCCTGGCGCGGGTAAGTCGCCCGCAGGCTGAAGTCGTCGATCTCCGCCTTGGCGGCAGCCACCACCAGGGCTCCTTCGGTGGGATCGCCCAGGATCCCGTAGCTGCCGTCCGCCTCTCGCTTGAGTTCGGCGTCGCTGCAGAGCACCCCCGCCTGCAGCAACAGGGTGAGGGCGTCTGGGGCAATGCCGGTGGGGATGGCGGCGGGGGGCTGAAGCTCCCGGGCATTGAAGTCTCCCTGGGGCTCGTAGCCCTGGCCGCTGACGGCAATCGCCTGGCTGCCGCAGCGGAGCTCTTCGACCACCTGGCGGTTCAGGGTGAGGGTGCCGGTTTTGTCGGAGCAGATCACGGTGACCGAGCCCAGGGCTTCCACCGCCGGCAGGCGCCGGATCAGGGCAGCGCGCTTGACCATGCGCTGGGTGCCGATCGCCAGGGTCACGGTGATCACCGCCGGCAGGCCCTCGGGCACGATCGCCACCGCCATCGAGAGGGACACCTCCAGAAGGTTGAGCAGGGGCTGGCCCAGTAACCAGCCAATCCCCATGACGAGGGCCACCAGGCCTAGGGCCGAGCCAACGAGCACCGAGGCCAGGCCGTCTAGGCGTTTCTGCAGCGGGGTCGTTTCGCCACCGGCCGTATTGATTAATTGGGCGATCTGGCCCAGTTCGGTGGCCATGCCGGTGGCGGTCACCACCGCCAAGCCCCGGCCGCGCACCACTTCGGTGCCTTGGAACAGGCAGTTTTGGCGCTCCAGCACGGGGGTGGCCGGATCGAGCACCAGCTCGGACCGCTTAAACACGGCCTCGGCTTCGCCCGTCAAGGCGGCCTCCCGCAGGCCTAGGTCGGCCACCTCAAGCAGGCGGCCATCGGCTGGCACGCGATCGCCGGCCTCCAGCCGGATCAGGTCGCCAGGCACCAGCTCCTCACTGGGTAGGCGCTGCCACTGGCCATCCCGGCGCAGGGTTACCAGGGGTTGGGCCATCTGACGCAGGGCCAGCAGGGCTTTCTGGGCTTGGCTTTCCTGCAGGTAACCAAGTAGGGCGTTGAGGCCCACAATCAGCACAATCGCGATCGCGTCCTTCGGGAATTTTTGGGCACTGAAGGCAATCGCCGCCGAGATGGCGGCCACCGCGAGCAGCATCAACAACATCACGTTGCTGAATTGGTCCCAGAGGATGGCCAAGCTGCTGCGGCCGGCCGCCAGTTCCAGCCGGTTGGGGCCGCTCTGCTCCCGTCGCTCGGAGGCCTGGGCTGTGCTCAACCCTTCGCTACTGACCTTGAGGCTGGTCAGGCAATCCTCGGCACTCAGGCTGTGCCAGTGGGTCTGATCGAGGGGGGACAAGCAGGGATAAGGCTTTGAACCAGCATTTTAGAAAATTTGACCACGACCTGCCTAGCTGGGTGATCTGCCCTCGGAGCCCTTGATGCAGATCGGCACAGCGAATCGCCATGCCCATTGGGCTAAAAGCCTGCAGCGGAAGGGACTAGCTCAGCGCCCGCTGCTGGGATCACCATCTGTGATTGCCGCGATCAACAGTCGTGATCGGCGGATATACGGTCCGTGTTCACCATCAGGGCTCACCATCGGTGATGGCCAGGCGTGATCGGTTCGATGACTGTCTCTTAACCAGTTGAAGCAGCAAGGCTAGGGTTTGGATCCAGCTGCCAAGCAGGACTTAAGGGACCTGCCTAAGACGCTCCAGCCGCAGCTGGTGGTCCCGGCTGGTGAGCCTCAGGTAGGCCAAAAGCACCACCGCCACCAGGCCCAGGGCGGTGGCGGCCGCAATCATGAACAGGATCACAATCTGATAGCGAACCGCGGCCGCCGGAGCGCCCCCCTCCAGGATTTGGCCGGTCATCATCCCGGGCAGGCTCACCAGGCCCATCACCAGCATCGAATTGATCGTGGGGACCATGCCGACCCGGATGGCATCGGCTACCGGCTCGCGGCAAGCCTCCCAGCGGCTGGCCCCCAGGCACAGGCGCAGCTCCACCTGGTCGCGCTGGCTGACCAACGACTCCATCAACCGATCGAGTCCCAGGGAGATGCCATTGAGGGTGTTGCCCAGCACCATTCCAAGGAGGGGGATCAAGTATTGAGGCGCAAACCAGGGCTGGGGCCGGATGATCCCCACCAGGGCCAAGCCCGTGACCAGGCTTGAGGCCGCCAGCACCGACACCAGGGAGTGCCAGTAGATGCCGGCAAAGCGGTGCCGGGTGCGCTGCACAGCCGAGACGGCGGCGATGCAGGCCATCACCAGGCCTAGGCCGAGGATGGGGAGCGGATCCTGCTGGCGAAACAGCCACTCGAGAACGCCGCCCACCAGCAGCAACTGCACCACCATGCGCGCCGAGGCGAGCAGCAGGGGCCGCCCCAGGCCCAGGCGCAGCAGGCTCGAGATCGCCAGGTTCGACCCAATCAAGAGGGCGGAGAGGGCCAAGCTCCCATCGCTGATCGGCAGGGCGCCCGTTCCGCTCACGACCCCAACTCCAGCTGGCGATCGCAGGTGCGCTGCACTTGGGCGGGGTCGTGGCTGGTGAGGATCAGGGCCCGTTCACCGTCCTGCAGCCAGTGGAGCAGCAGGGCTTCCAGCTTCAAGGTTGTGGCGCCATCGAGGGACGCGCTGGGTTCATCGAGCAGGAGCACCACCGGATCGAGCTGGAGCAGGCGCAGCAGGGCCAGCAGCTGGGTTTCACCGCCCGAGAGCCGGCCTGTGTCCTGGCCAAGAAAGCTGGGACCCCGGCCCAGTTGGTCCAGCCAGGCCAGCAGCCGCTCCGGTTGGGGGCTATGGCCCTGGTGGCAGCGGTAGGTCCAGGGTTCGGCCAGGTTTTGGCCCACCGTGCCGGCGAACATCGGCGGCCGCTGGGCCAGGTAGGCCACCTGGGCCCGGTAGCGCGGCAGGCTCCAGCCCTGGGGCGGCAGGCCCCGCAGCAGCACCTGGCCCCCATCGAGGGGATCGAGCCGGGCCAGCTGGCGCAGCAACAGGGTTTTGCCGCAACCGGCCGGCCCCACCAGGGCGAGCCGCTCCCCAGGCCCCAGGCTGACCGTGATTTCGTGCCACAGCAACCGTTCCCCGACCTGTTTGCGGAGGCCCCAGGCCAGGAGCAATGGGGTTGTCATCGGTGCCTCCGGGCCCAGCCATTCTTGTGGCATTGGCACGGGGCCGCTGCCACGGGCCGCTTGGCACGGACGCCTGGATCCCACAACCAGCACAGCGCCCAAGCTCTGGGACTCTCGCCCTCCAGTCGCGGCAAGCCGAGTGGATCCGCCAGATTGGGGCCCCCAGCGGCCATGGCCATGACCCCCAGCAAACAGGAGATCCTTGCCGCCTCCAGTGGCTGGGTGGCAGCGTTGCTCAATGTGGTGCCGGGCTTGGGCACGGGCTACCTCTACCAACGGCGTTGGCGCGCCTACTGGATCACCTCAGCCCTAACCACCAGTTGGTTTGTCGCTGGTGCCCTGCTCGGCGGGCCGGAAGCTGGTGCCTTGAGCCAACGCCACCAGCTGATTGGTCTGGCCGGTCTGTTGGTACTGGCCGCGATCACGGCAACCGAAGCGGGTTTGGCCGCCCGCCGCGCCAGCCTGGGCGCCAAGTAGGGCTAATCCCATCGACACCCCCCCTCTCCCTAGGCACGACTGGGTGGATTGCGCTATGCAATCCCTGCGTCAATGTCAATGTCCTGCTGGATGGGCATTGCAGGAGATTCCGCTGATCATTACATTGCCCATAAATACGTCTCCCTGTCTATTGCATGGTTACGCCTGAGGAGCTCGAAGCGCTTGATCTGATGTGCTGGCTTCGCAATGGCGATGACGCGGCCCGCTTGGCCTACTGCAACCAAAGCACGATCAGCCGCCGCAGCCAGCAGGCTCTCCAGGTCTTTAATCCATTTGCTAGCCATGGCCCAGGTCCCCATCCACTGGCTGGACCGAGCACCCTGCTGCAGATGGAACGGGAGGTTCACCAGCTCTATCGCCTCTCTGGCAGGAGCAGGCTGAGGCTGCATGCGCCCTATTGGGCGAGCCGGGCGTTGGTCAACCAGTTGGACTTAACTTGGATGGTGAATCCGGCCAGAGAGAAGGAGCCGGTTGGCGCGGCGCTGAACTTGCTTGAAGATCGAGTGATCGATGCCATGATTACGGAAACAATTCAGCGACCTGCGGATGACAACCCTAAATTTGTTTGTTTTGACCTCTACGAAGTCCCTTTAATTCTGTGCGCTGATGTATTGGTAGAAAGGCAGGTGAATAAGTCCCTGTATGGTGATAAAGGCCTTAGCTCCGATGATGTTAAAAGCTTGTCGCGTGTAAAGCCCCAGGGATTCCTTTCGCCGGAAAGCAAGGGGTGCGTTGTTCAATTGTTTAACCATCTTTATGGAGATTGCCTGGGCGCTGAATCGGGATTTGATCAGCAGCTTCCGGATAGTTCTAATGTAACTTTTTTTATGGCGCATCACCCCTCGGCCTTTGAGGATTTTTGCCACTTCAGGCGTATAGATTGTGAGTGTGGTTTTACGGCTCAGGAGTCGCTTGTTGTTTTGCGTGGTCTTGAGGAGAACCCAAGTATCCTTGGTTTACTAGAGACCCTTTCCTCGTCCTACCTTGAGCCACTAAGGCAGCATTCCGAGGTAATAATTGATAGGGCTATGGCTTGGAATTGACCTTCCTGTTTGCATTGCTAGTGGTTGAATCTTGTATCTAAAGTGTATTCGGTGTAGATCGTCTCGGTTTCTTTTTTTGGCGGCATTCGTTAATGTGTTATTTCCGATATTTGATGGTTTCAAAATCGATAGCCTCCTTTCCTTGTTTAAAATGTGAATCGCCTGTTAATTTCTTGCTTTTGCGAGAATCTTTATCCGTGTAACCTGTCTGCAAGCGCTGGTTTTGTTGTGACTGTGAATCTCTCTGCGATTGCGATTTCCTGGGTCATCCAGGCGTGTTGGGCAAGCGCTGGGTGATGGCGCTGGGTTTCGCAAGGGCGGATTTGCTACGGCATGGTTTGATCAGCAACCCTAGAAGCTAAATAAAAGGCGGCCGCCCACCCGAGTATTGGTGTTGTCTAGGAGTTGGCCGATGTCAAAGAGGCCAGCTGCATTGCTCACGTAAATTTCCAGATTGGTGCTGCTTGTGGCCAGCCAGCGAAGGGCCAAGGTGCCATTGGTGGCGTTGATCTCGGATCCCACCACATTCAGCTCCGGGATCAACTGCAAGTGGCGACCCAATTGAATGTTGGCGCCCAGGCCCACTCCCCAGGGGGTGCTAACGCCGCTCCAGGCCAGCTTGGGATTAAGGTTGAGGGCAAGCCAGGAATTGGCCTCCCAGGTGGAAACGGATTCGATAAACATGTAACCCTGGTAGCTGGATGGTGCCGTATTGCGGCCCAGGCTGATCCGTCCACCCAGGGAGAAGGGGGCGCCGCGCAGCTGGCTCATCGCAATCGCCTTGCCGCCATAGCGGTAGTTCCAGCCCCCATCACTGGCATAGGTGGTGGCCAAGTCACTGGGAGGCCGTACGTTATTGAAGACACCACCTGTATACACATCCAGCTGGAAACTATTGGAGAGTGAATAGCCGATATAGCCGAAGCCATTACCCTGGCTATCCCCATTGGCCCAGAGTTCTGTGATTCCCCTTGGCGGAACCAGGGCCGTATTAACGGTGAGTCCCCCCAGGGCAAGGGAGCGCTGACGCGAGGTCATGGCCGGCTGGGGTGTATCCAGCGCCCCTGGGGTAAAGACAAACCGACCTGAGTAGCCCAGGCGATTGTCGGACGGTAGGGCGAGCAGGGCGGTGGCGGGGGTGGCACCCCAGCCATTGGTGAGTTGGCCTTCTAAGGCAATACGGGGATTCAGGGCCCAATTGATGCCCGCCGTGAGAATCGGAACCCTGGCGAAGTCCAAATTGCCGTTAAAACTGTTGTTGCCAGGTCCTACTGGCATTAAGCCGGATCCGAACAGAGTGAGGCTTGGGATCGGGCGCCAACTGGCCCCTGCGGCCACACTGCCGTTGGTGCCATAGAAGGGGCCGCTTCCGCCCTGGCCTGAACCCTGGCTGCTCGGCAAAAAGCTCACTCCCGGCGTGAAGGTGAGGGCCAAGCTCGGCAGGGCCTGCCAGGTGAGAGGGAGGGAAAGGGACCCCACCAGGTTGGTGGTTTGCACCCGGCTGCCGGAGTTATTAAAGATGTTTGGGCTGGCATTGTTTTGCCCTTTGCAGGAGGCGGAGTTGCAGCCCCCACTGCCTACGCTCCAACCCTCCAAGGAGCCTGCCAGGGCTAAGGCCCAGGGGGTGGTGTTGGAGCCGAGTAGGCGCCATTGCAAGGCTCCGCCGTAGCTCTCCCAGAAATTGGCAGGTTGAACGGTCTTGCCCGTGATCGGCGCGTAGAGGGGATCATCCGCAACGCTATAAAACGCCGAAATTTGTAGCTGATCCGTTAAACCTGCATCCAATCTTGCGGCGTAATTCTGGTTGCCTGTGCCGCCCCCGCCTCCTTGCTTGGCGCCCCCTAACGGAGCCATTTGGAAGACGGAAACCTGGCCCTGTTGCTCGGCCAGCTGCTGGGCGGTGGGCACGGCTGCGCCGAGGCGGAGCTGGGGGGTGAAATCGGCGGCTGTGGGCTTCAAGCCATCCAGTAAGGCCTGGGCTTCCGCCGCGCTGGTGGGGGGGCTGGCCATGGGCTTGGCTTGGCTAGCGGCCCCGCTTTGAAAGGGATTTGCTGAGGCTGGTTTGTTCCAGGTTTGAGGCACCAGGTCCCCAGGCCGTGCCCCAGAGCCGTTGATCCCTGGTTTGTCCCCTTCGGCCGTCGGGGCCACGGGTGTCCAGACCAACGGCTTGGCAGCGCCTACGGCCCCAGGCAGGGGCTGCCAGATCGGTGCTCCCTGCTTGCCTCCAGGGGTGGATGCCCCAGGCCTGATCGGATCGGATGCGGTGACCCGTTGCCACTGGGGCAGGCCTTTGGCGGGTTGTCCCCCAGGGGCTGGAGCCAGGGGAATGGTTTGCCAGCGGGGCTGGGCCTGGGCTGGTTGATGCGCCAGTGACGCCATCAAAAAGGCCGAGGCCCACCTGGAGGATCGCAAGGGCTCAGCCACGGGCCCGGGGGGATGTCAGCAGCAGCCAGCCGACCACAGGGTTCCCCTGCAATTCCAGGTCCCGTCGCAGCCGTTGCAGCTGGTCGCGTGCAGCGGCTCCGGGACTGGCCAGCAACACCTGGGCATCGCAACTGCGGGTGGCTACCAGATCACTGCTGCAGAGCACGGGGCGACCCGAAGCGTCCTGGAGGGCCTGGGCGATGGGCTCGGCCACTTCCGCTGTCAGTCCGATCGAGACCAGGGCCAGGCTGTTAGCGCCGGCCAGGGGTCCACTGCTTAGCAATTGCAACGGTTGGCGCCAACCCTCGGGTCCATCCGCTTCCAGTACGGCCAGTAGGGGGCCGGGCAAGAGCGAAGCCAGTTCATCGGAGCCATGGATCCGACCGGTGCGCCGTTCCGCCACCAGGGCAGCCCCACTTCCCAGTACCAACCCAGCCAACAATCCCAAGGCCAGGTTTCGACCTTTCTTGGGGGCAACCGGGCGATCAAGCAGGGTGGGAGTTGATATTAACTCCCAGGGATCGGTCTGTTTAGCCTGCTCTAATGATGCCAATTGCAGTTGGTTTTCGAGTTCGATTAAGGTTTTCTCATCCCGCAACGCCTGACGCACCAATTGACGATGCTGCAGGACCACTTCTTTGGGTCTAGATGCGGCCTGGAGCTTGGCATTTGCGGATGCAAGAATGCCTTGAAGCAAGGAGATTGTTTCGCGATTGAGTGTATTGATCAAAGCACTTCGTTGGCGTAGCATCCCCACGATGATTGGATCTTTCTCCTTTAAACGGCTGCGTCGTTCTGCCAGGGTTGCCTCGAGGATTTGATATTGCCTGTAGAGGTCCTTGTTGGCCTCAAGCTGGGGGGCTTGGAAGAGGACTTCTGCGCCCGCGGCCTCCGCATTGCGAATCTGTTGCCGCAAGGTAATCACCTGGGCCTGAGCTATGAGTCGATTCGCCTCAACGGATCCTGAGCTGGCCCCTGCCGATCCCCCGCCATCCAAGCCCACGCTTGCCACCGTTGGCATGCCATCTTGGATACCGAGCCCATTAGAAAGGGCAAAGGCCTGGGCTTGACGCATGGAACGATCAGCTTGGGGGCCGATTGTGGCAATGCGATCCTTTAGATAGTTCACTGCTTGGGCAATATCGCGGCGCCGATCCCTGCCCGAATAATCCTGGTAGGTCTTGGATATCTTTTCAATCACGGGAAGAATCAATTGCTTATCCGTGTCTCGATAGGAGATATTTAGAATTGTGGTGGCCTTCTGAAGTTTGACCTCGAGATTGCTTCTTGCCCAAATGTCGTAGCGCAGCTGATCGACATCCTGTCCAGCTCCAATCTTTGCGGTGCGCACAAAGTCAAAGACCGGCTTCAGCACCGAGGGGCTTTCCAGGATCTTGACTTCCGTTTCCAGGCTATCGCTGCCCCCACCGGAGCCAATCAGCGCGACGCCAGCCAACATCGGATTGGCGGCGGCGAGCTGGGCTAGGCGTCCTCCACCCCTATCCTGACGCGCCAACACAATCTGGAATTCCCCCTCCCACACTGGTTTCTGCAAGACAGTGAATAGGGCGGTGAACAGCACTGTTCCCCCAGTCACAGCTGCAATCAGTCGCTTCCGGCGTCCCAGGCTGGCCCCTAATTGGCCGAGGTCGATCTCGTCGTCAGCCTTCATGGGCTGGCTGGGAGGCTGTAGGGATGGGGTCATCACTTAACGAGCACCACTGAAGAGACTGTAAACTGAGTAAATACCTACAAATGGACCGGTCAGTTCATTGAGGAGTCCAATGCCGGCAGACAATGCCGATTCTTGAACCCGGATAATGTCGCCACTGACCAGAATCGGATTTGCCAAAGAATCAGTGGCCGCATTGGCGTTGTAACTGAAGACACGGCGGTCGAGTTCTCCTTCTCGCGTAAAGCGAACGAATTCGATTTTGCCGTGCAATAGCTGTTGGCCTCCTGCACTGATCAAGGCTTGGTTGAGACTTGATCCCTGGGGCAAGGTTGTGGCTCCCGGGGATTTGACTCGACCACTCACATAAACCTGTAGGAATTGGGGGCTGAGATTGGTTTGGCCAGCCTTAAGCAACTGCTCTCGCAGTACCACTGGTGATTTCGAGACACTCACCACATCGCCATCAAACAATCGAATATTTTGGCTCTCATCACCTTCGGTGAGAAGGGATAGGAAATTGAGTGATGTTCTTAATTTGCCACCTCCACTGCTGAGCGGTTGCCTGCGGGTAACCTGCACAGAAGACAGGTCGGAATAGGGCGTAATCCCCTGGGAGGCACGGATGGCATCAAAGACTGTCGGGAAGAAAGCCCCATAGGTGGTTAGTCCGCCCGACCCACCACTGGTGCTAGTTGGACTGCCAGGGCCACTGGTGCCACCGCGGCTGGGCGATTCCAGCCCCTGGCCACTGCCAAGGCCTGGGCGGCTATTCATTTGGTCGCCACCATTATCTCGAATCGCGTTGTCCGCGCTAGTGGAGACAGCACTCAATTGCTGGCTACCAGCGAGGGTGTAATATCCAGGGCGCCGTACTTCTCCACCTACATAAATGCGAATTGGCCTATAGGCAACCGGTCGGATGTAAATTTCCGGCTGCCTGACAAATGCTCGAAATTGCTGCGTCAAGAAAACCCGCAATTCCTCTATGCTCAGGCCTTCAACAAACAGGGCTCTAAGGCGGGGTAGATACAGGGTTCCATCGGGCCCAATCGTGAAGGTGCCAGACAGCTCGGGGACGTTCTCCAGTTCAATTTGCAGGCTGTCCCCGGGCCCCAGTAAGTAGGTGTCGTAGGTCACCTTCGCCCGTTGGACGGGCGCCAGGGCCGAACGCTTGGCGCTAGCGGGAGGGGGCGTGGCCAGGGCTGCCAGCGGAACCAGCTGGGGAAGGATTACCAGCATTGCCGTGAACCACCTAAGTCCCAGGCGCTCCGTGAGGGGCCTTAAGGCTGGAGTGAGCATCTTGGGTGGAGGGGCCACTCGTGGAGGCAGGCAAATCACTTGATATAATAGCACTACAGCTCAACGATTCTACCTGCTTATGGGGATTTGACGGTAGTATCTTCGGCTGGGTGATGTGTGAGAAGGGCTATTAAGTGCATCTAAATGCTGCTGTGGGATCGTATTCGTCTCGCTTTAAGATCAGTGCTTGAATGGTAATTGTGTCGGTTTGTCTAGGCCTAGGGTCGGCGCCGCAGTCTCAACGGCACCCCATTGCGCGAGCGCAGCGTGAGGTTGCCCACCAGGTCTGGTTCCTGGCCGGGCTCGCCCAGGAGTTCATAGCGGCTCACCAGCTCCGCGAGCACCAGCAGGGCTTCCTGCAGGGCAAAGGCGGCTCCAGGGCACTTGCGCGGTCCCAGGCCAAAGGGCAGATAGGCGTCTCGAGCCCATTGTTTCTCCTCCCCATTGGCCTGGTTGGCGAGAAAGCGCTCCGGCCGAAACCTGTTGGGTTCGCTCCAATGCTGCTCGTGGCGTTGGATCACCCAAGGGGAAATGGCTAGCAACGCCCCCACAGGGCAGCGGCTTTCGCCGAGCTGGCTTGGGGCCTGGCTTTCCCGGATGAAAAAACTCAAGGGGGGGTAGAGCCGCAGGGTTTCCTGAAGCAACGCCGTGCCATAGGGCAGGCGGCGTAGGTCCTCGTAGCCCAGCGGACGGTGATCACTGGGGGGCGATCCGGGGAGTGGGAATCCCCTGCGGACCTGTTGAATTTCCTGCGCAAAGCGGGCCTGGGCCTCGGGGTAGCGCGCCAGGAGATAGCAGGCCATGGCCAGGGCGCTGGCGGAGGTTTCATGGCCAGCAAGGAACAGCACGCACACCTGGTCGATGAGTTCGTCCTGGCTGAAGCCCCTGCCGTTGTTGTCCAACCCTGCCATCGGGTCGCTCGGCGGTTCTGCCGTTCCATCAGCCGCCTGACCTGGACACCCGGTGGTGGGGGTGTCTGGCCGATCTGTGGCCCGCATCAGGGCCGCGAGCAGGTCCTCGTGCTCGGTAGCGGGGCTGGAGTTTGGGCCCGGGCCCGGTTGGGAGCGGCAGCGTTCGGCCATGGCTGAGGCGATCCAGCTGCGGATCAGCCCGGCATCGGCTTGCAGCAGCCGCTGCAGCCAGGTCTTGGGCAGGCGCAGAAAGCGCAACACCATCACCAGGCTGGCCCGGCGTTGGTAGCGGGCAAAGGCCGCAAAAATTGTCCGGGCCTCGCAGGGGTCGAGGGGGGTCGAGAGGATGGTGCGCACGATCACATCGGCTGTTACCAGGCTCATCGCCTCCTGGGCATCGAAGCTGAGCTCCGCTGCGTTGCCCCGGGCTGCCTGGCTTGGGCCCGGGCCTAGGTCTGGGCCCGCCCGCTGGGCGACCCCTTGGGCCTCAAGCCGTTCGAGCATGGCCCGCACCGCCCCTGCCATCAGGGGGAAGACCCGGCGCAACTGGGTGACCTGCAGGGCCTGATCGACCAAACGCCGCTGGCGTTGCCACTCGGCCCCATTCACCGCAAACAGTCCCTGGCCAATTAGGGGCTCCAAAATCCACTGGGTGTAGGGATGTTTGGGGAAGGTGTCTGGTTGTTCAACAAGCACCTGGCGCACCAGGTCCGGCTGGTTGACCAGCACCAACTCGAGGCCCAACACGTTGGTGCTGCCGATGCCGATGCGAAAATCCCACTCATTCAGTAGGCCAAACCAGGAGCCCAGGCCCCGGCTGAAGCGCTTGAGCAGATTGGCGGTGAAGGGTTGGGGTTGGGGCCAGATCGGCTCGCTTGAATCCAGCTCCGACTGCTCTAGGCGGCCATCAAGGTTGGCCGAGTCGGCCGTTCCTTCATGGGCTGGGCTGGAGCCCGATACCAAAGGGGAGCTCATGGTTTAAGCAGTTGGCTGAGGGGATCAAAGCCTTGGCTGTCTGGACCCTGGCGCAGGTATTCGAAGTGGAGATCAAATTGTCGAAAGGCCAGTCCCAGCCGGTCCAGCCAACCCTTCGGCTCTGCCAGTGTCACGAGCTTGAGGGCTGGGTAGGGAGTGCCCGCGGGGGCCGGCAGGCCGCAGCTGCGGTAGGGATCAACACCGGCAAAGCAGAGCAGGTCATCGCGGCTGGTGACATCGAGCCAGGGCAGGCGGGGCCCTTGGGCCAACTCCTGCAAATCGGCGTGGAACGCCTGGGCCCCGGGATAGACGGCCAGGTTGGCCAGGTTCTGCCCGAGGCTGAGCAGGCTCAGTCGGCCCGTCAGCGCAGCGGCGGGGTCCTGGCGGCGCAGCTCGGCCGCCAGCATCGCCATCACAAACGAGCCGGAGCTATGGCCCACCAGCAGCACCGATTCGGCCGGTGCTTCGGTTTCTAGCGCCAGGATGCGCTGGGCCAGCTCGCCCACCCGGGCGCGCAGGTCGCCATCGCGGGCCTGGCCGAGCCGGTGGGTGAAGCGGATCGAGCGCCAGAGCCACACCACTCCGAGTCGATCGGCCAGGGCCCACGCCGCCAGCAGCAGCAGCCAGGTGGTTCCCAGGGCTACCAGGACTGCGGCTACCAGCCCTGCGGTTCCCAGGGCCAGGCTTGCGGGCGGAATCGCCGCGTAGGTCAACCCTCCCAGGGCAGCGCCACCAAGGAAGGCCATCAGCACCGCCAGTGCCGTAAAGATCCCCGGATAGGCGCCGCAGAGGGCCACCCCGGGGCAGAGGCGGCCAATCCGCAGCAAACCGCCTTGCAGCAGATACCAGCGGTAGACCTCGGCGATCTCGCCGACCATGGCCAAAGAGCGCCTGGGCCAGTGGCTGCGGGCAATGTCATCCCAATGCAGAAAAGTGATTTCGTGGCCGATGGGCTCGGGCTGGCAAGGTCCTTGGTCGCGATGGTTTTGACCCAGCCCCGGGGGTTCGCCAGCCAGGTCGGGTTTGCCGGTGGAGGGGCCAGCTTGAGCGGCCCGCGGAGGCCCAATCCGCCAACGGCTGAGTAGGCGATCCCGCTCTGGCCGAGGTCTGATCCGTTGGATCACCTGACGGTCGCCCGTTGGGCCCGTGGCATTGCGCCGCTCCACCTCCTGGCTAAACAGCCGCCCATAAAAGGAGGCGCCGCGGGGATCAAAACCGCTCAAAAAGTAGAGCCGTCGCTTTAGATCAAGGGGCGGATCTATAGCTGCGGCCCCAGCCCCCCCTCCAGCGGAGTCGGCACGATGGGGAGCGGAGTCAGGGATGGTTGCATTGGCAGCTGGGGTAGCGACCTGCGATCGCGGCTCCAAGGGGCCCTTGCCCAGGGGATCTTGCCCCGTTTCCCCATCCATCACAATGGCCTGATGAGCCGCAGAAGCAAGGTCATGGGGGGCTCCGCGGCCTTAGGCAAGCAGCCAGTTAGGGCTTGCCTGTGGTTGCTATTTCAGATACTTATCCTAGGCGCTGGCATGGGCCTGGGTTGGGGGCTTGGCCCAGGTCCGGGGGCCTGGGCCGAGTCCTCGGGCGGCTCGACCAAGGCGCTGGCGCAGGACGGCGGCGCGGGCCTGCTAGGCCCGGTTGCCATGGCAGAACCGGTGCTAACGGGCAGCAAGGGCCATTACACCGCCAGGTTGTTTGTGCCCGTGAACGAGGCCCGGGCCTGGGCCGTGCTGACCAACTACGAAGCGATGGCGGGCCTGATGCCCGACATCAAACAGGCCAAGGTGCTCAGCCGCCATGGCAGCCAGCTGGAGTTGACCCAGACCTACCAAGCCGCCTCCACCTTCGGCCTGCCAATCAAGGTTGTGTTGGCTGTGGAGGAACGGGCGCCCCGCTGGATGCGCTACCGCATGCTCCGCGGTGAGCGCATCCTCAGCCTCCAGGGGCAATGGACCCTGACCCCCGTTCGAGGTGGCGTGATCGTGCAACACCAGATCGCCCTAGAGCCCGACCTACCCGCGTTTTTGCGACCCACCTACGACGACCTCAATGAGGCCAACCTGCGCCAGTCCATGCTGGTGCTGAGGCGACTGATGCTGGCCAGGTGAGCTAGGGGCTCCCCCAATCCTGGCCAACGGGACCGTTGAACAGGTGAGTCACTCGTCCCAGCCCAGGGCTTCCACCCCTGGTCCGCCAGGCTCGCGGTGGCCCCGGACCCGGTAG
>Ga0310330_100094_pt1 | contig 24315 bp, 22 predicted proteins | sample LakMicDCLTotalB5_FD_195544 | JGI IMG/M metagenome (GOLD analysis project Ga0310330, IMG submission 195544) | Enriched freshwater cyanobacterial communities from Lake Michigan, Michigan, United States - MI23.DCL.Total.B5 (v2) (version 2) | ecosystem: Environmental > Aquatic > Freshwater > Lake... | reverse complement strand
TGCAACGAGGTGAAGGGGGTGCTCGATGCCATCGGCGCCAGCCACGGCAACGGCCAGTGGAAGCAGATGGTGCTGGTCGATGACCGCATCGCCGACAGCATCTTTCAGCAGATCCAGACCCGCCCTGCCGACTACTCCGTGCTGGCCACCTTGAACCTCAACGGCGACTACATCTCCGATGCCGCCGCGGCCGTGGTGGGCGGCCTGGGCATGGCCCCCGGCGCCAACATCGGCGACAACGCCGCGATCTTCGAGGCCACCCACGGCACCGCACCGAAGCACGCCGGGCTCGATCGCATCAACCCCGGCTCGGTGATCCTCTCGGGCGTGATGATGCTCGAGTACATGGGCTGGCAGGAGGCGGCGGATCTGATCACCCAGGGGATCAGCGCCGCCATCGCAGGTGGGGAGGTCACCTACGACCTGGCCCGGCTGATGGAGCCGCGGGTGGAGCCCGTGAGCTGCTCCGGCTTCGCCGAGGCGGTGGTGCGCCACTTCGGCGGGTGAGGCCATGGGGGGGGGGCCAGTGCTTCCAGAGATTTGTCAATAAAGCTCAAGATCCAGCGGTGATTCCCTGCCATCGAATCAGCGCTGCATACCATTCACCAATGGTCTTTCAGCCCAGGAATCATATCTGTGAAGGATTGGAAATCGCGGGCGTCGCAAAAATTGCACGAGTTTCTGCCAAAGCAGGTGCAACTCGCCACTCTTTACAGGCAGATCAATGGTGCAGCCCCCGATCTTCGGCAGCCTCGTCTGCTGAGCGAGCGAATTCTGCATCGCATCCTGTGGGACCGCGATCCTCTGCTGCAAACCTTCTGCGACAAGATCGCCGCCAAGGAATGGATCACTGCCCGGATCGGGCCGGGCCACACGCCGCCCACTCTGGCGGTGGCTTCCAGCGTCGACAAGCTGAAAGCGTTGCCCCTGCCGGAACGGTGGATGCTCAAGGCCAGCCACGGGTCAGGTTGGTATCAGCTGGTGGACACAACCACCCATCCCCTCGACGCAGAGGTGATGGAACAGGCCCGGAAGTGGTTAAACACCGACTTCGCCGACAGGTTTCAGGAGTGGGGCTACAGGAACCTGCCGCGCCGGCTCCTGGCCGAAGAGTTACTCACGCTCGAGGGGGCCGAATGCACCGAAATGAGTGCGTTCTGCTTCGAGGGACGTGTCAGGGCGGTACGGCTGTTCCGCGTAGAGTCCGCCCGTGCCTTCCATCGCGGCAGCCAGCGGCATCTGCCCCGCACGAAGGAGTTCTTTCTCGATGAGTCGCTCAAACCGCTGCCGCTCGTGAGGCCTCAGCACGACCACTGCCCGGGGCTTGCCGCCACCGATCGGCAGCAGCTGGAGACCTTCTTCGCACTGGCCAGGGAGCTCTCCTCGGTCACACCCTTCCTGCGGGTGGATGGCTACCTCTGCGACAGGGGAATTCTAGTGGGCGAACTGACGCCCTACCCGGGAGCTGGCATCGGGCTGAGGATGCCACGGCAGTGGGATGCCTGGTTCGGCGCGTTCTGGGTGTGACGGGCGGTTACGTGAGCAGAGGCCTCGGCGAGCGACCAGAATAGACTTCATGAGATTTCCTTCCACAGCAGCCATTGGGTCCCCCAGGGCTGGCGTGACCGACGCCGGTTTCAGTACAGCAGACCCCTGCGTGCACTGCGGCTTTTGCCTGCCCACCTGCGCCAGCTACCGGGTGCTGGCCACGGAGATGGATTCGCCCCGGGGCCGCATCCACACCCTCAAGGCGATCGAGGCCGGCACCCTGACCCTGGATGCCACGGTGGCGAGCCACTTCGACACTTGCCTGGGCTGCTTCGCCTGTGTCACCGCCTGCCCCTCAGGCGTCCGCTACGACCAGCTGATTGAAGCCACCCGGCCGAAGCTCAATGCCCCCGAGCTGCGCACGCCGGCCCAGCGGGCCTTCCGACGCCTGCTGTTCAGCCTGCTGCCCTATCCCAATCGCCTGCGGGCGGTGCTCACCCCCCTGCGGGCCTACGCCGGCACCCCCCTCCAGGCCCTGGCGCGCCGCAGCGGCCTCACCCGGCTGTTCGGGCCCCAGGTGGAGGCGCTCGAAAGCCTGCTGCCCCCCCTGGCCCCCGAGGCGTTCCGCGATGTCCTGCCCGTGGTGGTGCCCGCCCAGGGGGAGCGGCGCTACCGGGTGGGGTTGGTGCTGGGCTGCGTGCAGCGGCTCTTTGATCCGGCCGTGAATACAGCGGCGATCCAGGTGCTCAGCGCCAACGGAATCGAGGTGGTGATCCCCCCCAACCAGGGCTGCTGCGGCGCGGTGACCCACCACCAGGGTGAGTTGGCCCAAACCTGCGAGCTGGCCACCGACCTGATGGCCTCCTTCGCGGCGGTGATCGGCGAGGGCAGGCCGGCGGGACCCGACCCCCTCGATGCGGTGCTGGTGGCGGCCTCCGGCTGCGGCCACACCCTCAAGCACTACGGCGAGATCATGGCGGCTGGGCCCACGGGGGCCAGCGAGCCCCAGGCCACCGCTTTCGCCGCCCAGGTCGCCGACATCCAGGAGTTCCTGGATCGGGTGGGCCCCAGCGAAGCCTTCCGCGCGGCCCTGCAACCGCTACGCCACGACGATGGCAGCCCCGCCACGACCGAAAGGCCCCTCCGACTGGCCTACCACGACGCCTGCCACATGCTCCACGGCCAGGGCCTGCGCCAACAACCCCGTTCCCTGCTGAGCACCATCCCCCACGTGCGCCTGGTGGAGGCCACCGAAGCCGGGGTGTGCTGCGGCAGCGCCGGCATCTACAACCTGGTGCAGCCGGAGGAGGCGGCCGAACTGGGGCGCATCAAGGCGGCGGATCTCTCCGGCACGGGCGCCGACCTGGCGGTGAGCGCCAACATCGGTTGCACCCTCCAGATTCGCAGCCACATGGAGGGAACCCCAAGGCCGATCCCGGTGCTCCACCCGGTGCAGCTCCTGCAGCGCAGCCTCGCGGGGGGCTGATGAGCGACGCCGCCAAAGCCCCGTAGGGGCGGAGCAGGCCTCGGCCCCTTCAGACCCCGCCTTCGAGGCGCTGCCACAGCCGCACCAGGGTGTCGGCTTCGCCCAGGTTGCCCGGCACCGTGACCAGGGGCAGCGCCTCGATGCCCTCCACTCGAGCGGGTGCGGCACGCGGGGATTCGGCGGCTGGCACCAGCACCAGGGAGAGCCCCGGCTGCAGCTGCCCCTGGAGTTCCACCCAGTCGAGACCCAGACCCTGGGCCAGCAGGGTTTGGCTGGTGATGCCTCCCTTGCTGATCAGGTAGCCCAGCTCCGGCGCCAGCCGGGCCGCCACCCGGGCCATGGCAGCGGCCAGCTCCCGGCCCAGCCGTCGCCGCTCGGCCGCATGGCGGCAGACCAGCTCGCCGCGGCTGGTGAACAGCACCGGCGTGCGGCCCGCCGCCAGCAGATCCCGCAGCCGCTCCAACCACTCCTGCTCCAGGGAGGCCAGCAACCTGTCGGGTAGGGGGCCCTCCAGGACCCGATGCACGCGGGCCACGGGCACCTCCACCCCGCCGCACCCAGGCTCGGCCAGCAGCATGGCGAGCTGGTCATCGGCCAGGGGCACATGGGAGCCCACCAAGACGAGCCCCGGCCGTCGCCGCCCATCGGCGCCGCGGCGGCAAAGGGCGGCCAGACCCTGGGGATCCAGGGGCTGGGGCGGCAGCGCCACCAGGCCATTGAGGAGGCTGGCGGCGCTCTGGAACAGGAAGCGCCGCGGCGGATCCTGGGAACCGGCCACCAGCTCCCGCACCACCGCGCCGAAGCTGGCGAGATGGGCGGGCCGCTCCGCATCCACCACCACCAGCGGGTTCCCCTCCAGCGCCTCCAGACGCTGGCGCAGGTCCCGCTGGGCCGCCGCCGTCGGCTCCAGCTCCGCCAGGCCGATGGGCTGCACCGCCGCCGCCGCGATGCGGCCGCCACTCTTCTCCTGCGCCCAGTCGGCGAGCCGGCTGGTGCTGTAGCCGAACAGGCTGTCGCGGGCGAAGGCGCTGAGGTGCACCGGCTCGCCCTGGAGGAGATGCACCCCCCCCACCGTGGTGCGCCCCCCCTCCAGAAACGCTGGTGCCAGGAAGGTGGCATCGAACGGTCCCAGCTCCTGGTCGATCACCTCCACCTCCAGCGGGAAGTGGCCCCGCAGGGTGGAATCACCGCGGCTCACCGCGATCCAGCGATCGATCAAGCCGGCCTGCCGGGCCTCCTCCAGGGCGGGCACCAGGGCCCGGCAGATCTCGCAAACCCGCTGGCGGGCCTCGCCGGGATCGAGGGCGCGGGTGTTGGCCAGCAAGAAGAGCAGAGGGGAGGGATGGCGCAGGCCCGCCGCCAGGGTGGGGGCGTCCCAGCGGAGCAGCAAGGGTGCACCGTGCACGGTCTGGGAGCCGGTGGGGTCGTCGTCGAAGACGATCACCTTGAGCCGGGGCGCCGGAGGCGGCCCAGCCGTGGGGCTTGGGGACGAGAAAGGCTCGCTGGGGAGCTCGACCATGGCAGGAGCAGGGGCGCATCCGGCAACGCGACCACCGGAGGGCGGTTGCCATGGCACCATCGTGCCGTGATCCATCCTGAGCCCGGGGAACTGCAGGAGCTGGTGCGGGAGCTGCACCGGCAGGGAACCCCCTGGCTGCCCGCCGGCCTCGGCAGCCGGCTCGACTGGGGCGCGCCGGTGGCCCCCTGCACGGTGGTGAGCTGCGCCGGCCTGAGCGGCATCCGCGAGCACAGCCCCGGCGATTTCACGGTCACGGTGGGGGCCGGAACCCCCCTGGAGGAGCTGCAGGAGGCCCTGGCCCCCCACCGGCAATGGCTGGCCCTTGATCCACCCTTCGAAACCGGCCCGCCGTCGGTCGCCGGCGCCGACCCAAGCCAGCCCACAGCCTTGGGCCAGGGGAGCATCGGCGGCCTGGTGGCTCGGGGCCTGGCTGGGGGCTACCGCGAGCGCTACTTGGGCGTGCGGGATCAGTTGATCGGCCTGCGTCTGCTGCGGGCCGACGGTGTCGAGGCGATGGCCGGCGGCAAGGTGGTGAAGAACGTGGCCGGCTACGACCTGATGCGGCTGCTGTGCGGCAGCTGGGGCAGCCTCGGCCTGATCACCGAGGTCACCCTGCGCACCATGCCCCTGCCGCCCCAGCGCCGGGGGCTGCTGGTGAGCGGCCCCGCGACGGCCCTGATGGCCTGGAGTGCCGCTCTGCTGCGCTTCGGGATCACGCCCGAGCGGCTCGATCTCTGGAGCCCGGCCCTGGCGGCCGCGGCCGGCCAAGAGCGGGCGGCCCTGCTGCTGGTGGGCCTGGCGAGCGTCAGCGCCGCGAACCTCGAGGCCCAGCTGGCGTCCCTGGCCGAAAGCCTGGGCGGATCCGGCGGGCGGGGTGAACACGGAGGGAGTGCCCTGGCCATGCGCAGCTGCAGCGCCAGCGAGCTGGCCACCCTGCTGGCGTGGGGCCGCCAGGCCAGGGCGCCCCAGCTGGTGTCAGCCGATGGCCAGGTCCCCGGCGGCTCCCCGACCCCGGAGCCAGCGGCCTGGCTGCTGCGGCTCGGCGTCAGCCCCGACCGGGGCGCCGATCTGCTGGCCCACCCGCTCCTGGCGGACCGGCCGGTGAATCTGGCCGCCGGCAGTGGCCTGGCCCTGGCCTGGGCCGATGCCGAGCTCCCACTGGAGCAGGTTCAGGAACTGCGGCTCCATTGCCGCGCCCTCGGCGGGCACCTCACGGTGCTGCGCCGTCCAGTCAGCGCCGATCCCGCGGCCGCCGTAGCCCTACCGGCCTGGGAGGACGCCCCTTCCCGGCCAATGATCGAGGCGATCAAAGCCCGATTCGACCCCAAGGGGCAGCTCGCCTTGGGCCGCCTACCGGGCGTGGCCCGGCCGAATCGGGCCGCGGCCACCTGAGGGGGATCCGCTCAGGTGGCCGCAGGCTTCAGCCCCGCCAACCAGCGCAGCATTTCGGCGTTCACACGCTCGGGCACCTCATCGTGGGGGCAATGGCCCGCCTCCAACACCACCTCGCTGGTGGCCGCCGGGGCGTGGCGCTGGAAGGCGGCGCGGCGGCCGGGGGCGTTGATCCAGGGATCGCGGATACCCCAGACCAGCAGCAGGGGGCAGCGCAGCTGGGCGAAGAGATCGTCGAGGGGCTCACCGCTGGGGATGTCGAACACGGTGCGGAACACCCCGAAGGCCCCCGGATCCCGGGACGGGGCCAGGATCGCCTGCACCAGCTCCTCATCCACGTTGGTGCGGTCCACATACACCTGGTTGAGGGTGCGGCGGACCGTGGCGGGGCGGCGCATGTTCTCAAACAACAACCGCTGCAGCACCGGACTCTTCAGCAACGCACCCCCGATCGTGCGGCGGGCGATCGCCCCCCAGCCGCTGGGGGGTTTCTGGTCCTGGCGGAAGGGACCGGCGGCGTTGAGCAGCACCACCCCGGCCGCCCGCTCCCCCAGGGCGGCACCGGCCGCCAGGGCGGCATAGCCCCCGAGGGAGTTGCCCACCAACACCGTGGGACGGCCGATCCGCTCTTCCACGTAGGCCGCCAGCTGGTCGCGCCAGAGGGCGCCGCCGTAGGGCAGGCCGGCGGGTTTGGCGCTGCGACCGAAGCCCAGGAGATCGATGGCATGCACTTCATGCCGTTGGGCCAGCACCGGAATGTTGTGGCGCCAGTGGTCGGTGGAGGCGCCGAAGCCATGCACCAGCAGCACGGCCGGCCCCTCAGGGCTCGCCGGCGCCGCCCGCAGCGCATGCACGGCCTGGCCTCGATGGCTCCAGGGTTGGATCACACTGCGGCCGGAGGTTCCAGGCGAGGCTTCCGGCACCGCCGCTTCAGCCGCCCCCGCTTGGGCCCCATCAACTTGAGCCGCCATAGCCGCCGCCAGGGCTGCTGAACCTGGCTGCACGGCTGAACCTGGCTGCGCCGCTGAACCTGTTTGTGCCGCCCCCATCCCAACCATCGCCATCCTGGGAGTGATGCTAGGAACGCCGTCACGACCACCGCCTGCCTCCTTAGCAGCGGCTGGATGCCGCCCCGCCGATGCCCCTCTCCGACGCCCTCGCCGAATGGCGCTCCCTGCTGCCGGGCATCGCCATCTGGGCCCTGGCCCTCTACGTGCCCCTGAGCCTGCAGCTGGGCCGGCTGGAGGAAGGACTGACCTCGGGGCCCCTGGCCGGCGGCAGCGGCGAAGTGATTCTGGCCATCGGCAGCCTGCTCCTGGCCCTGGTGGCGGGGCTGGCGGTGGACCTGCTCCTGGGCTGGGCCCTCGGTCCGGGCTGGGCCTCAAGCCTGGGGGTCCTGGCGGCCCTATGGGGGCCGTTCCTGGCCCTGGCCTCCCGCAAGGACAGCTGAAACCCGCCAGCCATCGCCAGAACGCCACCGGCTAACGCCAGTCGAGCCAGGGCAGGTGGGGCACGATCGCAGGGGTGGCGGCGCGGTAGGCCCGATAGCCGGGATGCAGGGCCAGCAGGGAGCGCTCCTCCCGCCGCGCCTTACCCCCCAGCACGGCCGCCAACGTGAGCAGCAGCGCCAGATGGAGCAGGCTGCCCAGCAGCAGGGCCATGCCGGCCGCCCCAAGCAGGAGCTGGCGGTACAGGGGATGGCGGCAGCGGGCATAGGGGCCGCTGGTCACCAGCTCGGCGCCGGGCATCGGCTCGGGCAGGGGCGTGAGGCTGGCCCCGAGCCCCAGCAACGAGCGGGCGCCGCCCACCAGGGCGATCACCACCAGCGCCGCCCCGGCCAGGCGGATCGCCAGCGGCCAGGCCAGCCCCAGGGCCGCCGGAGCCGGCCAGGGGGGCAGCAGCAGAGCCGCGATCAGCAGCAACTGGGCCACCAGCCACCATTCGCCGCGGCGGTTGTCGCGCCAGCCGGCGAGGGTGAAACCCGAGCGTTGCAGCAGGGCGCCGATGCCGGTCCCATCCGCTCGAGACGGGGCCGGCGAGACAGGCACCCCAGGGTCAGGGACAGCAGGGTGAGGGACCGCTTGATCTTCAGCCGCCTTCAGCCGGCTGCCGCTTTTAGAGAGGTTGCTCAACGACGCCGGTCTCCGGGGTGGAGAGCACCAGTCTGAGCAGGATCGGGGCGAGGAAAGTGGTGCCGATCACCATCAGCAGGATGGCGGCCTCGAGGGCCGGCGTGAGGATGCCGGCCTGGCTGCCGAGGCCCAGGAAGATCAGGCCCACCTCGCCGCGGGGCAGCATGCCAAGGCCCACCACCAGCCGCCGGGTGGGTTGGGCGCTCCAGTAGCTCCAGCCGGCCGCCAGCTTGCCCACCACCGCCACCACCAACAGGAAGGCGGCCACCACCAGGCCCTCCCGGTTGGCCGGATCGAGGGGGTTGAGCACCGAGAGATCCATGCCGGTGCCGATCAGCACGAAGAACACGGTGGCGAACAGGGCCACCAGGGGCTTCACCGTTTCCTGAATCGCCTCGGTGTGGCGCGAGCGGCTGAGGATCAAACCGGCGGCGAAGGCCCCGAGGGCGGCCTCCAGGCCGATCGCCTGGGCCGAGAAGCAACAGAGGATGAGCACCACGAAACCCGCCACCACCACCTCGCCGGGGGCCTTGAGGCGGTCGAGCACCCAGTCGAAGACGGGGGCGGCCCTGCTGCTCAACCAGAGGGCGGCCGCCACGAACACCACGGCGGCCACCACGAGCTTCAGGATCGGCGCCAGGGCGAAGGAGTCGCCGCTAGCCAGGCTCACCACCACCGCCAGGATCACGATGCCGAGGATGTCATCGAGCACGGCGGCGCCGATCACGATCTGGCCCTCGCGGGTGCGCAGCCAGCCCAGTTCGCCGAACACGCTGGCGGTGATGCCGATGCTGGTGGCGGTCATGGCGGCGCCGGCGAACACCGCCAGCACCAGGGGGACATGGAAGATCAGGTGGAGGCCAAAGGTGCCGAGGGCGAAGGGAAGGACCACGCCGGTCACGGCCACGGTGGTGGCTTGCAGACCCACCGCCACGAGCTCATCGAGTTCGCTCTCCAGGCCCGTGAGGAACAGCAGGGCATACAGACCCAGCAGCGACACCTGCTGCAGGCCGGGGAAGCTTTCGTTGTAAAGGCTCTGAACCAGGTCCGGGGTGGCACCGGAGAGGGCGGCCACCAGGTCCAGCAACCAGTGGTTGAGCCGGGCGCCGCTGTCCGGCGGGATCAGCAGATGGAAGCCGGACACCCCGATCAGCACCCCGGCCAGCAGCTCCCCGAGGATGGTGGGCAGCTGCAGCCGCACCATCACCTCGGCCAGGGTGCGGGCGGCCAGAAAGATCACCAGGAAGCGGCCCACCTGGATCAGGGTTTCGGCCACCTCCACGCTGTGGTTGCTGATCGAAGCGGGGTCGGCCTGGAGCAGCCAGGCGGGCCAGGCCATCAACAGGGAAGAGCCCAGGGCCGGCAAGGCCACCGCCGGAGCGAGGGAAGCGAGGCTGGAAACCGGATACAACAACGCGGGCAGCACGGGCACGACATCGAAAGCCAGCAAGCGCGCGCACCGCGGGAGCTGCCGGGCGGAATGCAGCAGACCCTAGGGCGGCCCTGCAGCGTGTTTGCTTCCTGATCTGCCGGACTCGATTCGATCCCCCAACGGCAGCGACCGCTACGGTCTGGCATGGCGCCCCATGGCATGCGCCAATTCCCAAAGCGGCCACCGCCGGAGAGCGCCATGACCACCGCCGAACCCCTTCGCCGCACCCTGCGCCTTCCCACGCCGGGCTGCAATGCCGATGCCGACCGAAGCGGCCTGATGGCCGACGACGTGTTCGACGGCATGACCGAACACCTCTTCTACACCCTCGGCAAGCTTGCCCCCGCGGCCAGCCGCCACGACCTCTATATGGCGCTCAGCTACGCCGTGCGCGACCGCCTGATGACCCGGTACCTGGCCGGCATCGAGGCGATCAACGCCACCCCCACCCGGGTGGTGGCTTACCTCTCAGCCGAATTCCTGATCGGCCCGCAGCTGGGCAACAACCTGCTGATGCTGGGCATCCGCGATGAGGCGGCCGAGGCCCTGCGCCGCTTCGGGGTGGCCGACCTCGACGAGATCCTCGACGTGGAGGAGGAACCGGGGCTGGGCAATGGCGGCCTCGGCCGGCTGGCGGCCTGCTTCCTGGAATCGCTGGCCTCGCTGGAGATCCCGGCCACCGGCTATGGCATCCGCTACGAGTTCGGCATCTTCGACCAGCTGATCCGCGACGGCTGGCAGGTGGAGATCACCGACAAATGGCTCAAGGGCGGCTGGCCCTGGGAGATCCCCCACCCGGACCAGTCCTGCTTCGTGGGCTTTGGCGGCCGCACCGAGAGCTACCGCGATGAAAAAGGCGCCTACCGGGTGCGCTGGATCCCGGCCGAGCACGCCATCGGTGTGCCCCACGACGTGCCGGTGCTGGGCTACCGCGTGAACACCTGCGACCGGCTGCGGCTGTGGCGGGCCGATGCCACCGAATCCTTCGATTTCTACGCCTTCAACATCGGCGATTACTACGGCGCCGTGGAGGAGAAGGTGGGCAGCGAAACCCTCTCCAAGGTGCTCTATCCCAACGATGGCACCGACGAGGGAAGGCGGCTGCGGCTGAAGCAGCAGCACTTCTTCGTGAGCTGCTCCCTGCAGGACATGCTCCGCAGCCTCGACCACCGCGGCATCCCGGTGCAGGAGTTCCCAGAGCACTGGGCGGTGCAGCTCAACGACACCCACCCGGCCATCGCCGTGGCGGAGCTGATGCGGCTCCTGATCGACGACAAGCACCTCGACTGGGAGGAAGCCTGGGACATCACCAGCCGGGCCCTCTCCTACACCAACCACACCCTGCTGCCGGAGGCCCTCGAGAAATGGGGGGTGGATCTGTTCAGCAACCTGCTGCCGCGCCACTACGAACTGATCTGCGAAATCAACCGCCGCTTCCTCCAACAGGTTCGGTTGAAGTATCCGGGCAACGACCAGATCCTGCGCAAGGTGTCGATCATCGATGAGGAGGGCCGCAAGACGGTGCGCATGGCCCACCTCGCCACGATCGCCAGCCACCACGTGAACGGCGTGGCCGCCCTGCACAGCGACCTGGTGAAGAGTGAGCTCTTCCCCGAATTCGCCGCCCTCTGGCCCGAGAAGTTCACCAATGTCACCAATGGCGTCACACCGCGCCGCTGGGTGGCCCTGGCCAATCCACGCCTGTCCGCCCTGCTCGATGAGTCGGTGGGACCCGGCTGGGTGAGCGACCTCGACCAGCTGCGCCAGCTGGAGCGCTTCGCAGGCGATGCCGGCTTCCTGGAGCGCTGGGAGACCACCAAGCTCACCGTGAAGCAGCACCTCAGCAACTACATCCATCGCCACACCGGCGTGCCGGTGGATCCCCAGTCGCTGTTCGATGTGCAGGTGAAGCGCATCCATGAGTACAAGCGCCAGCACCTCAATGCCCTGCAGGTGGTGGCCCAGTACCTGCGCATCAAGAACGGCGATACCAGCGGCATGGCGCCGCGCACGGTGATCTTCGGCGGCAAGGCGGCGCCGGGCTACGCGATGGCCAAGCTGATCATCCGCTTCATCAATGGCGTGGCCGACATGGTGAACGCCGATCCGGACACCGACGGGCTGCTGAAGGTGGTGTTCCTGGCCGACTACAACGTGAAGCTGGGTGAGCGGGTCTATCCGGCCGCCGACCTCTCCGAGCAGATCTCCACCGCCGGCATGGAGGCCTCCGGCACGGGCAACATGAAATTCGCCATGAACGGCGCCCTCACGATCGGCACCCTCGATGGGGCGAACGTGGAGATCCGCGAGCAGGTGGGTGCCGACAACTTCTTCCTGTTCGGCAAGACCACCGACCAGATCGCGGCCCTGAAGGAGTCGGGCTATCGGCCCTGGGAGCTGATCCACACCCTGGAGGCCATGCCCGAGGTGCTGCGGCTGATCGAGCAGGGCCATTTCAGCAATGGCGATGGCGAGATGTTCCGGCCGCTGCTCCAGAACCTCACCGGCGACGACCGCTTCTTCGTGCTGGCCGACTTCGCCGACTACATGCGCGCCCAGGCTGAGGTGGGCCTGGCTTGGAGCGACCGGGGCCGTTGGAACCGGATGTCGCTGCTGAACACCGCCCGCACCGGCTTCTTCTCCTCGGATCGTTCGATCCGCGACTACGCAAGCCGGATCTGGAAGGCGGAGCCTTTCCCCGTAACCATCACCTGCGAGCTCGACGACTGATTAGCCCCCTGGGGCAACCCATCGGATTCGTCGAAGGAGCTGCCCTGTCCACCAACCCGGGGACAGGGCAGCGAAGCGGTGGATGGTTCAACTCCGGTGGTCGGGCAGATCGGGGGTCTGGTGCAGCAGGCGGTTGAGCCGCAGGCGATCGGCATTGAGCGGATCGGGTGCCAGTTCTCCGGCCACCTCGCGGAACTTCTGTTCGACCTCCTCGGGCACCCGCACATCAAAGATGCGCTCCATCAGCACTTCGATCGAGAAGAGGTGGGCGTTGATGTTCTCCAGGTCGGCCATCGCCTGCTGGATGGCATCGGCCTCGGCCGCGCCGGTGCCTGCCGCTGCACCGCGCGCCGCATCAGGGGATGGGGCGCCAGCGGCCCGGGCCCCCTCGGTAGCAGGGGCCTCACCGTCGCCATGCTGCTTCTGAAGCTCCTCAAGCACCCGTCCGGCCAGGGTGCGGAAGGATTGGAGGGCGGCCCAGTTGATCTCCTGCTGCTGCCTGAGACTGGAGTTCTCCCGGATCAGCCGATCGTGTTCTCGATAGAACCGCTGGCAATCAGGGCATTGGCAGGGCTCTTCGGGCACCGCTCCCCTTCTGTGCATTGGGTCCCATCATGGCACCGAACCCGATCGGGTGGTGCCGGCGCTCCAGGGACTTGCGGCGGCCAGCGGTCGGGCAAGGCCACCACAGGCACCAAAGCCCCCTGCGGGCAAGGCGCGAATCGCACCAAATCTGCGCCACATGCGCGCCACATGCTTATAGAAGATCGAAGCACATGCCACCTTGTATCGGTGATGTTTCTCCTCACTTCAATGGGATTGCAATCGATCGCCACACTTGCTGCCAAGGGGGTGTCCCAAGCATCAGTCCTTTCCGTACTCGCAGCCACCGGCCTGATCCTCGCCAATCCTGGGGCGGTACAAGCTGCTAATCCAACTTGCGCAAGCTCTGCGAAACTTAGCGTCTACCTTACCCCCTGCGATACATTAGACCAGTTCACCTTCAACCTCCTCCCTACTACGACCTTTTTACCCGACGACACCCTTTCAGTCACTTCGACTTCCACTAGTTTCACCCTTGGCCTTCTCTCCGACGCCACCTGGGGACCGGGAACTTACGCCCTTCAATACAGTATAACCGCCCCTCCAGGCAAGCTTCTCACTAACTACAGCTCCTCGCTGACAAGCTCGGTTAGCAGCACTCCTGGCGGCGATGCTGGAGCCTGGGATGTGAACGGAGCCAATGGCATCGCCGGCTCAACCTTTGCCACCCCAACGGCCATCAACGGCAACAAGGTTTACAGCCCCAAGATCGCCTCTGACACCTTCTCGTCCACACTGACCGTGACGAACGGCGTGATTCAGTCGGTGACCTCAACGGTGAACGTGGTTGACGCCCCGACCCCTTCCGAAGTTCCCGGCCCGCTTCCCCTCCTGGGCGCCGGCGCTGCTTTTGGCTTCTCCCGCCAGCTACGCCAACGGGTCAAGCTCGCCGCCTGATATTGAGCTGGCCTCAATCTCACGCTTTCCAAGCCTCCCTTTTGGGGGGCTTTTTGCTTGGTATGCATCGATGCATCACCCTCCCAAATCAACACTGAATACGAAGTAAAATTTGAGCATCTTCGCGCAGTCAGGCTATGCCTACCAAAGACATCGAGCTAGGCACCGATCTAGGCATTGAAGGCCCCAGCCGCTCAACAGCGAAAACCGCCCTAGCGATGGCCACGATCGGCTGGTTGATGATTGGATTCAGCCTCAATTCCATCATCTTCAACGCCTTCCCCTTGAAGCTCGCCTTGCCTGAGTGGCAACTGGGCCTGATTGCCGCCCTGCTCTCCTCGAGCATGTTTCTCCTGATCGGCGCCACGCTCATCACCCTTGCACCGCTGTTCAGTCCCCATGAAAAAATCCTGCAGGACTGGAATGTCACCGTGTGCCGCGCAGCCTCGTGGCTTGCCCTGTTGCTGGTGCTGATCACCCCCTTGCAGTTTTTTGTCGGCGCACGCGCACTCAACAATCAATCCAAGACCACCAACCAGGCCATCAGCAGACTCAAGTCCATCGCCAAAGGCCTCAGCGGCCTCAATTCCGAGAACGAGCTGCGTGCCTTCGTGGCCTCGTTGCCCAATGCACCCCGCCTACCCGCCAAGTTTGATGCCGCCTTCCCAGTAGTCAAACAACGTTCGATCGCCAATATCCAAGCGCAAATCAATGCCGCAACCGAAAATATCGATCGCCAAAAGTCTGAAGGCACTCAGATCTTCTTGAGAGAAGCAATCAGAAACACAGCCCAGGCCATCCTGATGGCGGCCGCCTTTTCAACCCTGGCCGCCCTTAGCTCAAGGTCCACCAACGCTGTGACCCGATTCTTTGAAAAGCGCGGACCGATGGGGTCGGCACGCTGGCCGCGGTGATCGGCTAGGCGCTACTGGCCAAGCCCATGGAGGCAACGCCCCATAGGGCAGCAGCTCCCTGGATCGGTCCAAGCGCAACTGCCCATGGGAGATCGGTCGTTCAGGGCCCACACGTCCTAGGCCACGCCACCAACAGCGCCCTGCTTGCAAGGATGACACCAGATCCGGGGGCAGGCGGGGGGCGGGGCGCACCGTGCCATGCCTAGCCGTGGAGGGGCCATGCCTAGCCGTGGAGGGATGCCAAGCCTCCATCCCGTGACAGGAAACCCTCATGAATGACAAAAGTGGCCAGTTGGCCGTATTGTCGTGTAGTCTGTATAGACATGGTCCAAGGCACCCACGCCTTGGCCATCCCCCCCCCCGCGCTCTAAGACTCATCACTTGAGCCCTCCTATGACCCGCACACTCCAAGCTCTCAAACTGGGCACCCTTGCCGCGATCTCTGCAGGTGGTCTGCTCGCCGGCCAAGCCCAGGCAGCCAACCCCTGCTCCCTCACCGCCCTGGCCCTCGACCCCGACGCCTGCAATTCCGTATCTGGAGACTTCGAAGTCAGCGCTGTGACCTTCACCGGTTTCACCCCAGTCGCGACTGACATCCTGGGATACACCCTTTCGGGCAACGATCTTCAGGCTCAGCTGAACTTCCTGATAGGGAAGACTGCCGCCATCACCAACGCCACTCTGCGCTATACACTTACGCTGAAGAATGGTCGTACATTCGACACAGCCCAAGCCAACCTCACCGGTAACAACGGCTTCTTCAGCACCTCCACAACATCTCCCGGTCTACCTTCTGCTGCAACCTCCAGCGGCGGCGCTGGCAGCACAGTTAGCTTCACCCCAGCCCTTACTACCCTCACCTTCACCCAGACTTTCTCGTCCGCGGTGAACGGCTCCCTAGTGTTGAATTCACTGGGCACCATCTACTCAACCACACCCGGCCAAACTGAATCAGAAGTTCCCGGCCCTCTGCCCCTCCTGGGTGCCGGCGCAGCCTTCGGCTTCTCCCGCCGTCTGCGCAATCGCATCAAAGTTGCGGTTTGACATTCGTTTGAATTCAACTGAATTCAAGTTAAGTCCTTCAATCCTCCCTTACGGGAGGATTTTTTTTTGCTTGATCTGCATCCATGCCTCGCCTCCCTCGTCTCCGAGTCGGGCAACGACCGGTCGAATAACCTCAGGCCGCGAGCGGGCCGCCCCGGTCCTGATGATCGCCGAAGAGGTCGTCCCGGTCGGAGGCATCGGCCTGGGCGGGAAGTGGGATCTCGATCGAGGTCACCACGTTGATCACATCGCGAAGGCGCATGGCGTCGGCGAACCAGCCCATCGCCTGTTCCACATCGCCGCGGCCCTCCGCATCGGTGGCCTGTTCTTCGTGGGCCTCGGCCAGCAGGGCCAGCCAGCAGAGGGTGCGGGCCTGCACCACCGAAAGGTCGAGCTCATCGGGCTGGCCGGCGGCGATCCGCTCGCTCTCCTGTTGCACCAGCAACCGCAACCGCAGGTCGTGGAGATTGGTCATCCGCCCAGGGTACGCTGCAACCACACTAGCCACGGTGTGCCGGCCTGGGAAGACTCCAGGGGTGGGGCCATGGGCTACACACAGCTCCCATGACTTGGTGAGGGTTTCACAGCAATTTCGCTGCAACCGCGCGACATGGTTGCGCCATGTCGAAGCATGTGACATGATGTAGTAGCGATGTTTTATGGCTATGCACTCCCTCAAAACCAATCCCGCCCGAAGCTCCCGGACACGCCTCGCCCTCAAGCTGGGCACTCTTGCCGTCGTTTCCCTTGGTGGCCTGCTGGCTGGTGACGCCCATGCAACCAACCCCTGCGCCGCGATCAACCCCGCAACATGCAATTTTACAATTGGCAACTTCCAAGTTACCGATTTCTCGTTTACTGGGTTCACCCCGACCGCATCTGACGTCATAAGCTACACCCTTTCCGGCAATGACTTACAACCTCAATTAACCTTCGTGCCGGGCAGAACTGACCCAATCTCAGGCAGCATCAGCTACAAGATCACCCTGACAGGCGGTTACACCTTCGCCACGGCCCAGGCCAATATCACTGGCAACAACGGCACCTTCTTTACTTCCACAACCTCAAGCGGCCTAGCAACTGCTGCTTCCTCAACGGGCGGCGCAGGCTCCACGGTGGGCTTCAATACCGGCCTGACTGAGCAGTTCTTCTCCCAGTCTTTCACTGCCGAACCGAGCGGCGCCCTGGTTGCCAACAGCTTGGGGACCATCTACTCGATCATACCCGGCGAAGTCTCAGAAACCCCCGGGCCTCTGCCGATTCTGGGTGCCGGCGCTGCCTTCGGCTTCTCCCGCCGCCTGCGTCATCGCATCAAGGTTGCTGCTTGATCTAGCTCTTGCGCTGATTTCACTTTCATCATCGAGTCCTCCCTTACGGGAGGATTTCTTTTGCTTGAACTCATCCCTGCACCCTGGGCGAACGCCATCACCTGACCGAGAAACCTGACATTTACCACAACTGGCCCGAAAACCGCAGGGCGAGGCAGCCGGCCCTCAAAGTGGGAACTCTTGCCGCCATTGCCTTTGGCGGCCTGCTTACCGGCCAAGCCCATGCGGCCAACCCCTGCTTCCTCAAAGACCTTGCAGGCCCCCCAGCCGCCCCTACCGCCTGCGATTTCACATCTGGCAACTACCAAGTTACCGACTTCAGCTATACCGGGTTCACCCCATCCACATTTGACTACATTACCTACACCCTTTCCGGCACTGACTTACAGCCTCAATTAACCTTCGTGCCAGGAAGAACTTCGTCAATCTCCGGTAGCATCAGCAACAAGATCACCCTGACAGGCGGTTACAACTTCGCCACGGCCCAGGCCAATATCACAGGCAACAACGGCATTTTCTCCACGACGACAGCCTCAACTGGTCTGCCTACTTCTGCTACCTCGGCCGGCGGCGCAGGCACCACAGTCAGCTTCACCCCGGGCTTGACCACCCAGACCTTCACCCAATCTTTCTCCGCCACACCATCCGGCAGCCTGGTTGCCAACAGCTTGGGCACCATCTACTCCATCACCCCCGGCCCAGCCTCGGAAGTCCCCGGACCTCTGCCGATTCTGGGTGCCGGTGCTGCCTTTGGCTTCTCCCGCCGCCTGCGTCATCGCATCAAGGTTGCCGCTTGATCTTGCGCTGATTCAAAAGCCATCACCTCAATCCTCCCGGATGGGGGGATTTTTTTTGCTTGAGCTGCAGCCCTCTGTTCTGCCTGGCTGAACCGGGAGCCATCGGTTGCTGGCAGACGGGCCTGAGGCGGGCGCGATCGATCCCTTGCCAGAGAAACCGGTGACTTGCCAAAACCGGGCGCAGGGGTGTATGGTTATGTAGTTGATACATACACTGTATATATAAGCGCCAGGGCGCCCATCCCATGGCGCTTCCAGCCCTCCCGAATCTCCTCGCCATGACACGGACACCCCTCGCCCTCAAAATCGGCGCTCTTGCTGCCATTTCTTTTGGGGGCCTGCTTGCGGGGGAAGCCCACGCAGCCAACCCCTGCCTCCTTAGCGCCCTGGCCGGCAACTCCGCCGCCTGCGATTTTTCAATTTCTGACTTCCAAATTAGCAGTGTTTCGTATACTGGATTCACTCCAGGCAACTTTGACTACATGAGCTACACCCTTTCAGGGGAAGATTTTCAGCCTCAATTAACCTTCCTTCCGGGCAGGACAAGCAATATCAACAGCACCCTCTCCTATACCATTACACTTCTAAATGGCCGCACATTTGTTGGAGCTCAGGCCAACATCACTGGTAATAACGGCACTTTCGCCACTTCCACAACCTCAACCGGCTTACCGACTGCAGCGACATCGACCGGTGGCCCAGGCACGACAGTCAGCCTTAATCCCGCCCTCACAGCCCAGACCTTCACCCAGACTTTCAGTGCCAGCAAAAACGGCAGCTTGGTGCTGAACTCCCTGGGAACCATCTATTCCACAACCGCTCCAGCCCCTACCCCACCGGTTGAAACCCCTGGACCTCTGCCGATTCTGGGTGCCGGTGCTGCCTTCGGCTTCTCCCGCCGACTGCGTCATCGCATCAAACTTTCGGCATAATCTTGGGCTGATACAAAGCCATCATCTCAATCCTCCCTTATGGGGGGATTTTTTGCCTAGCGCGCTTCTAAGCATCGCCTGCCTGGATTAACAGTGATCACGTGATAAAGTCGCCTGGTATGACCGATCAATCACCCTAATGCCGGCCAAAGACGTCGATCTAACTTCCGAGGCGGGCTTTGAGGCTCCCACTCGCTTGACAGCGAAAACCGCCCTAACGATGGCCACCATCGGCTGGTTGATCATTGGATTTAGCCTCAATGCAATAATCTTCAACTCCTTCCCCTTGAAGCTCGCCACACCTGAGTGGCAACTGGGCCTCATTTCCGCCTTGCTCTCCTCGAGCGTGTTTCTTCTGGTGGGTTCCACGCTCATCACCCTTGCACTGGCGTTAAATCCCAATGAAAAGACCCTGCAGGACTGGAATGTCGCGGTGTGCCGTTCAGCCGCTTGGCTTGCACTTTTGCTGGTGCTGATCGCCCCGTTGCAGTTTTTTATCGGCTCGCGAGCGCTGAACAATCAATCCAAAACTACCATCCAGGGAATCAAAAAACTCAAGTCAATTGCTAAACGCATCGGCACTCTCAATACAGAGGACGAATTGCGCACCTTCGTGGCATCCCTTCCCAATGCGCCCACCCTGCCGGCCAAGTTTGATGCCCCATTCCCGGTGGTCAAAAAGCGTTCGATCGAAAATATCCAAGCACAAATCAATGCTTCAACCGAAGGCGTCAACGCTCAAAAGTCTCAAGGAACTCAGCTCTTCCTGAAAGAGGCCATCAGAAACACGGCCCAGGCCATCCTGATGGCAGCGGCATTTTCAGCCCTTGCCGGCCTTGGCTCGATGTCAACCAACATTGTGACCAGATTCTTTGAAAGCTGCGGACCGATGGCGTCCACACGGTGGCGGCGGTGATCAGCCAGACGGTAGACAGATCGCCCACCGAGCCAATGCTCAGGAGACGAGATTCAGGGAGCTCAACGGCTCGAGTTGGTCAGCAAGCTCCCTGAAAACTCTGTTGCAACGAAGCCTTGAAGAACGGGGCTGGCGGGACTCGAACCCACGACCTACGGTTTAGGAAACCGTCGCTCTATCCGGCTGAGCTACAGCCCCATGGGGCCCAGCCTATCGCCAGCGGAGACCCTCCTTCAGAAGATCGCCAGGGTTGGCGTTTCATCGGGCCGGCAGGCGGCTGCGTAACCTGCTTCTTGGAAAGCAGCCGAGGTGATCGCGATCGGTGGAGCGTTGCCGGGTTTCGACCCAGGGAGCGATCCGGCCGGTTGAGGAAAGTCCGGGCTCCCCGATGGCCAGGCCTGCCGGGTAACGCCCGGTGCGGGCGACCGTGAGGACAGTGCCACAGAAACACACCGCCGATGGCGGTCTGCGGGCCTCGGTCCGCCGGCCTGCACAGGTAAGGGTGCAAGGGTGCGGTAAGAGCGCACCAGCGGCATCGAGAGGTGCCGGCTCGGTAAACCCCGGCTGGGAGCAAGGCCAGGGCTTCGGCCCGCGGAACAAGGGTTGGCCATCTTTCCCGTTCCGTACCCCCAGAGCCGCTTGAGGCCGCCGGTAACGGCGGTCCCAGACAGATGGTCACCCCCGCCGCCCGGCCCCCGGGCCCGGCAGCGGTGAACAGAACCCGGCTTATGTGCTGCTTTCCACCCCCTTCTGAGTCCGCCGCCGCCATGGGCCAGGCGTCCCGCTTACCCCCGATCAGCGGCCAACGGCTGGAGGAGCTCCGCGCACTCCTGACCAGGCTCGGGCTCGATCCCCTGACCCCCAGCGGAGCCGGCGAACACGGCGCCCGGCAGGCCGATGCCGCGGGCCTGGCCCCGATCGAGGAGGCCCTCACCCACACCTCCGCCGGCCGCGGCCGCAACCACGAGCAGCTGGAATTCCTGGGTGATGCGGTGCTGCGGCTGGCCGCCGCCGAGTTCCTGGAGCGCCGCCATCCCTCCCTCAGCGTGGGGCAGCGCTCCGCCCTGCGGGCCCAGCTGGTGAGCGACCGCTGGCTGGCCGAACTGGCCGAACAGGTGGAGCTGGCCCCCCTGCTGCGGCTCGGTCCGGTGGCTCTCGGCGATGCCAGCGGCCGGGCCACCGTGCTGGCCGAATGCTGCGAGGCCCTGGTGGGCGCCCTCTACCGGCTTGGGGGCGGCAGCCTGGGCGGGCTGGAGCTGGTGCTCCGCTGGCTGGAGCCGGCCTGGGAGCGCTCCAGCGCCGAGCTGCTCGCCGATCCGGAGCGCCACAACTGGAAGACGGCCCTGCAGGAATGGAGCCAGGGCTGCGGGCTGGGGCTTCCCAACTACCACTGCGAGGAGATGAGCCGCCGCCACGGCGATCCCCGCCGCTTCCGGGCCCGGGTGCACTGCGGCTCGCAGCCCGATGCAGAAGCAGACCCGGCTGGTCTCACCCTCACCGGCCCCGAAGCCCAGGCCAACGGCTGTGCCGGCGAGGGCTGGGGTGGATCGCGCCGTGAAGCCGAGCAGCAGGCGGCCCGTGCTGCCCTGGCCGGGCTCAGACGGCCTTAAGGGTGGTCAGGGGGACGGTGATCAGCTTGTCCCAGTTGCCGCCTTCGAAAAGCACCGCCGCCCGGCGGCCGCTGATCCGCTGCACGAAGCCCCGGTAGCCGTTGTAGATCGAACGGGCATCAGTCACCACCACCGTGGTGCCCGGCAGGATCGGGGCTGGAGACTCGGTAGCCATGGCTGCGCCGGGAATGGGGGATGGGCTGCCGCCATTATCGGAGCCACCGGCCCCAACCGCCGCTTCCATCGTTCCAACCGCTCCGCAGCGACAGGTGGTTGGGCGCCCCATCGTGGCGAGCCGGTCGGCCTGCATCGAGGGGATGGCCCAGAATCGCGGCGCAGGCTGGGCCGTTTGGGCGCCGAATCCAGGATCCGAAGCCCAACGGTTTCCCCCGTCTGAATCAATCCCTCCGAAGCCGCCCCATGGTCGATCCCGCCTCACCCCAACCGGCTGCCGCCCCAGGTGTAGCAACGGCTGCGCCGCCCGAGCTGCTCGTGGTGGGCCGCCTGGTGGGCGCCCAGGGGCTGGGGGGTGAGCTGCGGGTGCTGCCCCTCTCCGATTTCCCCGAGCGCTTCACCCGCCGCGGCACCCGCTGGTTGCAGGCCAAGGGCAAGCCTGCCCAGCCCGTGGAGCTCCGCAGCGGCCGCCAATTGCCCGGTAAGGAGCTGTTTGTGGTGCGCATCGCCGGCGTCGACAGCCGCGACGCCGCCGAAGCCCTGGTGGGCCATGAGCTGCTGGTGCCCGCCGCCGATCGCCCCCCCCTGGAGCCGGGCGAATTCCACCTGCTCGATCTGGTGGGGCTGGAGGTGCGGCTGCTGGCGGATGCCCATCCGCCGGAGGGCGGGGCTGACGCGGTGATCGGGCGGGTGCTCGATCTGATCCACGCCGGCAACGACCTGCTGGAGGTGGAACTCACCGCCGCAGCCCCGGACAGCAGCCCCCGCCGCCTGTTCATCCCCTTCGTGGAGGCGATCGTGCCGGTGGTGAACCTGGCCGAGGGCTGGATCGGCATCACCCCACCGCCTGGGCTGCTGGAGCTCTGAGGCCTGATCCGGTGGGCCAAGGTGCCCGCTGCTGCCACCGGCCCGCTGCCAGCTCAGGTTGAATGGGGCCCATTCGTACCAGAGCCAACCCGACGGCAGCCATGGCCCCCACTCCCCTGGTTCCGGTGATTCTCTGCGGCGGCACCGGCACCCGCCTCTGGCCCCTCTCCCGGGCCAGCTATCCCAAGCAGTACTGGCCCCTGGCCGGCCAGGGCGATGACACCCTGCTGCAGCAGACCCACCAGCGGCTGGAGGGCCTGCCGGAGCTGGCCCCGCCCCTGCTGATCTGCAACGAGGATCACCGTTTCATCGTGGCTGAGCAACTGCGCCAGATCGGCGTGGAGCCCGCCGGCATCCTCCTGGAACCCCTCGGCCGCAACACCGCCCCCGCCGTGGCGATCGCCGCCCTGCAGGCCACCGCCAGCGGCGCCGATCCCCTCCTTCTGATCCTGGCGGCCGACCATGTGATCAACCAGCCCGAACGCTTCCGCGCCACCGTGGCCGCCGGCATCCCTGCCGCCGAGGCCGGCCAGTTGGTGACCTTCGGCATCGTGCCCACCGCGCCGGAGACCGGCTACGGCTACATCGAGGCCGCCCAGTCGCTGGATCCCTCCGCGCCGGTGCCGATCGCCCGCTTCGTGGAGAAGCCCGATCTGCCCACCGCCCAGGCCTTCCTGGCCACCGGCCGCTTCACCTGGAACAGCGGCATGTTTCTCTTCCGCGCCAGCGCCATCCTCTCGGAGCTGGAGCGCCTGGCCCCGGAGGTGGTGAGCGCCTGCCGCGCCGCCCTCGACCAGGACAGCCCCGACCTCGAGTTCCTGCGGCTGGAGAGGGAAGCCTTCGCCAACTGTCCCAACGTGGCTCTCGATGTGGCCGTGATGGAAAAGACCAACCGCGGCGCCGTGCTGCCCCTCGATGCCGACTGGAGCGACGTGGGCAGCTGGGGCGCCCTCTGGGAAACCGGTGAGCAGGATGCGGAGGGCAACGTGCTGCGGGGCCGGGTGATCAGCGAAGGCTCCCGCAACTGCTACCTGCGCAGCGAACACCGCCTGGTGGTGGGCCTCGGCGTGGAGGATCTGGTGGTGGTGGAAACCGACGACGTGGTGCTGGTGGCCCACCGCGACCGCGCCCAGGAGGTGAAGGCGATCGTGGGTCGGCTCGAACGGGATGGGGCCCCGGAAAGCAAGGCCCACCGCCGCATCTACCGCCCCTGGGGCCACTACGACGGCGTGGTGGAGGGGGATCGCTGGCAGGTGAAGAAGATCGAGGTGAAACCCGGGGCCAGCCTCTCGCTCCAGATGCACCACCACCGCGCCGAACACTGGGTGGTGGTGAAGGGCACCGCCCTGGTGGAGAAGAACGGCGTGGAGGAACTGGTAGGCGAGAACCAGAGCACCTACATCCCCCTCGGCTCCCGCCACCGCCTGCGCAACCCCGGCAAGATCCCCGTGGAGCTGATCGAGGTGCAGAGCGGCCCTTATCTCGGCGAAGACGACATCGTGCGCTTCGAGGACCGCTACGGCCGCACCGATGTGGTGGCCGTGAAGTAAGCCGGAGCCGCGGCCCAAACCCCCGCGGCCACCCTGGTCTCACGCCGCACTTCGATCCCAAGGGCCAGAAGCTGCACTCCCTAAAGCTGAGCCCAAGCTGGCGGGAGGTGGCCTGGCGCGACGGCGACAGGCTCAGCCTGGGCTACCTGCACCCGCTCAGGACTCGGCCGCATGCTGATCCACCAAGCAGCGGATCCCCAGTCAGCCAGCTAGTCCCCCAGCCAGCCCTGCTTCGCCACCTCTCCGCCCCACCAAGGGTGAGAGCCCTCCAATGGGAAAGCGGCCCTAACTCCCCTCAATGGGTCTGCGTCACCGAACCCTCGCCCCCCAAAGCGTGAGCGACACCGACCCCCCCATCGGTGAGCGGCGCCCGGCCAGGGGGGGGGCACAAAGGGGTTTTGACATAGACCAGGGCCCGGAATATCGCCACGCCCCGGCCAGCGGCGGAATACCACGGGCGAACCCGGGGCCCACACGCGCGCCCGGGGGGTTTTTACACAACAG
>Ga0310330_100093_pt1 | contig 24325 bp, 24 predicted proteins | sample LakMicDCLTotalB5_FD_195544 | JGI IMG/M metagenome (GOLD analysis project Ga0310330, IMG submission 195544) | Enriched freshwater cyanobacterial communities from Lake Michigan, Michigan, United States - MI23.DCL.Total.B5 (v2) (version 2) | ecosystem: Environmental > Aquatic > Freshwater > Lake... | reverse complement strand
GTCCACCAGCAGCTCCTCCACCACGATCAGGGAACCGCCGGCCTCGGCGCGGCGGTGCAGCAGGTGGTGGCTGCTGCGCTGGGAGCGCCAGCGCCCACAGCTCAACTGGAAAAAGCTGAGGGCATCGTTGATCGCAAGCCGGCCTGGGCCCTGGGGGCTGCCGGGGGAGGGGCTGCTGGAGACCGGCTCAGGGCTGTTCAAGGGAACGACTCAGATGCCTTGATCTTCTCAATGCGACGGTCCGCCTGGTGGTGGGCCCAGGCCACTAGCTCCGCCAGCCCCAGGCCCAGGGGGCCGGTCGGGTCCTGCTCCTTGGCTGGGATCGCTTGATCGGGGCCGCTTGGTTCCTGGGCGATGCGCTCCAGCTGGATGCCGGCCCCCTGCAGCTGGTCGAGGAAGGCGTGGCAAAACCCTGGATCGGCCTGAAGTTCCGGTTGCTCTAGGGCCCAGGCCAGCAGCACGGAGCGGTCGGGCAGGGGGCCCCAGCGGCGGCCCGCGGCCGCCTGGAGGCTGCGCAGGCTGTGGGCCAGAAGCCTGAGGTGGTGGCGCTCGAGGGCCGGCAGCAAGCTGACTTCCAGCTCGGCTAGTTCCTCGGGGCTCAGCACCCTGGCCCTGCTTCAGGGGCCGGGTTGAGCTGGAGGCGGAAGCCACAGGAGTGGCCCCCCTCCAGGCGCCAATGGACCCGATCCACCTGGCAGTCGGGGAAGGTGTGGCGGATCAGTTGCAACTCCTGGTCGCAGATTTGAGGGAATTGCTCGGCGATCCGCATCACCGAGCAATGGAATTCACTCATCACCCAGCCGGGTCCCTCGCTGTCCCGCTGAACTTCAGCCACATAGCCATCGCGGCGGCGCAGGTCCACTAGTCGCTCGATCCGTTCGGCCAGGGAGCCGGAGCCGATGTTTTGGCGGTACACCGCTGCCTGGGCGGCGGCCTGCCCGCCCAGCAGCTCGGCCACGGTCTGGGCGGGCAGGCTGGCGGCCAGGGAATCGAGCAGGCCGAGGGCGAAATGCTCGCTGCCATCGGGGAAGCGGTTGCGGCCCTCCCGGGTCAGGCCCCAACGATTGCTGGGCCGGCCCGGCCCTTCGGAGCTGGGGCTGGCCAGCACGAGGCCGTCCTCTTCAAGGGAGCGCAGGTGACGGCGCATCACCTGCACGGACACCACCAACTGGCTAGCGAGGTCTGCGGCCGTGGCCTCGCCCTGACGCAGCAACAGGCTGAGCACCGCCTCCCGGGTGGGGGCGCTGGCGGAGCTCCCAGGTGCTGGAGCCGAGAGGGCCATGGAGTGGGCCTCCCCTGGCGGCTGCTCGCCTGGATTAGGGGGACCCCCGTTTCGGGAGCCCTGAGGGGCCGTCGATGGCGGCGTGGGTTGGGCGGACAGTGTCATGGCCCTTGGCATGGCCGCAGCCTGTACAACCAGCTTGCCATCTTTGTTTTGCGGTTGTGGTCTGGGCCCGGCCTAGGGGCGATTGGGTTGGGTAGGGGAGCGGCGGGGTTGGTTGGGCGCGGGGCACAATTGGCCTTCAGCAACCGGCGCCGGGTTCGGTGCCCTAGGCTTGGCCGTAAGGAAACCCTAGGGTTTCGTTATTCACGCCATGCGCCTTTTCGGGCCCCTTGGGCCTGGTTTGGCACCGGTTTTGGCACGACTTCGCCGTTCACTTGCCGCCCATGTCCGACACCACAACCTCCGCCGAGGCGACCAAGGCCAGTGACAGCCTTGAAGTGATCCGCAAGTTTGCCGAGACCTACGCCCAGCGCACCGGCACCTACTTCTGCATCGATTCCGGTGTGACGGCGGTGGTGTTGGAAGGTTTGGCCCGCCATAAAGATGAGCTCGGCGGTGCCCTCTGCCCTTGCCGTCACTACGAGGACAAGCAGGCCGAGGTCCAACAGGCCTTCTGGAATTGTCCGTGCGTGCCCATGCGCGAGCGCAAGGAATGCCATTGCATGCTGTTTCTCACCGAGGACAATGCCTTCCGCTGTGATAAGCAGACCATCTCAGTCGAAGAGATTCAGGCCCATTGCTCCCTTGGATAAAAGGCCATGACCACGGCAGCCAGCGTTGGTGATCTCGTCAGCCAGCCGTACAAGTACGGCTTCGTTACTGACATTGAAACTGAAAAAATCGCCAAGGGCCTCAGTGAGGACGTGGTGCGGCTGATTTCCAGCAAAAAGGACGAACCGGCCTTTTTGCTCGAATTCAGATTGCGCGCCTATCGCCAGTGGCTGCGGATGGAGGTGCCCGATTGGGCCGCCCTTGGCTATCCGCAGATTGATTTTCAAAATATTATTTATTACGCGGCTCCCAAGCAGCGCGATAAGAAGGCCAGCCTCGATGAGGTGGATCCGAAGCTGCTCGAAACCTTCGACAAGCTTGGTATCCCCTTGAGTGAGCAGAAGCGTCTCACTAATGTGGCCGTTGATGCCGTTTTTGATAGCGTTTCGATCGCCACCACCTACAAGGAGAAGTTGGCCGAGCATGGGGTGATCTTCTGCTCGATCAGTGAGGCCGTCAAGGAGCATCCCGAGCTGATTGAGCGCTATCTGGGCACGGTTGTTCCCAGTAACGACAACTATTACTCGGCTCTCAATTCTGCTGTCTTTAGTGATGGATCCTTCGTGTTCATCCCCAAGGGGGTTGAATGCCCGATGGAGCTCTCTACTTATTTTCGGATCAATTCCGGTGATACCGGCCAGTTTGAGCGCACCTTGATCGTGGCGGAAGAGGGGGCTTCGGTGAGTTATTTAGAGGGCTGCACGGCCCCCATGTTTGATACCAACCAGCTGCACGCGGCCGTGGTGGAGTTGGTGGCTTTAGATGATGCCTCGATCAAGTATTCCACCGTGCAGAACTGGTACGCAGGCGACGAGCATGGTGTGGGTGGAATTTATAACTTCGTGACCAAACGAGGCCACTGCCGCGGCGACCGCAGCAAGATCAGCTGGACCCAGGTGGAAACGGGTTCGGCCATCACCTGGAAATATCCCAGCTGTGTGCTCCAAGGGGCTGATTCGGTCGGTGAGTTCTATTCCGTGGCCCTCACCAACAACCACCAGCAGGCCGATACCGGGTCCAAGATGGTCCATGTGGGCCCCCGCACCCGCTCCACGATCGTGAGCAAGGGCATCAGCGCCGGCCATTCCGCCAACAGCTATCGGGGCCTGGTCCAGATTGGTCCCAAGGCCGTGGGAGCCCGCAATTACAGCCAGTGCGACTCGATGTTGATCGGCGACCAGGCCGCCGCCAACACCTATCCCTACATCCGCTCCCAGCAGCCCCTGGCTTCGGTCGAGCATGAGGCCAGCACCTGCCGCATGTCGGAGGACCAGCTGTTCTATCTGCAAAGCCGGGGCATTGCCTTTGAGGAGGCCGTGTCGATGATGGTGAGTGGCTTCTGCCGCGACGTCTTTAACCAGTTGCCGATGGAGTTCGCCGCCGAAGCGGACAAGCTCTTGGCCCTCAAGTTGGAAGGGTCGGTCGGCTAGCCCGGCGATCTGCCCCTCTGCGGTCAACGGTGGCTGCGGTTGTTCCTGTTTTCTGATTCGTTTGTTTTCGCACCCGTGATTCGCCCCGACGCCGACGTTCTGCTTGAGATCAGCGGTCTCCATGCCCGCGTGGAGGACAAGGCGATCCTCAAGGGGGTGAACCTCACCCTGCGCGCTGGCGAGATCCATGCGGTGATGGGCCGCAACGGCAGCGGTAAAAGCACCCTCTCCAAGGTGCTGGCGGGCCATCCCGCCTACACGGTGACGGACGGCACGGTGACCTACCGGGGCCAGAACCTGCTCGAGCTTTCGCCCGAAGAACGGGCGCGGGTGGGGGTGTTTCTCGGGTTCCAGTATCCGGTGGAGATTCCGGGGGTCAGCAACCTGGAATTTCTAAGGGTGGCCACCAATGCCCGCCGGGTCCAGCTCGACCAAGAGGAACTCGACACCTTTGCCTTTGAGGACCTGGTGCGCGAGCGCCTGAAGGTGGTGCAGATGGATCCGGCCTTCCTCGATCGCAGTGTGAATGAGGGCTTTTCCGGGGGCGAGAAAAAGCGCAACGAGATCCTGCAGATGGCCCTGCTGGAGCCCCTGGTGGCGATCCTCGATGAAACCGATTCGGGCCTCGATATCGATGCCCTTCGCATTGTGGCCGCCGGCGTCAGCCAGCTCGCCACCGCCGATACGGCCACCCTGTTGATCACCCATTACCAACGGCTGCTGGAGGCCATCACGCCCGATTTTGTCCACGTGATGGCCGCTGGCCGCATCCTGCGCACCGGCGGCCGCGAGCTGGCCCTGGAGCTAGAAGAGCGCGGCTACGACTGGGTGGACCAGGAACTGGCGGCCCTGGAGCTGGGTTGATGGGACTCAGCACTGTTTCCGCACAGAGCCTCTCTGGCTGGACCTCAGACCTTTTGGCCCGGTTGCCAGCCCCATCGGGCCCCTTGGCCGCCGTGCAGGAGCGCGGGCGCAAGGCCCTGGCGGCCTTGCCAGCACCCTCCCGGCGCCAGGAAGCCTGGCGGTTCACCGACCTGGCCCTGTTGGTGGGCCTCGACCCCAACTCCAGCGCTGCCCTGTCCAGGGGCGACGCCACGGATGGTCTCGCCCCGCAAGGCACCTCCCAGTCCGGGCCAGGGAGCCTGCGCTTGAAGCTCGATGGGAGCAGCGATCCCCTTGCTGGGGTGTGCTTGCCGGCGGGGGTGTCTCCGCTCTCCGAATCAGAACTGGGGCTCGCCCTAGGCCACACCCTGGCGGCTACCGGCTGCGAGCAGCACTGGCCGGTGGAGCTCAACCATGCTTGTGCATCCCAATTACTGGCCTTGCGCATCGCCAGTCGGAGCCAGGTGAGCCTGGAGCTGGTGAGTGATGCAGCCGCGGAGCTGCGGCCCCTGAGGGTGCTGCTGATCCTGGAAGAAAAGGCCCAAGTGCAGCTCTGCCAGCGGCTCACGGCCAGCGCAGCGGGGCTCACCAGCCTCGTGCTGGAGGCCCACCTAGGCCGGGGCGCCAGGTTGGAGCACGGCCTGGTGGCCCTGGGCCAGCCGGATGCGGCCTTGATAGCCCACCTGGCCCTCGAGCAGGAGCCCGAGAGTGACGTCAGTCTGGTGGCGGTGAGCGCCGGTTGGGGGGTCTCCCGGCTGGAGCCCCGCATCGTTCAAGTCGATGGCAGCGCCACCACAACCCTGCGGGGCTTACAGGTGGTGGCAGGCGACCAGATCGCCGACACCCATAGCCACATGGCCTTTGGCGGACCCGAAGGCCAGCTCGACCAGCTCCATAAGGCCGTGGCCGATGGCCGGGGCCGCAGCGTGTTCAATGGCGCCGTGCGGGTGCCCCGCGCCGCCCAACGCACCAATGCGGCCCAGCTCAGCCGCAGCCTGTTGCTCTCCGATCGGGCCCGGATCGACACCAAGCCCGAGCTCGAGATCGTGGCCGATGACGTGCGCTGCGCCCACGGCGCGACCGTGAGCTGCCTGCAGCAGGACGAACTGTTTTATCTGCAGAGCCGCGGCATTGCCGCCGACCAGGCTTCGGCCCTGCTCAAGCGGGCCTTCTGTGAGGAGGTGCTGCGCGAGTTGCCGGCTCCGGCCCGGCTCTGGTGCCCCTTCGAGCGACTGCTCGCCGCCGATGGGTCTGAAGCTCGGCCAGTCGATGGGTTGGGCTCGGGGCTTGAAGGTCTGGTGGGTGAGGGGGGCTGATGGGTTCGAGCGCCAACGTCACGACCAGCGGCCCAGCCAGCGCCGACGCCATGGCCAACGCCACACCCGGTAGTCCTGCAGGCGCCGCCAACGGGGTAGGGCTCGACCTGGCCGCCCTGACCCGGCCCGATTTCCCCTTGTTGGCCCAGACAGCCTGCCTGGGCCAGCCCCTGATCTACCTCGACCACGCCGCCACCAGCCAAAAGCCCCGCCAGGTGTTGGCGGCCCTGCAGCACTACTACGACCACGACAACGCCAATGTGCACCGGGGTGCCCACCAGCTCAGCGCCCGGGCCACCGAAGGTTTTGAGGGCGCCCGCGCCAAAACGGCAGCTTTTGTGGGTGCGGCCTCGCCCCACGAGATTGTGTTCACCCGCAACGCCAGCGAAGCGATCAACCTGGTGGCCCGGAGCTGGGGGGACGCCAACCTCAAGGCCGGCGATGAGGTGCTCCTCAGCGTCATGGAGCACCACAGCAACCTGGTGCCCTGGCAGCTCCTGGCGGCCCGCACCGGCTGCGTCCTGCGCCATGTCGGTCTCACCGACAGCGGCGAACTCGACCTGGCCGACTTCAAGGCCCAGCTCAACGGGCGCACCCGCCTGGTAAGCCTGGCTCAGGTGAGCAACACCTTGGGCTGCCTCAACCCGATCGCCGAGATCGCCCCCCTGGCCCACGCCGCCGGCGCCCTACTGCTGGTGGATGCCTGCCAGAGCCTGGCCCACCTGCCCGTGGCTGTGGGCCAGCTCGGCGCCGATTTCCTGGTGGGCTCCTCCCACAAGCTTTGCGGCCCCACCGGCATGGGCTTTCTATGGGCGCGGGAAGCCCTGCTGGAGGCCATGCCCCCCTTCTTGGGCGGTGGCGAGATGATCCAGGACGTGTTCCTCGATGCCAGCACCTGGGCCGGCCTGCCCCACAAATTTGAGGCCGGCACCCCCGCCATCGGCGAGGCGATCGGCATGGGAGCGGCCCTGGACTACCTCAATAGCTTGGGTTTGGAGCGCATCCACGCCTGGGAGCAGCAGCTCACGGCCCACTTGTTTGCCCGGCTTGAGGCGATCGAGGGGCTCCGAATTCTCGGCCCCACCCCCCAGCAGCAGCCCGACCGCGGCGCCCTGGCCGCCTTCAGCGTGGCGGGCCTCCACGCCAATGATCTGGCCGAATTGCTTGATTCGGCCGGCATCTGCATCCGCAGCGGCCACCACTGCACCCAGCCCCTGCACCGCCACTACGGCCTGGCCGCCTCGGCTAGGGCTAGCCTCAGTTTCACCACCACCATCGAGGAAATCGATCGCTTCGCCGAAGAATTAATCGGCGCGATTGCCTTCCTGCGCGAGCACAGCTAAGCATCGCTGCTTCGCTGGCTGGAGCCATTACTGGGCGCCCACTTTAGGCCCGAACGTTGCAGATCGGCCGTCGCAACTGGATGGCTCGGCTAGGGCGATGCCCCCAGGGCTAACCATCATGGCGCCATGAAATGGCTCAGCTCAGCACATCAGGTGGAGCAAAAAGACGCACTGGCAGACCCCCATAGCCAACACCACGACTCACAAACAGTCGCTGGTGGGGTTGGCTGCCAATCTGGAAATGCCCCGATGGATAGCGCCGGTTGTATCGCCCCGAGGGGAGGATGATCGGGCGACCATTGGGCAGGCAAATCTGGCCCCCATGCGTGTGACCACAGACGGCCAGATCGTAGGCATGCTTCTCAATAAGGGGGATTCCTTGAGGGGAGTGCATCAGCACGATCCGGCATCCGCCTGCCCCCCTGAACATGGCTGCTGCATCGGGACTTCCTGAGGTGGGATCATCCAGTCCGCAGAGCCAAACATGGCTGTAGGGCGGTGGCAGCCGCACGTTTTGATTGACAAGAACCTGGATGCCCGCTTGCCGTAAAGGCTGCACAATCAGCTGATCATCCGCCCAAAGATCATGGTTGCCGAGCACGGCAAAACGCCCGCATGGAGCTGGCACTTCTCCGAGCTGCTTTGCAAGCGCTTCGATGTGGCTGGCCCGATAGGACACAAAGTCACCCCCCAGCAAAAGGAGATCCGGCTTGAGATCACGCAAGACCTGGCAGGCCTGGGTAATGGTCCTTGTATGGGTGGTGGGGCCAGCATGAAAATCAGACGCGAAGGCGATACGCAGCGGTGCCAGTGCCTGCTCCTGCCCCGGAAAGGTCAGGTGACAACGATCAATGCGGAGTTGATCTTGCCAGCCCAGTCGATCGGCGATGGCCGCCATCCAGCCCTTGCCAGAGATTCGACCCAGCAGGGACTCGGTGATATGGAGGAGCGGCGTATAGTCAACGGCACGACGGTGGGGAAGCATGGGAAGGCCGTCTCGGCATCTTGCGGGAACCTAGTTATACGACCTAAGACTTCAAAGAATAACGCTCCCCATCCGAGCAGAAGTATCCGCAGCAAGCGATACGGCACGAGTAAAGGCTTCCACTAGCACCCTCTCACTACGCAGATCCCATTGCTTGAAGAGGATTAGTGCGCCCGGAGCCCTGCCGAAGCCGATCCCCCGTGCTGGTCCATCGCCTCCGATCCGCACTGACCCCATCCCGAGTCCGGTTCAGGCCCCGCCGATCGGTTCATCCCAGAGGTTGGCCAGGTTGTAGGGGCCGCCAGGCAGCTCCCAGAAGCTGCCGTCAATGAAGCGTTCGCCCCGATCGAGGGCGGTGATCTGGGCCAGTTCGGAGGCGCCCAAGGACAGCTGGGTCGCCGCCAGGTTGGCCGCCAGGCGCTGGGGATGGACGGATTTGGGAATCACCGCCGTGCCGCAAGCAATTCCCCAGGCCAGCAGCACCTGGGCCGCACTGGTGCTGTGGGTCGCCGCGATCGTGCTGATCACCGGATCGCCCAGCAGGGGCGAGGTTGCGCCGGCCGGTGGCGAGCCCAGGGGCGCATAGGCGGTGAGCTGGATGGCGTTGGCCTGGCAGAAGGCCAGCAACTCCGGTTGCTGCAGGTAGGGATGGCGCTCCACCTGGTTCACCTCTGGAGCCAGATCGGCCTCCGCCAGCAGGGCGGCCAATTTGGCCTGGCTGAAGTTGGAAACCCCGATGTGGCGCACCAAGCCGGCCCGCACCAGCTTCTCCATCGCGCTCCAGGTGGCGGCGATCGGCCGCTGCTCCAGGCTGAGCTGGTCTGGGGCCTCCTTGGGCATCATCACGCCATGGCGATGGGCCACGGGCCAGTGGATCAGGTAGAGGTCGAGGGTGGCCAGTCCCAGATCAGCCAGGCTGCGTTCCAGGGCAGGGCGCACGTCTTCAGGGGCGTGGCAGTCGTTCCAGAGCTTGGAGGTGATCCAGAGCTGGTCCCGCTGGAGTCCTCCAGCGGCGCAGGCCCGCTCCAGGCTGGCGCCGATCTCGGCCTCATTGCCGTAGATCGAGGCGCAATCCAAGTGGCGGTAGCCCAGCTCTAGGGCTGCCGTTACGGCTGCCCCCACTTCGCCGGGGGCCGCTTTCCAGGTGCCCAGCCCCAGGCTGGCCATGGGGTCGCCGTTGGCAAAAACCAGGCTGGACATGGCGATGCCATCACTGCCATCACTATGGGCGAAGCGTTCGCGTGGGGCAGGGTTGCGGCCGATCCCCGGCGTCGCCTTCCAGGAGGGTGCTGGTGAGCCCGGATCGGCGCCAGCCCTGGGCTGGCCCCAGGGACCGGTTCCCTAGGGCCCCTGGCGGAGCCTCCAGACCCCCGAACCAGAGCGGATGGCAGAGCGAATGGCAGACCCGTTGGCGGAAGTCGATCCGCAACCAGCCCCCCCGGAGCCCGGCCCCCAGCTGTTTCTGGTGGTGCTGGGCGGCCGCAGCGCCGGCTGCCAGATCGAGCAACACGATGTGCGCTTTGTCGCCGGGTGCAGCATTGATGACACCCTCCCCGAACTGCGGCGCCAGTGGTTCGGCAGGCGGGAGGGTTTACACCTGGACAGCACCATGGTGGTGCGGGCGATCGATGGCTACGCCGTGGGCCTGGGGCTCGAGCCGCCCGCGCCCCGGCCCGAGCGGCTCTGGTTTGTGAACCTGGGCGCCTACCGCCCCGATTGCCTCGCCGAGCTGCACCACTTCGGGCTGGTGGTGGCCCGCTCCGCCCAGGCCGCTAAGGCAGCCGCTAAGCGCCAATGGTTGGTTGGGGCGCGGGAGCAGCACAAGGATGACCTGGCATCAGTGGACGACTGCTTGGCTATTGAGCAGTTGGAGTTGTTGGGCGGGGAGCGCTGGTACGTGCAGCTGGAACCCCATCCCGAAGGGCTGAGCCAGTCCCAGGTGCCCGATTGGTTCGGCTATCGCCGGATCGACAGGGGATGATTGGGGGTGGAGCCCCCAACCCCATGAACATCGACGGCAAGGCCTGGCGCACCATCTGGCTCGAAGCCGGGGGCCGCTCGATCGCTGTGATCGACCAGACCCAGCTGCCCCACACCTTCACCAACCGCTCGCTCACCAGCCTGGACCAGGCGGCTGAGGCGATTTCCACGATGGTGGTGCGCGGCGCGCCCCTAATCGGTGTCACCGGCGCCTATGGCCTGATGTTGGCCCTTCAGGCCGATCCCAGCGATAGCTCCCTGGCGGCGGCCTTCACCCAGCTGCTGGCGACCCGGCCCACGGCCGTGAATCTGCAATGGGCCCTGGAACGGGTGCGGGATCGGGTGCTGCCCCTGGCGCCGGCGGAGCGCGCCCTGGCCGCCCAGCAGGAGGCTGGCGCCATCGCCGAGGAGGACGTGCTGATGTGCGAAGCCATCGGCGACCACGGCCTGGCCCTGTTCCAGGAGCTGGCGGCCCGTCGCCCGGCCAGTCGCCAGCAGGAGCCCTTCAACGTGCTCACCCACTGCAATGCCGGCTGGCTAGCCACGGTGGACTGGGGTACGGCCCTGGCGCCGATCTACAAGGCCCACCGCGCCGGCATGACGGTGCATGTGTGGGTGGATGAAACCCGGCCCCGCAACCAGGGCGCCAGCCTCACCGCCTTTGAGTTGGGCCGCGAGGGCGTGCCCCACACCGTGATCGTCGATAACGCCGGCGGCCACCTGATGCAGCACGGTCAGGTCGATGCGGTGATCGTTGGCACCGATCGCACCACCCGCAGCGGCGATGTATGCAACAAGATCGGCACCTACCTCAAGGCCCTCGCCGCCCACGACAACGGCGTGCCCTTTTATGTGGCCTTGCCGGCCTCAACGATTGATTGGTCCATCTCCGATGGGGTGGCGGAGATCCCGATCGAGGCCCGCTCGGAGCGGGAAGTCACCCATATCCAGGGCCTGGTGAGCCCCGCCCTTGGCGCCTCCCCAGGGGACAGCCCCAGGGGCGAGTCCAGTCCCGCCGCCCTCACCCAGGTGCAGCTAACGCCAACGGGCAGCCTGGGCTTCAACCCGGCCTTTGATGTCACCCCGGCCCGCCTGGTCACGGCCCTAATCACGGAACGGGGGGTGGTGGCTGCCAATGAAGAGAGTTTGAAGCAGCTCTACGGGGTGGGAGAGGGGCGTTGATGACCTCCGGCCGGGACTGGGTCGGCTGGGCCTGATTTGCGAGGACGCCGCCTCCTGGTCCCTTGATTGGTGACCCTGATCCCAATCCCAAGCCCCTAATGATCCATGGTGATGCCGGCTTGTTTGAGTTCACCCTGGAGGCGTTTGAGCCGAAGCTTGGGATCCAGTTCTGGGTTGGTGATATGGCGAATCAGTTCCGCCGCCGAGGCCTCGATCGCGTCTGGGCTGGCCTGCACCGTGCCATGGAAAACAAAGGGAGCGAGATAATTGGCGCCAATGAGGTTGGCGGTCTGCTGCAGGGGTTTGAGCAGTTCACTCATTGAAAAGTTGTTGAAGCCACCCGCTTGATACGACTCCTTAGGGCCGCCAGTCGAGATCACCGAGACCCAGTCCTTGCCGTGCAGGGCGGTGCCCCCTGGCCCATAGGCCCAGCCGTAGGTCAGCACATCATCGAGCCATTGCTTCATTAGGGGCGGCACCGAATACCAAAGAAAGGGATGTTGGAACACAATGCGATCGTGCTCTTGGAGGAGCTGCTGCTCCCTGGCGATGTTGATGATTCCGTCTGGATACTGGCTGTAGGGTTGATTGATCGTGAGTTCCGAATGGCTTTCTAGCTCCCTCAACCAGCGCCGATTCACGGTTGATTTTTGCAGATCGGAATGGAAAAGATTGACGAGTATTTTCATCGGGATCTCCTGGCGAATGTCCTGGTGAAGGGGTGGGGTGTAAGGGTCCTCAGGGGGCGTTTGCTTGGGCTGCTGGCCTGACCTTTTGAAGCACAGTTTGCCCTGCCCGTGCCGTTTGGTCGATCTGGGATCGAAGCCCTGTCGCTTTGGCCAGGCCTGCGCTTCGCCGCCCAAGGCAGCAGGCCAACGATTCATCGCAATCAGTCGCGAAATCGCCCCGCCACTTCGACGATGGCAGGATCCGTCCCTGGATGGGCCATGAATCCAACCCTGGCGACCCTCTGTCTGCAGCGGCTCCCCCCAGCTCAGGCCCAACGGGACCTGGGGCCCATCAAGCCCTGGGCCGGCTCCCATTTCCAGCCCCTAATTCGCTTGCGACGGCGCCACCCCCTGGGTCTCCGAGCTTCCGTTGCCGTCCCTAGCCCCCAGGGCTGGGCAGCAGGTGTGGCCCTTTCGGGGGGCCTGGATGGCGCGCCAAAGGCTTGGCCTCTGGGGCTTTCTGGCTAGTTCAGGGGCAGGGGCCTAGGCGATCGGCGGCCGTCGAGCCACCTTGGGGTTTGCCTTTTACAGAGGATTTGACCTTCATGCTAGGGTTTGTAAACCAACTTTACAATTGGAGCTGCTGGTCATGTTCACGCTTGAAAGGGCTACCCAGATTTTTCCGGACACCCTTTCGGCGGACGTTGTTCCAGCGGTCACAGCCCGTTTCCGTCTGCTCAGCGCCGAAGACCAGCTAGCCCTGATTTGGTATGCCTATTTGGAGATGGGCTCCACGATCACGGTGGCTGCTCCGGGCGCGGCCCGCATGCAGTTCGCCGAACCCGTGCTCAACCAGATCAAGGCCCTGGGCTTTTCCGAGCAAAGCCAGGTGATGTGTGATCTGGCTAACCGCACTGACACCCCCATTGGCCGCACCTACGCCAACTGGTCGGTGAACATCAAGCTGGGTTTTTGGTACCAGCTGGGCGAATGGATGGCCGCCGGTATGGTTGCTCCGATTCCTGAGGGTTATCAGCTATCGGCTAATGCCTCGGCGGTGTTGAGTTCCGTCAAGGGCGTGGAGCAGGGCCAGCAAATCACCTTGCTGCGCAACTTTGTGGTGGACATGGGTTTCGATCCCGCCAAGGGGGAAGGCCAACGGGTGATGGAGCCAGTGGCGGCGCCCACCCCTGAAGAATTGCGCAAAAAGGTGTTTATTGAGGGGGTGATTAATCCCACGGTCAATGCCTACATGGATCGGCTCAATGCCAACGACTTTGATAGCTTGATCGATCTCTTCTTGCCCGATGGCGCCCTGCAGGCCCCGTTCCAGAAGCCGATTGTGGGTAAGGATGCCATCCTGCGCTTCTTCCGGGAAGATTGCCAAAACCTGAAACTGCTGCCCGAACGCGGCTACTCAGAGCCGGCTGAAGGCAATTTCAACCAGATTAAGGTCACCGGCAAGGTTCAGACCCCCTGGTTTGGTGCTGGAATTGGCATGAATGTGGCCTGGCGCTTCCTGCTCAATCCCGAAGGCAAGATCTACTTCGTGGCCATCGACCTGTTGGCTTCCCCTGCGGAATTGCTGAAGTTTGCCCGTTGAGCCAGACCGCCACGGGTTTGGTGCTCGCTGCCGCCATCACGGCGGCTTGGTTGCTGTCCCTCCTGGCCCTGTTGAGCGTGGATCTGGCCAGCCAGCCCCTGGCTCTTGTTGTACTGGCGATTGGCCTAAGGACGTTTCTGCAAACGGGACTGTTCATTATTGGCCACGACGCCATGCATGGTGTTTTGCTGCCCCGGCGTGCGGGTTTCAATCAGCGCCTGGGCCAAGTGGCCTTGGCCCTCTATGCCTGCCTGCCCTACGAGCGCTGTCTGCGCAACCATCGCCAGCACCACCAGGCCCCGGGTAGTTGCCACGATCCGGATGTGCTGGCTGGGGCCGGGCTCCTGGCCTGGTATGGCCGTTTCATGGCGGGCTATTTGGCTGCAGGTCAGATGGCCGCCCTGCTAGCAAGCTGGGCTTTTTGTCTGCTATTCGCCTGGCCCCACTCCGCCACTCCCGGTTTGGCGGTGGGTGTTGTTTGCATTCTTCCCCTGGTCCTCAGTTCGCTGCAACTGTTTGTCTTTGGCACCTATTTGCCCCACCGGGGGGCTGCTCTGGCCTTGGGGCCTGGCCCCAAGGCCCGCAGCCTTGATCTACCGGTCTGGTTATCGTTCCTGGCCTGCTATCACTTCGGTTACCACCGCGAGCACCATCAATCGCCCGGTTTGCCCTGGTTTGCCTTGCCGGCCCAGCGCCGGTCCGTGGCATCGGGTTTCCAATTGCCCCTGTCCCTCGCGCCAGCCAGGCCAGCGCGATAGCGTCCCTGCTAACATGATTTATGACGATGGAAACGGTGTTGGCAGGCTGGACGGATCAGGAGCAGGCCATCGCTAAGCAGGCCTTTGACAAGGCCTACGGCCGCGCCATTGCCCAGTTGACCGAAACCCTGCGGGAGCGGGTCAAGGCCCTTCAGGGCGCCGAGGATCTCTGGCAGCTCCACGATTTTCTCAGCATCCAGCGCCACTCGATCGAGGGCCATTTCGATTTCCGTCTCGATGGCATCCTGTTTGTGTTTGCCAGTTTGGTAAAGGACAACCTGCTCAAGCTCGATGAATTGGCGGGGCTTGAGGTTGAAAAAATTGCCAAGATTACGGCGATGTCCAGGTTTTAGGCCAGGCAAGTTGGTCCAATTTGCCTCGTGAGTTGATCGTTTAAACTGGTTGATTTGGATTTTAGAACAATTTTAGAATATATTCAATTGTAGTCAGCATTTGGTGTGTAGTCAAATTAAGTTGTATTTTTTCTTTGGCTTCCGCGCTCAAGGTGGCTCCTGGTTTGGCAATTTCAATCAGTTCCCCCGCCTTCGGCTTGACGCTGGCTTGCGGTTCGGGGGTTTGGCTCGGCGCTAGTGCCGTCTCCACCTAGCCTCCCGGCTGCGCCGCCAGCCCCCGCCCATGTCCGTGCTCAACCGCTGGTCGGACGCCGCCGCCGCCGAGGCTGTTGCCAGCTATGGGGCCCAGGGGGTGGCGGAAGCCCTGGCCCTGCGCACCTACTCGGCCCGCCTGCTCGGGGCCGATCCCGACCTGGTGCTCCATGGCGGCGGCAACACCTCGGTCAAAACCACGGTGACGGGCCTGCTGGGCGAAACGATCCCGGTGCTCTGTGTAAAGGGGTCCGGCTGGGACCTGGCCACGATCGAGCCCCCCGGCCATCCGGCCGTGCGCCTGGAGCCCCTGCAGGCCCTGCGGGCCCTGGAGCGCCTCAGCGATGAGGCGATGGTGGCGGCCCAGCGCCAGAACCTGATCGATCCGGCCGCCCCCAACCCGTCGGTGGAGGCCCTGCTGCATGCCTTCTTGCCCCTCACCTACGTCGACCACACCCATTCGATCGCCCTGCTGGCCCTGGCCGACCAGCCCGATGCCGAAGCGATCTGCCGCCAGGTGTATGGCGATCGGGTGGCCCTGGTGCCCTATGTGATGCCCGGCTTTGACCTGGCCCTGGCGGCCGCCTCCGCCTACGAAGCGGCGGCCGCCCGCGCAGCGGCCCAGGGCATCGAACTCGAGGGCATGGTGCTGCTCAAGCACGGCCTCTTCTCCTTTGGGGCCACGGCCAAACAGAGCTACGAGCGGATGATTGCGCTGGTGCGCCAAGCCGAGGAGCGCATTGACTCGGCGCAGGACGCCCAAGCTCCCAGCCAGCCAGCCCCCGCGCCGGCGCCCAACAGTGCGGCGGCGGCTGTGCTGCCGGTGCTGCGGGGGGCCCTGGGCCGGGCCGCCGAGGCCCAAGGGGCGCCGCTGCGCTGGCTGCTCGACCTGCGCGTCACCCCCCAGGCCCTGGAGCTGGTGAACGATCCCCGCCTGGCCGATTGGGCCGGCCGCGGCGTTGCCACCCCCGACCACGTGATCCGCACCAAGGCCCGTCCGTTGGTGGTGCCCGCCGCGCCCACGGCCGCCCAGATCGAGCAGGCCCTCGGCGCCTATGTCGCCGATTACCAGGCCTACTTCGAGCGCCAGAACGCCCGGGCCGGAGGCATCAAAACTCCCCTGGATCCCCTGCCGCGGCTGGTGGCGATCCCGGGCTTGGGCCTGGTCGGCATTGGCAAGAGCGCGGCAGACGCTTCGGTGGCGGCCGACATCGGCCTGGCCTGGGCCCGCACCCTGCTGGCGGCGGAAGCCGTGGGCCGCTTCGAGCCGGTGGACGAGGCCGACACTTTTGCGATGGAGTACTGGAGCCTGGAGCAGGCCAAGCTCGGTAAGGGCCAAGAGAAGCCCCTGGCTCGCCAGGTGGTGCTTGTTACCGGCGCCGGCGGCGGCATCGGTGCGGCCACGGCCCGGGCCTTCGCCAAGCAAGGGGCGGAGCTGGCCCTGCTCGACCGCGATGGCGAGAGCGCGGCCGCCACGGCCAAAACCTGCGGACGCCAGGCCCTGGCCCTTGCCTGCGACCTCACCGATCCGGCGGCCCTGCGGCAGGCCATGGACCAGGTGGTGGCCCGCTTCGGCGGCCTGGATCTGGTGGTGAGCAATGCCGGGGCCGCCTGGAGCGGCGCCATGGCCAGCCTCCCCGAGGCTGATCTGCGCGCCAGTTTCGAGCTCAATCTGTTTGCCCATCAGGCCGTGGCCCAGGCGGCCATGGCCGTGTTTCGGGCCCAGGATTCGGGAGATTCCGGCCAGGCCGCCAGCCGGCCGGTGCTGGGCGGTCAGTTGCTGTTCAACGTCAGCAAGCAGGCCCTCAACCCCGGCCCAAATTTCGGTGCCTACGGCATCGCCAAGGCGGCCCTGCTGGCCCTGATGCGCCAGTACGCCCTCGAAGGCGGAGCGGAAGGGATTCGCGCGAATGCGATCAATGCCGATCGCATTCGCTCTGGCCTGCTCGATGACGCCATGATCCGCAGCCGCTCCGCCGCCCGGGGCCTGAGCGAGGCCGACTACATGGCCGGCAACCTGCTCTCCCAGGAGGTGCGCGCCAGCGATGTGGCTGAAGCCTTCGTTGCCCTTGCCCTGCTGGAGCGCAGTACGGGCGTGGTGCTCACCGTGGATGGCGGCAACGTGGCGGCGATGGTGCGCTGAGGGCCGGATTGGCGGCCTGCATCTGGTTGGGCTTAGTGGGGGCTTTTGGGGTTGGGGTGCGCTGTTTTTGGTTGCGGAAGGGTGGGCTTGGGAGGGGGCCGGTTCCCTCCCCCGGCTCCTAGGTCCGCCGGCTGGCTAGGACCAGCCCCAGGCTGGTCCAGATCACCAACAGGCCAAAACACAGGGCTGTCCAGGCGGGCAGGCCCCAGCTGGTGATCAGCAAGGGGGCCACCACCGTGATCACCCCGCCGGCAAGCAGGGGCTGAAGCAGCAGTTGTTTGATCGAAAAGGCCTGAAGCGCTTCGCTGCGGTCGTCCGGATCGGCCATGCGCAGCAGCAGCAGGCCGCTGGCCGCTACCCCCGTGGCCTGGCCGAATTCGATCACGGCCCGTTCAAACCAGTCCTTGGGCAGGATCCGCGGTGCCAGCAGCAAAGTCACCGCCAGGTTCCAGACCAGTCCGGCCAAGGAGAGCACCGTCAGGGGCAGCCAGTCCTGGCGGAGCAGGGCCAGATCCAGCCCCGCCGTGGCGGCGGTGATCAGCAGGTCGGCCGAGAGGGTGCCGGTCTGGCCCTGGATCGGCGCCGACACCCAGCCGTCTAGGTGCAGGCGCTCCAGCACCAGCCGCACCAGGATCGAGCCCACCAGGGCTAGGGGAAACACGGGCAGGGCATCGATCACCAGGGCGAAGCCGCCGCCGGTGCGATCGGCCAGGCCACGGAGCAGGGCCAGCAGGCCGACGCCCACCAGAACTGCCACCCCGGCCAGGGCGAGATTCACGGCCCAGGCGGCCAGCTGTTGCAGGGCCCCCTGGGGCGCAATCGGGGGGGGCAAGCCTCCGTCCTGGGCGCTGGGGCTTGCCCCGGCGCCGCCGCTGGGCTCCTGGGCGGCTGGGGCCGGCCAGGAACTCGTCCAGCCCCGGCTGCGGCCCACCACCACCAGCACGCCGCCCACCAGGGTGGAGGTCAACAGTCCCACCGTGGCCAGGGCCAAGCCCAGGGCTTCGCCGGTAGGAAAGCCCAGGCTGGCGTAGCTGGGCCCCATGGCGGCGGCGGAGCCATGGCCGCCCTCGTAGGCCACCTCGATCAGGCAGGCCATCAGCGGGCTCACCCCGAGCCAGGGTTGCAGCAGAAAGAGCACCGCCAGGCCCGCCACCAGAAACTGGCCAAAGGCCAGGATCAGCGAGAGCAGCACTTGGGCCGAGACCGGTTGCCATAGCCCCGCCAGCTTCGGCAGTGGCTTGGCCAGCAACAAGGTGGCAAACACCAGGGTCAAGAGCACCAGGGGCAGGTCGGCCCAGAGCTGCATCACGGGTGGCGGCAGCAGGGGCAGGGGCCCGGAGGGGGCGAGGGCCAGGCCGATCAGGCCGGCCACCAGGGCCTCGGGGATGCCGACCAGCTTGAGCTGGAGCCTGCGGCCGATCGCCCGACCCAGGCCCAGCAACACCGTCAGAGCGGCCATTGCCAGCAGCAGCCAGGGCAGGGCCCGGGCCGGTTCCTGCAGCCAGCTCGGCAGGGAGGCCAAGGCTGTCGACCAGAGCAGCAACGGTGGCTGCAGCCAGGACCCCAACGCCGGCCCCAGGGCTGCCAGGGATGGTGCCAGCCGATCCGATAGGGAATTCGCCCCTGGATTGGCCACTGGATCAACCACCACAGTTGCAACCCGGTACGGGATCCGATCCACCAGGCCATTCGCCCAGCCAGCCAGCCATGCAGTCGCCATGGGGGTCCCCATTAGGGATACCCCAGGGAGAAGTGGTGGCGGAAAAAGGCTTCCGTGGCCTCCAGGACGGCCACCCGTACGGCGCCACTGCGGAACCCATGGCCCTCGCCTGCGAAGTGGTGCACCTCCACCGGCACACCCCTGCGGCGCAGGGCCTCGGCCATGGAATCGGTCTGGGAGGGGGGCACCACCTGGTCCTCGAGGCCCTGGAAAAAGATCACCGGCGCCGAGATGCGGTCGGCGTGGTGCAGGGGGGAGCGCCCTTGGTAGGTGGCCCGCTGCTCGGGCCAGGGGCCCACCAGGCTGTCGAGGTAGTGGGCCTCAAAGCGGTGGCCATCGGCCACCAGGCCCTCCAGGTCGCTCACGGCGTAGCGGCAAGCCCCCGCCCGGAACACATCGCTGAAACAGAGGGCTGACAGCACGGTGAAACCACCGGCGCTGCCCCCTTCGATCGCTAGCCGCTGGGCCGAAGCCTGGCCAGCGGCAACCACCGCCAGGGCGGCCGCGGCGCAATCGGCGCTGTCGACCAGGCCCCAATGGCGATCGAGCCGTTCACGGTAGGCGCGGCCAAAGCCCGTGGAGCCGCCATAGTTGACATCGAGCACCCCCCAACCGCGGCTAGTCCAGAACTGGATTGCCAGGTTGAGGCCGCAGCGGGCCATGGCCGTGGGGCCGCTATGGCCCTTCACCAGCAAGGGGCTCGCTGGCGTGGCGCCGCCGATGGGCGGGTAGTACCAGGCGTGGGTGGGGGCGCCGCCGTAGCCGGCAAACCAGAGGGGTTGCGGCCGGCTGATCGCCTCGGCGCCCAGGGGGCTGGCCGCGGCGGGGCTGTGGCGCCACGTGCCGCTGGCGAGCTCCAGTTCCAGCAGCCCAGCGGGGCTGGTCGCCCCGCTAGCGAGGCAGGCCAGGGCGCCGTTCTCGGCGCAAAGGCCGCCAAAGTCGTTGAAGGGCAGATCGAAGGGGATCCAGCGGCCTGGCTGGGCTGGGGCGGCCGGATCCGCCGGGTTCCCAGGGACCTGTTCCGTTGCGCTGCCAGGGTCGTTGTTGAAGTCGATCCGGCCGAGCTGCCAGCGGCCTTGAACGCAGCTGGCGGCCACCAGCTGGCGGCCATCCCAGGCGGTGGTGGCGAGGCCCAAGACCCACTGGGGCGTGGCAAATTCCGCCTCCATCGGCAGCAACGGCTGCCAGGCCAGGGGAGGCTTGGGGACAGATGCTGGGGTCTCGGCCAAGGCGGTTTCGCCGTCCCCATCGGCGCTGGCGCTGGGCCCTTGGTCGGCCGCCGTGAGCGCCTCCGCCGCCACCAGCCGTTCCAGGTTCCACCAGCCGTTGCGATCGTTAGCCACGAGTAGATCGGCTAGGAGGGCCCCAGGAGCACCGGTCCCGTCCCCCTGGCCTGGGCTCGGGGCTTCGTCTGTTGACCTGGCTGCCTCTGGTGCCGCCTGGGGGCTCAGCCAAAGCGGTTGGAACACCGAGATGGCCTGGCGGCTGCCGTTGTCCGACCCAGCCACGGGGCGACAGGCCGTCAGCCCTTCGCCTAGACCCTCGCCTGCGCCATCGGTCCCTTCCGACCCGAAGCAGCCCAGCCAGAGCTGGCTGCGCTCCCAGGGCAGGCAGGGCTGCTGCCATTCCACCCAGGCCAGGTGGCTGCCCCGGGGGCTCAGGGTTGGATAGCCGCAGAAATCGGCGGCCTGGTGCAGGGTCACTGGCTCGCCCCCCTGCAGGGACACCGCCACCAGCTGGTCGCGGCCGTCCGCCTCCACCACGCCGATCCAGCGCTGGCGCCGGGCATCGATCAGGCCGCCGCCAAAGGCCCGGGGGGCCGGCCGGGTGAGCTGGATGGGTTCGTTTGGGGCGGCCCCGGCCGGGCCCAGGTCCAGGCGCCAGAGGCAGCGGTCCCGGTCATCGACAAACACGGCGATGGCCTGGCCCTGGACCAGCCCCAGGGCGCAGGCCCCGCCGCCATAGCCATGGATGCGGCTGCGCAGGTTCCAGCCGCCGGGGGTCAGCTCCTCGGCCGGGGGGCTGGCAGTGGCCCCACCGGTTTCGACGCCAAAGGGGCGCCGCATCAGCGTGGTGCGCCCCTGCTGATCAGGCCTCTGCTCCAGCCAGTGCAATTGGCCGGCCAGCAGTTGGGGCTCCAGCAGGCTGGGGATGCGTCCCTCCACGGTGGACGCAGGCAGGCCTGCAGGGGTTGGCGTCACCGGTGGTTGTCTGCCGCGGCTCCTAGAATCGCCCCCAGTCGGAACGGGATTGTCCTTTGGCCAGCAGCTTCGCCAGGATGGCGCGTTCGGCGGAGCAGTCGAGCAAGGGGGTGCATGTCTCCAAGGAGCCCCTGGACACGCCGCCGATGGCGATCCACACCCTGGGTGATGAGGTGCTGCGCACGCCGGCCAAGCGCATCGGCAAGGTGGATGAATCGGTGCGGGAGCTGGCCCGCCAGATGTTGTTGAGCATGTATGCCGCCAAGGGCATCGGCCTAGCGGCCCCCCAGGTGGGTGTCCACCAGCAACTGCTGGTGATCGACCTGGATCTGGAGAATCCGGCTACCCCGCCGATGGTGCTGATCAATCCCGAAATCACGGCCGAAGGGGGCTCGATTTGCACCTACGAAGAGGGTTGCCTCAGCATTCCGGGGGTGTACCTCGATGTGGTGCGACCGAGCGTGGTTGAGGTGAGCTATCGCTGCGAGATGGGCCGCAGCCGCCGGATCAAGGCCGATGGCCTGCTGGCCCGCTGCATCCAACACGAAATGGACCATCTCAACGGCGTGTTGTTCGTGGATCGGGTCAGCGATGGGGCGGGGCTGGAGGAAGGCCTCAAGGAGAAGGGCTTTGACCGGGCCCATGTGCGCTCCCTGCTCTGAACACCTGAATTCCTTTGCCGATGAAACCCTTAGCTGGCCTGTTTTTAGCCTTGGCTTGCCTGCTTGGCATTGCCGCCACAGGTTCCGTCTTTGAGCTCGCCTACGGAGACCCCGACCTGGGCGTCACCGCCACCCGTTGGATCCTGGGCGGTTCGATCCCCGGCACCCTGGTGGCCTTGGTGGTGGCGATCCGCCTCAACCAACCGGCCTGATCGGGCTGATTTGCGGGTGGGCCACTTCTACGATTTCCCCTTAGCCCGAACCCTGACCATGACGCGCCTGGTCCGTCCCCTGGCTGTTTTGTTTTCGCTGCTCGGCCTGACGGCGGCCGGCTTGGCCTCAGCGCCCCAGGCCCGCGCCCAGGCCTCGATGTTCAGCACCCAGGAGGTGGACCAGGGCAAGTTCATCATCGTGGCGGCGCCGATTGGCGATGGCAGTCGCGCCCAGCTCAACATCTATGAGCAACGCAGCGCCCAGCGCCCCTGCTACGCGGTGTCCGGCAGCCGGCCGGCGGTTGTGGACCCCCTGCTGGCCAGTTTCGACTTCACCGGCATCTGCAACCGCTTCATCGATGGCAATGGCTACTCCCTGCGGATCGGCACGGCCGACCTGGGCACGGTCTATCGCCTCAGCGTCGTGAAGGACTCGGCGGAAACCCTGCTGATGGCCCAGCCGACCCGCCCCGATGCTGGCCCCGAGATGGTGGTGGCGCGCACGGGCGGCCAGGGCAATGGCTTCCTGCTGCTGGTGGCCGAGCCCGGTTGGCGGGTGATGCGCCGCAGCTTCGGTACCCGGGCCCTGGGCCATGTCTACGTGTATCGCGACAGCTGGCCAGAGGGGGCCCCAGCCACCAGCCCTTCGCCCGAGCCTGCCGCCCCAGCCACCAAGCTTCCGGTGGACCCCAAGGCCCCAGCGGAGCAGAAGGGAGCCAGCCAACCCCAGGCCCCCTTGGGCCAAAAGCCGGTTGCGTCTGGACCCCAGCCGGTGCCCCCCATCCCGAGCACAGGATCGGTGCCTAGCACCGGCTCCGTGCCCGGCAAAGGTGCCGTTCCAGCGCAATGAACACGACCTCCAGTCAAAACCTGCCCCCTAGCCAGGTGGAGCGCCGAAACCACGCCTGGGACTTGCGCTCCTGTCCCGGCAGGGGCACTTGCTACGATCAGGCCACTGCTGAGCACCAAAGCGCTTCATGACCCAGGTCACCGTCGGCGAAAACGAAGGCATCGAATCGGCCCTACGCCGCTTCAAGCGCCAGGTCTCCAAGGCAGGCATTTTCGCGGATCTCAAGCGCCTGCGTCACCACGAAACCCCCACCGAGAAGTACAAGCGCAAGGCCCAACAGCGCCGCCGCCGCCGCTGATAGCGCTCACCTGCTTTTCCTGCTGATAGGCAGGGTTCTCTCACTATCTACCTGGAGTTTTCATCTGACCACCCCGGCCTAGGCGTCGGGTGGTGCATGAAATCCCACCCTGATGGGAGAACGTTCATCGGGTGGGTTGAATCCGTGCTTCTACCTGTTGTCAGGGGGCCCCGGTCTTTCAAGACTGGGGCTTGTTCTGTTTGGAGCTGGACCCATGACCCGTTTCATGGTCCTGTTTGGCCATTGGTTTGGCAGCTCCCTGGCCCATGCCTTTGGCAATCCCAGGGAAGAGCAACAGCACCTCCCTCCGGCGATCGGCGTCCAGCCCTACACCGGTGAGATTGCCCGCCATCGCCGATAGGGGCTGCAGCGCAACGGTCCCTTAGGCGGAGGGCTGGTGGTCGCGATCGAAACTGCGGTAGGTCAGGGCTTCGGCAATTGCCTGGCTATCCACGCGGGTTTCCCCTGCCAGGTCAGCAATCGTGCGGGCCATGCGCAGGACCCGTTCGCTGGCGCGGGCACTCAGGGCCCGGTGCTGGAGGGCGGATCGCCAGAGTTGCAGGGCTTCGGCTTCGAAGTGGCCGCACCCAGCCAGATCCCTGGAACTCAGGCGGCTGTTGGCGCAGCCGCGGGGGTTGCGCTCGGCCATGCGCTGGCGGGCCTGCCAGACCCGTTTGGCCACCTGGGCCGTTGACCCTGGGGAGCCAGACGATCCTGAGGATTGGGTGGCTTCCGCTGATCCAGTCCATCGCGGGATGCTCTGACCGGACTGATCGCTGGCCTTGCCCTGGTTGCCGGGCTGGCGATCGGGACCGAGCTCTTGGACGTGGGGCCGGCGCAGGATCACCTGTAGGTCGAGGCGATCGAGCAGGGGGCCGCTGAGTTTGCCCCAGTAGCGCTGGCGACGGGCCTCACCACAGACGCAGGCCCGTTCTGGGTCGCCATACCAGCCGCAGGGGCAGGGGTTGGTGGCGGCCACCAGGGTGACGGCGCAGGGAAAGCGCAGCCGCGCCCTGGTGCGGCTGATCCACACCTCCCCTTCTTCGAGGGGCTGTCGTAGCTGGTTGAGCACATCGCTGCGAAATTCGGCCAGTTCATCGAGGAACAGCACGCCGTGGTGGGCCAGGGCCAGATCGCCAGGCCTGGGAATCGGGCCGCCGCCGATCAGGGCCGGGCCGGAGCAGCCGTGGTGGGGTGAGCGGAAGGGCCGCTGCCTGGGGAGGTGGCCCTGGCTGCCGAGTAGGCCCGCCACCGAATAAAGCTGGCCGAGTTCAAGGGCCTCCTGCCGTTGCAGGGGAGGCAGGAGCCCAGGCAGGCGCCTGGCCAGCATCGTCTTGCCGCTGCCCGGGGGGCCCACCAGCAACAGGTGATGGCCTCCGGCCGCGGCGATCTCCAGGGCACGGCGGCCATGGGGCTGGCCGCGCACATCGG
>Ga0310330_100091_pt1 | contig 24461 bp, 21 predicted proteins | sample LakMicDCLTotalB5_FD_195544 | JGI IMG/M metagenome (GOLD analysis project Ga0310330, IMG submission 195544) | Enriched freshwater cyanobacterial communities from Lake Michigan, Michigan, United States - MI23.DCL.Total.B5 (v2) (version 2) | ecosystem: Environmental > Aquatic > Freshwater > Lake... | reverse complement strand
GGCAAAGGGGTTGGGGCGGGAGTTGCCCGCTGGGCGATCGCCGCGGCCCCCCGCAGGGCCAGCGCCCCGGGGTTCCCGGCGCCCCTCGGATCGTCCGCCTTCTGGGCGGGCTCCGGCCTGGGCCCGGTGGGCTGCGACGACCTCGCCCAGCTGGCCATCTTCAAGCAGTTGGGCCACCGTCCGCAGGGACAAGCCCAGGGCCGCCACGGTCGAGCGCAGGCCAAAGGCTTCCTGGATAGCCCGGGCGGCGCGCATCTCGTTTTCGCTGAGGCGGATGCGGAAGCCGCCGGGTTCCCGGTTGCCGCCGTCGCGTCCACCCCCCTCACGGCCGCCTTCACGACCACTGCCTTCACGACCACTGCCTTCACGTCCACCGCCTTCCCTGCCGCCACGCCCGCCGCGGAAACCACCGTCCTGCTGGCCCTGGGGGCTGGCTGACTGGATCGATGCGTTCGTCTCGTCCGCCATCACCGCAGCACTGGAAATCAGGAGCCAGTGTGACGCATGGGGGTTGGCGAAGGCCAGCACCACTTGATCCGGTGCGGCTCCGGTGCACCGGTGCGGGCCAGCACCACCAGCGGAATTGGTTTGCGTCCATCGGCCTCCATCCAGCGGCGGTACTCGGCCAGAAAGGCCAGGTAGCGATCGAGGGTCCAGCCGTGATTGCCCGCCTCCTGGGCGCTCCAGTAGCGCCGTAGGGCCTGCTGGAAGGCCTCCCGTCCGAATTCTTGCCAGCAGAGCTGCTCGGCCAGGCAGGCCTCTAGCCCCGAGCGGTGCAGCTCGCGAAAGCGCACCAGCTCCGGCGCGGCCCCACTGGCATCGGGGGGCAGGACCTGGCCCAGGCCTTGCACACTTACGGTCTTTAGCCGTAACCAGCAGCGCTCCAGCAAAAGGACCGGGAGCTCGCCCCGCCAGCCGGAGCCCTGGTGCTGGGCCAGCAGCCCATCGGCGCGCTGGCGCTGGCTGGAGCTGAGCAGGGTCCGGCCGTCGTCACAGGCCTGGCTGGGCGGCGCGGACCCGAAGCCGGGGTGGGTCATGGCGACGGCGAGGTCAGGCCTTCACCCTATGGGCAATTCCCCCCAGGATTGGTGTCGGTGGCGGCGCTACGCCGATCAAGGCTGCGGCGGTTGAGCTAAACAGGCTGAATTGGAGCCCGTCTTGCCTTGAGCGCCCAAGCCGATTCCAGCGCCCCCTTGGTTCCCAAGCCAGAGGGTCCCGGCGGTGGTGGCCGCCGTCCCCTCATCAGCCCCTCGACGGCTGAACGGAGTTTGCTGGCCCAGCTGGGCCAGCCCAAGGGCCTGCCAGACCAGATCTTGCCAAGGGTGCTAACGCGTCGCTGGTGGCCCCTGGCGGCCACCCTGGCCGGAGGCTGGGCGTTGGCCGACAGCCTCCACCTCTCGTCCGTCTTGCCCCTGGTTGCCGCTGGCGCGGGCTGCTGGCTGCTGGCCCGGCGTCGGCCTGCCGTGGCAGCCGCCAACCTGCCCCGCTCTAGCGAGGGCTGGATCGCCCGCTGTCAAACGGTCTTGGCCCAGTTCGATCGCCTAGAGGGTCCGAGCGCTCCTGGGCAAGCCCAAAGGTTTGGGGACCTGGAGGCGCTCAAGCAGCAGCAACAACGCCAGCGGCTCGATGTCGCCCTGAGTGGCTGCCGGTTGCCGCAGGATGGCCACCAGGCCGCGATCACGGCCGCGATCACGGCCAACCAGGCCAGCCGTTTGCCGATGCGCCTGCACTGGAGCCATCCCCTGCCGGCCCAGAGCCCCGATTGGCAGTGGCCCCAGGCCTTTAGCCATTGCGATCACCTGCTCTATTGCCTGGAGCTGCCCCTCCAGGCCGCTGACCTGCGCTGGCTTGAGGCCTTGCCGCTGAAGCAGTCCACTTGGCTGCTGGTCAATCCTGGGGCCGCCGGCCTGCTGCCAGAGCGCCAGGCCGAATTGGAGGCCCAGTTGCCCGCCCCCCTCCGCCAACGCTGGTTCGCCTGGACGAGCCCGGTCGAGGGTCAGGGCCAGGAGAGCGCCCTTGCCGACACGTTGGCCCCCCTCGTGCAGGCCCTCGAGCGCAGCGGCCTGGCCCAGATTGATGCCACGCTTTGCCGCTGCCTTGAGGCCTTCCATGGGCGCTGGCAGGCGGAGCTCGAGGGCCTGCGGCGGCAACGGTTGCAACTGCTGGTGGGCCAAACCCAATGGGCCGTGGCGGCCGGGGTGGTGTTGGCGCCGCTGCCCAGCCTGGATCTGCTCGTGCTGGCCGGGGCCAATGGCCTGATGCTTCAGGAGATGGGGCGCCTTTGGGACAGTCCCTGGACCCTGGACCAGCTCCAGGCCGCCGGCCAGGAACTGGCCAAGGCCGCCCTGCAGCTGGGGGTGGTGGAGTGGAGCAGCCAGGCCCTGGCTGGGATCATCAAATGGCATGGCGCCACCTGGTTGGTGGGCAGTGCCGTGCAGGCCCTGAGTGCCGCCTACCTGACCCGGGTGGTCGCCCGGGCCATGGCCGACTACCTGGCCCTGGCCTCCGGGGTAGCTGAAGCGGACCTGGCCCTGCTCAAGGCCCAGGCCCCGCTGCTGGTGGCCCGGGCGGCGGAAACCGAAAAGCTTGATTGGTCTGCCTTTGTGCAGCAGGGTCAGCAATGGCTGCGCCAGCAAGCGGCCCTGGCCCCGGCAGCCCCCTGACCCCGCGGGGGAGACGCAGCCCCAGGCCGGGGTATGCCCGATGGGCTTCGCCCAGGCTTTGGCGGCAAGGCTTGAGGAGTCAGGCCCAGGGAATCAGGCTTTGTGCATCTCTTTTGCGAGGCCAGGGAGCTATTGCAAAGAAAGCTAAAGGCGCCTGAAGTTTGTTGAAGGGGTTTGACGTTTGGTTGCGCCCAGTTGTGCTTGGGCGGGACGTTCTTAGCGTTCATACGCCGCTTCTTGCGGCCATCCCGTTCTCTTTCCTTCCATGTCCACTGCGATTCGCAGCGGCCGCCGCAGTAGCTGGGAAAGCTTCTGCCAGTGGGTGACTTCCACCGACAACCGCATTTATGTGGGTTGGTTCGGTGTGCTGATGATCCCCTGCCTGCTCACGGCGACCCTCTGCTTCATCATTGCCTTCATTGCCGCTCCCCCCGTCGACATCGACGGCATCCGCGAGCCCGTTGCCGGTTCGTTCCTGTATGGGAACAACATCATCTCCGGCGCTGTGATCCCCTCCAGCAATGCCATCGGCCTGCACCTCTACCCGGTCTGGGAAGCGGCCAGCCTGGATGAGTGGCTTTACAACGGCGGTCCCTACCAGCTGATCGTTTTCCACTTCCTGATTGGCATCTCGGCCTACATGGGCCGCCAGTGGGAGCTCTCCTACCGGCTGGGCATGCGCCCCTGGATCTGCGTGGCCTACAGCGCCCCCCTCTCGGCTGCCTTTGCCGTTTTCCTGATCTATCCCTTTGGTCAGGGCTCCTTCTCCGATGGCATGCCCCTTGGCATCTCGGGCACCTTCAACTTCATGTTGGTGTTCCAGGCTGAGCACAACATCCTGATGCACCCCTTCCACATGCTTGGCGTGGCCGGTGTGTTCGGAGGCAGCCTGTTCTCCGCCATGCACGGTTCGCTGGTCACGTCCTCGTTGGTGCGGGAAACCACCGAGACCGAGTCCCAGAACTACGGCTACAAGTTTGGCCAGGAGGAAGAGACCTACAACATCGTGGCTGCCCACGGTTACTTTGGTCGCCTGATCTTCCAATACGCCTCCTTTAACAACAGCCGCAGCCTCCACTTCTTCCTGGCCGGTTGGCCGGTGGTGGGCATCTGGTTCACCAGCCTGGGTGTTAGCACCATGGCCTTCAACCTCAACGGCTTCAACTTCAACCAGTCGATCCTCGATTCCCAGGGCCGGGTGGTGAATACCTGGGCCGACATCCTCAACCGCGCCGGCCTTGGCATGGAAGTGATGCACGAGCGCAATGCCCACAACTTCCCCCTCGACCTGGCTGCCGTTCAGACCACCCCCGTGGCCCTGACGGCTCCCGCCATCGGTTGAACGCTGGCGGTATGGGGTGGCCCCGATCCCTTCGCCTGCTCTTCGCAAGCCCCCTTGCATCGCAAGGGGGCTTTTTTGTGGCTGATGGCCTTGGACCGGCCCTCGGCCGCCGGATTCGCTTGCGAGGATGGGGGGCCTGCGTGCCTGCCCTGGTGGATCAGCACTGGCCCTGGTGGCCCCTGTTGCCGCTCTATCCCTACGGCCGGCGCCCCACCCTGATGCGGGACTTGGTTCCTGGCCAGGTTTGGAGTTTTGAGCAGCTCCAGGGGATCTTCTATGTGGCCGTGCCGATCCGCATGACCGTGCTGCGGCTGCGCGAAGGCCTGCTGCTCTATGGGCCCGTGGCCCCCACCCAGGAGCTGCTGGCCCAGCTGCACCAGCTCGAGGCCTCCTATGGGCCCGTGACCACGATTGTGCTGGCCACCAGTTCGGGGCTCGAGCACAAGCTGCCCTTGCCGGCCCTGGCCCGGGCCTTCCCCAGGGCCCAGGTGTGGGTGAGCCCTGGCCAGTGGAGCTTCCCCCTGCGCTTGCCCTTGAGCTGGCTGGGTTTTCCACCCGGACGCACCCACACCCTCATCGAGGACGGCCTCCCCCATGGGGACCAACTGGAATGGGACTCGCTGGGGCCGGTGGACCTGGGCCTGGGTCGCTTCCAGGAGGTCAGTTGCCTCCACAAAGCCAGCGGCAGCCTGCTGGTGACCGATGCCCTGGTGGCGATCGGCGCCGAACCGCCCGAGCTGTTTGAGGCCGATCCCACCCCCCTGCTCTTCCATGCCCGTGAGCGGGGCGATGAACCCCTGATCGACAGCGCCGAGCAGCGCCGCAAGGGCTGGCAGCGCCTGGTGCTGTTTGCCTCCTATTTCCAGCCGGCGCCCCTGGAGGTGCTGCCCCTGGCCCAGGTCTGGTCCCAGGCGTTTCGGCCCGGGTTAAGGAACCCCAGGAGCTATTTCGGTCTTTATCCCTTCCGCTGGCAGGCCGGCTGGCAGGAGGCTTTTGGGGCCCTGCTCAGCGACGGCCAGCCCAGGTTGCAACTGGCTCCGGTGCTGGAGCGGCTGGTATTCCCTCGCCACCGGGGCCTGCTGCTTGCCTGGCTGCGGCGCCTGTCTCGGCTGGAGGGCATCAGCCAGATGGTCGGCGCCCATTACCTGGCCCCGATGCCTTGCACGGGCGAAGATTTCGCCCGGCTTGCCGCCGAACTGGAAGCCAGGCCCTGGGCCCCCAGCGGCGGTGATTGGGCCACCCTGGCTGCCATCGATGACCGCCTGCTGGCATGGGGGCTGGTGCCAGGGACCCGGCCCAAATGAAGGGCGAAAAAAAAGCCGTTGCGGCTAGGGGACCACAACGGGTTGGCCCATCGGACTGGGCTTGATCAAGGGGTTCTGAGGCCAGGCCGAGGTCTGGCCTCAGAACTCAAACCTGCGGGGATTTCAGAGTTCCAGCTCGCCCGGATCGGCCTCCAGGCTGTCCTCGCTGAAGAGGCTGGCTTCCAGCTCCATGCGCTGCTCCATCTGGCGCAGGAAGTAACCAGTCATCATCGCTGATGCCAGCAGGCCGGCGAGATTATCGCGGCTGGCCTGGATTTTGACTTCAAATTGTTCGCTAGGCAGCATGCCCAGCAGACCGTGGACGTTGTGACGAATGATGTCCTGGATCTCGGAACTGGCGGAGCGGGCCACCCGCTGAAGCACATCCGGAGATTGCTCCTGGAGGTACTGAATTAGCGAGTTGCTGTTGGCTGATTCGCTGTCCGTCGTCAGGAACTCCGGGTTGAACATCTCCGGACTGCTCCGTATCACGCTGATCACCCTACCCCAGCTGTCAGGCCTGGGGTGCGGAATCCTTGGTGGAAAACCGAAGCAGGCCGATGCGGTTCAACGGCCAGTAGCGGACTAGGGCCGTGCCAATCACCTCCTGGCTGGGCAGGGGCCCCCAAAGGTGGGAATCGAGGCTGGCATTGCGGTTGTCTCCAAGCACCAGCAGGTTGCCCTCCGGCACGGTGACCGGGCCAAAGCGGTACTGCATCGGTTCGGCCAGCCAGGGCTCGACCGCCGCTTCCCCATTGCGATAGAGCTGGCCGTCCTTGACCTCAACGACATCGCCGGAGCGGGCCACGACCCGCTTGATCAGGGCCGCCTTGCTGTCGTAACCCGCCGCGAGCAGGGCCCCAGGGGGATGGAAGACGACGATCGTGCCCAGGGGCAGGGGCTGGCCCAGTTTGGGCCGCACTTTCTCAACAAGAACCCGGTCCTGGAGCTCCAGGGTGGGCAGCATCGAGCCCGACGGGATCCAGCGGGGCTCAACCACGGCCCAGCGCAGCAGCAGGGCCAAGGCCAGCCAGAGCAGTAGGGAGGTCCACCAGGGCTTCGGCGCCGCTTGGAATGGGGGAGCCGAAGTGGTGGCTGCTGCCGCCTGGTCGGCTGGGTCGGGAGGGGCTGCGGCCATCGGCGATTGGCGATTAGGGGCAGAAGGAGCGGGACCCTTCCGGCGCTTCAGCATGATCGGCTGATCCTCACCACCCTCGGCAGCGGTGCTGGCTGACCCCCCTCCCCCCACGGCTGAGGCCAACCTGCGGGCCGCCCTGGGCCTGCTGCAGGCCCTGAGGCGCCAGGGAATGGAGCGGCTGGTGCTTTGTCCCGGCAGCCGCTCGGCTCCCCTGGCGGTGGCGGCGGGGCTCTTGGAGCCCTGGGGCCTGCAGCTGTTCACCGCCGTCGATGAACGCTCGGCGGCCTTCTTCGCCCTGGGCCTGGGCCGGGCCGGCGGTCTGCCGGCTGCGGTGGTCACCACCTCGGGCAGCGCCGTAGCCAACCTGCTGCCGGCCGTGGTCGAGGCGGATCGGGGTGCGATTCCCCTACTTCTGCTGAGCGCCGATCGGCCAGCCCGGCTCAAAAACCGGGGCGCTAACCAGACCGTGAACCAGGAGGAGTTCCTGGCCCCCTGTTGCCGCCTCGTGCTGCAGGCCAGCCCAAACGGTTTAGCCCAAGAGGATGGCTCCCGCCTGGACTCCCTGGCCAGGCGGGCCTGGCAGGCCTGCCTCGGCAGTCCCCTCGGGCCCGTGCACCTCAACCTGCCGATGGAGGAGCCGCTCCACATCGGGGCCGGGGCCCTGGAGCGCCTGGCGGGCGCATTGGCTGGGGAGCTGGGCTTGGATTGGCCAGCGCCATCCGACCAGGACTCTCCTCGGGGCCGCTTCAGCGAAGCCACGCAGAACCCGCTCGATCGCGGCCAGGGCGCTACTGGGCTCGCTGGGGTTGGGGTTCCCCGGCTGGATCCGGATCGACCGGGGGTGGTGGTGGCCGGCCCCTGGCGTGGCACGGCAGGAGAACTGGAGCGTTTTGCCGCGGGCCTGATCCGCTGGCAGCGCCGCAGCGGCTGGCCGGTGCTAGCCGATGGGCTCTCGGGCCTAAGGGGCTGGCCGGGTCTGGCCACGATCTCCGCCTACGACCTGTTGCTGGATGCCCCGATGGCCGATCTGGGCCCGGGCCAGCTGCTGCGGCTTGGCCCCATGCCCGCTAGCCGGCGCCTGCAGCAGTGGATGGCGGGGGCCCCTGGGGACCAGCTGCTGATCAGCGAAGCCGACCCACGCAACTGGGATGGGGCGGTCGGCGATCCCCTGCGCTGGAGCCAGGGGTTGCTGGCCTGGCTGGATTGCCTGCCCCAGGCGCTTTGGCAAGGGCTGCCTGCGGCTGGGGGCCAGGCTCAAGCCGCCTCCTGGCTCGCCGCCGAAGCGCACGCCCAGGCCTGGTTGGACCGCCAGCTTCCTGCCCTCGGCCCGGCGACCGAACCGGCCCTGAGCCGGGTCTTGGGCTCCCTGTTGCCCCCCGGGGTCCCCCTGATGCTGGCCAGCAGCAGCCCCGTGCGGGACTGGGAGAGTTTTGGCGATCCGGGCGGACCCCAGCGGCGGGTCCATGGCTTTCGCGGCGCCTCGGGCATCGATGGCACCCTGTCCATGGCCTGCGGCCTGGCCGAGCTGGAGGGACGGCTTGTGTTGCTCACCGGCGATCTGGCCCTGCTGCACGACAGCCATGGCTGGCTCTGGAAGCCCCAGTTGGGCGGCCAGTTGACCGTTGTGCTGGTCGAGAACGGTGGCGGCGGCATTTTCGAACAGTTGCCGATTCGACCCGGGCCCAATCCCCGAAGCCGAGCAGGCAACGCCGCCCCGCTGCCGGACCGGCTGGATTTCGAGCGCCTGTTTGCCATGCCCCAGGCTGTCAGCCATGGGCCCTTGGCGGAGGCCTTTGGCGTGCCCTGGCGCCGGCTGGGCGGGCTGGAGGACCTGGCCGAGGGGTTGGCCTGGGCGGCGGGGGAGCCCCTGGCCCTGCTGGAACTGCGCACGGACCGCCGGGCCGATGCGGCCCTGCGTCAGGCCCTGCGCCAGGGCTGGCGATCGGGAGGATCCTGAGCCCGCTAAAGCCTGGGACCGGATCCGGGCTCCAGGGCCCGTCGCTGGTTGATTCCCAGAGCCCGATCTCCGCCTCGATGGCGATGCGGGCTGCGAAAGGGGCCTGCCACGACGTCCTGGCGGTGGGCGCTTGGGAGCTCCGGCGCAGAATGGTCTGGCCGCCAATGCTGGGCTGATGGCTTCTGTGGTGCCGTGGATCCCGCAGGGGTCCTATTTAGACATCCTGTTTGATCTCAGCGAGGAGGGCATCGCCCGCATTGCGATCAACCGGCCCGAGAAGCGCAACGCTTTTCGGCCCCGCACCGTAAGTGAACTCTATGACGCCTTTTCGCGGGTGCGGGACAACCCGGCGATTGGGGTGGTGCTGTTCACCGGCGCCGGCCCGGCTGCCGATGGGGCCTACGCCTTTTGCGCGGGCGGTGACCAGAGCGTGCGCGGCGACGGCGGCTACGTGGATGACGAGGGCCTGCCCCGGCTCAACGTGCTCGACCTGCAGCGCCTGATCCGCAGCCTGCCCAAGGTGGTGATCGCCCTTGTGGCGGGCTACGCCATCGGCGGTGGCCAGGTGCTGCACCTGCTCTGCGACCTCAGCCTGGCGGCCGAGAATGCCGTCTTTGGCCAGACCGGCCCCCGGGTGGGCAGCTTCGATGGCGGCTTTGGGGCCAGCTACTTGGCCCGGGTGGTCGGCCAGCGCAAGGCGCGTGAAATCTGGTTCCTTTGCCGCCAGTACGGGGCCGAAGAGGCCCTGGCCATGGGTCTGGTCAACCAGGTGGTGCCCCTGGCCGACCTGGAGGCCGAGGGGGTGCGTTGGGCCCGGGAGGTGCTGGGCCACAGCCCCACGGCGATTCGTTGTCTCAAAGCGGCGTTTAATGCCGAGACTGATGGCATGGCCGGTCTTCAGGAGCTGGCCGGCCAGGCCACCCATCTCTTTTACCGCACCGCAGAAGGTCAGGAGGGACGCAATGCCTTTCTGGAAAAACGGCCGCCAGACTTCTCGGCTTCGCCCTGGCTGCCTTGACATCGGCAGCCCTGGTTGCCCTGGCCTGGCCTTGGGCTGGCCTGGGTACGCCAGTCCAGGTTTAGGTCAGCGGCTTGGGCACTTGAGTCGAGCCTGGGCTCTCTGGTGGGTGAGGCCCGTTCTGGCTGCAGCCCTGGTGGGGCCGATGCTGGGCGGTATCGCTGAGGTCCAGGCCCAGCCCAGCCCGGGGGGCCTTCCCACCCTGGAGCCAGGTTCGTTTTGGGAGCCAGGTCCAGTCCAGCAGGACAACCTGACCAGACCCGTCACCCCGGTTCCAAGCCTGTTCGAGCTGCCGCCGGCCCTGCTGCACCGGGAGGGTCGCCAGCTGGTGTTGCAACGGGGCAAGCGGCGGCTCTTGCTGCTCGAGGACGGGCTGCTGCTGGGGCAGTTCCCGGTGGCCATTGGCCGGCCCGGCTGGGAGACCCCCCTGGGCTCGTTTGCGGTGCTGGAGAAGATCCGCAACCCGACCTGGCAGCACCCCCAGCGCTCCCTCACGATTGGCGCTGGCCCCAGCAACCCCCTCGGCAGCCGTTGGATCGGGTTTTGGCGGGATTGCAATCTGCGCAAGCCCTGGGAGGGGGTGAAGCCCCTGGCGTTACCGAGCTGCGCCACGATCGGTTTCCATGGCACTCCCCAACGGGGCAGCGTCGGCCGGGCCGTGTCCCATGGCTGCGTGCGCCTCTATGACGAGGACGTGCGGCGCCTGTTTGAGCAGGTGGAGGTCGGAACCCCGGTGACCGTGGTGCCCTGAGGCGAGAACGGGGAGTTGGTCTGCGGGGGCTCCGAAGGCCCCCCGTAGAGTTAGGTCCTTCCGCCTGTCCCGCCATGCGCGTGCTGTTCGCCGCAGCCGAATGCGCCCCGATGGTCAAGGTTGGAGGCATGGGGGACGTGGTGGGCTCCTTGCCGCCCGCCCTGGCTGGCCTGGGCCATGACGTGCGGTTGATCATGCCGGGCTATGGCCGGCTCTGGAGCAAGCTTGAGATTCCAGCAGAACCGATCTGGCGGGCCCACACCATGGGCACGGATTTTGCTGTGTATGAAACGCGCCATCCCCAAAATGGTCTACCCCTCTATTTAATCGGCCATCCGGTTTTCGATCCCGAGCGCATCTACGGCGGCGAAGATGAGGATTGGCGCTTCACCTTTTTTGCCAGTGCCACGGCGGAATTTGCCTGGCATGTGTGGAAGCCCGAGGTGTTGCATTGCCATGACTGGCACACCGGTATGATTCCGGTCTGGATGCATCAAGATCCGGAAATCAGCACCGTTTTCACCATCCACAACCTCAAGTATGTGGGCCCCTGGCGCTGGAAGCTCGATCGCATGGCCTGGATCCCCTGGTACATGCAAGGGGATAACACCATGGCGGCGGCCCTGCTGTATGCCGATCGCATTAATGCCGTGTCGCCCACCTACGCCGAGGAAATTCGTACGGCCGAATATGGCGAAAATTTAGACGGCTTGCTCAATTTTGTTAGCGGTAAGTTGCGCGGCATCCTCAACGGCATTGACCAGAACGATTGGAACCCGGTGAGCGATCCCAGCCTGCCGGCCAATTTCTCCGCCGACGACCTGGCCGGCAAGGCGGTGTGCAAACGGGCCCTGCAGGAACGGATGGGCCTCACCGTTAACCCCGATACCTACCTGATGGGCCTGGTGAGCCGGCTCGTGGACCAAAAGGGGGTGGACCTGCTGCTCCAGGTGGCTGACAGGGTGCTGGCCTATTCCGACAGCCAGTTTGTGGTGCTTGGCACCGGCGATCGCAATATTGAATCGGGCCTCTGGCAGATGGCCGCCCGCCACCCCGGCCGCTTCTCGGTGTTTCTCACCTACGACGACGCCCTGTCGCGCCTGATCTATGCCGGCAGTGATGCGTTCCTGATGCCGAGTCGCTTTGAGCCCTGTGGCATTAGCCAGCTGCTGGCCATGCGCTACGGCTCGATTCCGGTGGTGCGCCGGGTCGGCGGCCTGGTGGATACGGTGCCGCCCCATGATCCGGCCCACCACAGCGGCACGGGCTTCTGCTTTGACCGCTACGACCCGTTGGATTTTTATACCTCGATCGTGCGCTCCTGGGAGGCCTTCCGCCACCGGGACAGCTGGCGCGAATTGCAGAACCGGGCCATGGGCGCCGACCACAGCTGGAGCCGGTCCGCCCGGGACTACGACCAGATGTATCGGGAGGTGCGGGGTGTCAAGGAACCCACCCCCGATGCCTTTGCCGTCGAGCAGTTCTCCCGCGGTCAGGATGCGGACCCCAGCCGCTCCGGGGCCCTAGACCCTGACCAGGCGCCGATCCAAACCAAGGGCCAGACCAAGGCCGAGGTCGAGGCGACCCTCTCCCGGCTCAATCCCCTCTCACTGTTGCGGCGTCGCGGCAACGGCTGACCCCGAGTAGGCCGCCATGGCGCCGATCGGGCCCGAGCTGCCGGGAGCCAACCTGCCGGCCCCCTACCGCAGTCCCTGGTCGGTGCTGGCAGGCGATCTGGTCGCCGTTGGCGCCGACATCGGCCTGCGCTGCCGCGAGCTTTGGCGGCGGAACCGGCATGGGGAGTTGCCTTGTCCGCGGTTTTGGCCCGCGTCCTTGGCGGCCAGTTTCTGGCCTTTGCTCCTGGTGGGGGCCGTCGCCTTGCTAGGGGCGTGTCTTTGGGTTGGGGCCCGGCCTGGAGCTTCGCCGGCGGCCGTTCCCCGCGGGTTGATTGCCAGCGGGGTTTCCACCGATGGATCCCCGGGCTTGGAGCTGCCAGCCGCTGCTCCCCAGACCCAGGCGCAGAGCCAACCCCAACCAGGGGGCCAACCAGCGCAGGTCGGTCCCCAAGCGACCACCCTCGCGAGCCCTGGTGCCGAAAGCAAAGCCGCTGGAGCGATCCCTGGTCCAGGGGCCAGCCCCGGTGCGAGCTCCCCTGCTTCGCCCCCGGCCTTGGGTTCCGAGGCTGGGCAGCCCTCCCCGGGCGACGGGGCCCTGGCGCTGGAGCCGCCCCCCATCGAGCCCGACCCCCTGGAGAGCTGGCGCCTAAGGCCTGAGGCCGCCGGCCTGCTGTTCAACGTTGAGGCGGATCCCGGCGCCTCCCGGATCCAGCTGGTGCTAAGTGATGCCTTTGGCCAGCTGCGGGCAAGCGAGCAGCAGCAGAAGGCCGACCTGTGGCTGAGCTGGTCTCAGGACTGGGGCTACGACCACCTGGAGCTTTGGGGCCAGGGCGGCAGCCTGCTGGGCCGGGAAGCCCGGGTGGGCGGCGGCATGATTCTGGGGTTCTCCCCCTGAGCGGAGCCCCTCCATGCAGCTGAGCCGGTTGATCGAGCGCTGGGGGCCTCCCCTGGGCGGCCCCGCCTTGGATCCTGGCTTGGAGCTGGGCCCCGTCTGCACCGACAGCCGCCAGCTGCGTCCCGGCAGCCTGTTTGTGCCCCTGGTGGGCGAACGCTTCGACGGCCACCGCTTTCTGGCCGAAGCCGCCCGCCTGGGCGCCCAGGCGGCCCTGGTGCAGCGGGATCGGGCCGGGCTGGTCCCCGCGGGCCTGGCCTGCTGGCTGGTGGACGACACCCTGGCGGCCTACCAGGAGCTGGGCCTGCTCTGGCGCCGCCAGCTGGCCGCCCCGGTGCTGGCGGTGACCGGTTCGGCGGGCAAAACCACTACCCGGGAACTGCTTCGGGCCGTGCTGGCCACCACGGCTCCCGTGTGGGCCAGCCAGGGCAATGAAAACAACGACATCGGCGTGCCCCTGACCCTGCTCCAGGCCACGGGCGAGCACCGGGCCGTGGTGGTGGAGATGGGCATGCGGGGCCTGGGCGAAATCGAGCGGCTTAGCCGCTGCTGCGAACCGGATCTGGCCGTGATTACCAACGTGGGTACGGCCCACATCGGCCGCCTGGGCAGCCGCGAGGCGATCGCCCAGGCCAAGTGCGAGATCACCGCTGCCCTCAAACCCGCAGGCCTGGTGGTGATTCCAGCCGGTGATCCCCTGCTCGACAGCAGCCTGGCGGCCGTCTGGGGCGGCCGGGTGCTGCGGGTTGCCCTGGCGGGCGAGGGCTTTGAGGGCAAGGCCGACTGGGTCGGCCAGCTCGATGGGGCTGGCCAGACCCTGACGGTGGGCGAGGCCGTGATCCCCCTGCCCTTGCCAGGTGCCCACAACGCGCGCAATTTGCTGCTGGCCCTGGCCGCCGCCGCCAGCCTGGGCATGCCCCTGGATCCCCTGCAGGCCCTGGAGTTGGCCTTGCCCGGCGGCCGTAGTCGCCGGCTGCGCCTTGGTGCCATTGAGCTCCTGGATGAGACCTACAACGCCTCCCCGGAGGCCACCCTGGCCGCCCTTGCCCTGTTGGCTGGTACTGCTTCGGGGTCGCCCAGTCCTGCGTCGCCTGGCCAGGGGGCTGCTGGGGCCCGGCCCCCGGTCGGTCGGCGGTTCGCGGTGCTCGGCACCATGCTCGAGCTCGGGGAGCAAAGCCTGGAGCTGCATCGCCAGGTTGCCGAGCGGGCCCTGGCCCTGGGGCTCGATGGCCTAGTGATTGTTGATGGCGGTGCCGAGGGCCAGGTGATGGCGGCGGCGGCCCAGGGCCTGCCCCGGCTGGCCCTGGTCACCAGTCCTGAAGAGGCGGCCCAGGAGCTGGTCGCCTGGCTTGAGCCCGGCGACCAGGTGTTGCTCAAGGCCAGTCGGGGGGTGGCCCTGGAGCGGGCGATTCCCCTGCTGGAGCGGGCCCTGGGTTCAGGGCAACTAGCCACTCCCTAAGCCGGGCTCCCGCAGCCTCAGGCTTCCCTAACCCAGGCTTCCCTAGCCCAGGCGCCCGGTGCCTAGGCCCCTACCCCTCAGGCGGGGCCCGGCCAGTTCTCCTTCACCACCTGGCGGGCCCGGCCCAGGGCCAGGGCCCCGGCGGCCACGTCACGGGTGATCACGCTGCCGGCCGCCACCGTGACGCCGGCGCCGAGGCTCACCGGTGCCACCAGGGTGCTGTTGGCGCCGGTCTTGCTGCCGCTGCCGATCAGGGTGCGGTGTTTGCGCAGGCCGTCGTAGTTAGCCGTGATCGTGCCGGCGCCCACGTTCACGCCCTGGCCCAGGTCGGCGTCGCCGATGTAGCTGAGGTGGTTGGCCTTGCAGCCGTGATCGAGGTGGCTGTTTTTGATTTCCACGAAATTGCCGACGCGGCAGTCCGCCTCCAGCCGGGTGCCAGGCCGTAGCTGGCTATAGGGACCGATGGCACAGCGATCCCCCACCTGGGCGCTGCGAACCACCGAGAACAGCACCTCCACCCCGGTTCCCAGTTGGCTGTCCTCCAACAGGCTGCCCGGGCCGATGCGGCAGGCATCGCCGATCTGGTTGCTGCCGCGGAAGTGGCTCTGGGGTTCGACGATCACATCGCGGCCGAAGCGGGTGCCATCGCTCAGGCTGCAGCTGGCCGGATCGACAAAGGTCACCCCCTCCCGCATCCAGTGCTCCCGCAGGCGCTGTTGCAGGACGGCCTCGCACTGGGAGAGCTGCAGCCGGTCGTTGATGCCATTGATCTCATCGGCATCGGCCACCTCCACGTGGATGGCTGAGCCCAGCAGGGCCACGGTGTCGGTGAGGTAAAGCTCGCCCTGGTCGTTGTCGCTGCTGAGTTGGGGCAACACCTGGGCTAATCGGGCCCAGTCGAAGCAATAAATGCCCGCATTAATCAGGTTGATTCCCCGCTGCTCGGGCGTGCAGTCGCGATGCTCAACGATGGCGCTCACCTGTCCGGCGTCATCGGCGATCACCCGGCCGTAGCCGCTGGGATCGGCCAGGCGGGCGGTGAGCAGGGTGACGGCGGCGCCGCTGGCCCGGTGGCGCTCCAGCAGGTGCTCGAGGGTCTGCTCGCGCAGCAGGGGCACATCGCCATTGAGCACCAGCAGTTCGCCTGCGAAGCCGGCCAGGGGGTCCAGCAGTTGCTGCACGGCGTGGCCGGTGCCGTTCTGGGGTTGCTGGAGCACGTACTCCAGTTCGGGCCGGGCCGCCAGGGAGGCCCCAACCCGCTCGGCCTGGTGGCCCACCACCAGTAGCTGGCGGGCGGGATCGAGCCGCTGGCAACTGGCCAGCACCCGTTCCACCAGGGTGGCGCCAGCTAGGGGCTGGAGCACCTTGGGCAGGTCGCTCTTCATGCGGGTGCCCTTCCCGGCAGCCAACACGGCAACGGCGAGCATCGGCAGGGGCGGGATCACTGGCCGGGAATCTACCGGCCGTCCCTAGGGCCAGCCGGTGTTGGCGGCTCGTTGGGGCGGCGATCGAGTCCCCAGTGGCGCCGCCAGGCGCTGGTGCTGGCGCCTGGGTGGCTGGCCTGGGCCCGCTGGCGGGCCGCCAGGATCGTGCTGGCCTGGGCCCGGCCCGTGGGGTCCCGGTAGGGCTCGGCGGCCCGGCTGCTCAGGTGGGCTTCTTCCATGGGGCTGAGCGGCCGCAGCAGCCCCGTGGGATCGGGGGGGAGCGGCTGGGGGCTGGCGATGGTGCCGTTGCTCCAGGTTTTGGCGGAGCTGGTGGCTGCGTTGGGACCGCCTTCGGCCCCTGGGGCCAGGTTGGCCAGCGCCAGGCCGCCCTGGCGCAGGGACCAGCGCACTGCGGCGGCGCTGCAGTAGGTGAGCAATCGTCCCTGGGGTTGCAGGGCGCTGGCCAGCTGGCCCAGGAAGTCCAGGCTCCAGAGCTGGGGGCAGTGGCCCGGCGAGAAGGCGTCATGGAGCACCAGATCGCAGCGGCCACGGGCTTCGGCCAGCACCGCCGCCAGCTGGGACCGGGCATCGCCCAGCCACCAACGGCCCCAGGAGTCTTGGGGCGCGGTCCCTAACGGCTGGCCCAAGCCTCGTTCCTTGTCGGCTACGGGGGCTGGGGCCTGCAGGCGCCAGTGGCCGCAGGCGCCCAGCTGCCCCAGGGCCTCCAGGGTGGAGGGTCGCCAGCAGCGGCGGAAGGCGGGACCTGCCAGGGCCAGTTGCAGGGGGCGGGGATCGAGCTCCAGGCCCCACCAGTGGATCGCCAGGCCCCGGTCCTGGGCGGCCTCGAGCAGGGCGGCGCTGTTGTAGCCGAGGCCAACGCAGAGATCGAGCACCTGAAGGCAGTGGCCGGGCGGGAAGCGCTCCAGCTGGGCTGGGGCCACGAATTTGCGCTCGGCCTCCTGGCGGGCCCCCCCGGCGCTGTGGAAGGCCTCGCCAAAGGCTTCGCTCCAGAGGGTGGGACTGCCGTCGGCCGTCGGTTGCCAGCTCAGGGCCCCCAAGGGGTCAGCCATGCGTGGATGGGTTGGGCCATCTCCGGCGCCTGCAGGCCAGGGATCACACCAGAACGCCGTTTCGATCACCGCTGGATCAGGCCTGGAGCCGCTCCAGGTCCTCCCAGAAGCCGGGGTAGGACACAGCCGCCGCCTCAGGCCGATGGAGCTGGGTGGGGCCTGTGGCCACCTGGGCCGCCACCGCCAGGCTCATGGCAACGCGATGGTCGGTTTCGCTATCCACCTCGGCCCCGTGCAGGGCCACGCCGCCCTGGATGGTCATCCCATCGGCAAATTCCTCGATGCGGGCCCCCATGGCCCCCAGTTGGCGGGCCATCACCGCCAGCCGGTCCGTTTCCTTGACCCGCAGTTCCTCGGCGCCGCTGACCCGGCTCACCCCCTCGGCGTAGCAGGCCGCCACCGCCAACACGGGGATTTCATCCACCAGCCGCGGGATGAGATCGGCGCCGATCGTGAAGGCCTGGAGGGGGCCGTGGGTCACCCGCAGGTCGCCGACCGGTTCGCCGGCCACCTCGCGGCCGTTGAGCAACTCGATGCGGGCGCCCATTTGCGCGAGCACATCGAGCACGCCGGTGCGGCTGGGGTTGAGGCCCACGTTCTGCACGGTCAGGTCGGCGCCGGGGGTAATGGCGCCGGCCACCAGCCAGAAGGCGGCTGAGCTGATATCGCCGGGCACGATCACGTCCTGGCCCCGCAGGCTGGCCCCCGGGGTCACGGTCACTTCGGTCAGGCCGGGTCCGCCGACGCTGAGCTGGGCGCCGAAGGCCCGCAGCATCCGCTCGCTGTGGTCCCGGCTCTGCACCGGCTCAATCACGGTGGTGTCGCCTGTCGCCGTGAGGGCGGCCAGCACCAGGGCGCTTTTCACCTGGGCCGAAGCCACCGGCGTGCGGATCGTGGCGCCGCGAAGCTGCTGGCCCTGGATCGCTAGGGGGGCCAGGTTGCCGCCGCTGCGCCCAGAGATCAGGGCGCCCATCTGGGCCAGGGGCCCGCCCACCCGCTGCATGGGTCGGCGCCGCAGGGAGCCATCGCCCGTGAGCACGAAGTGGCGGCCGGCCCGGCCGGCCAGCAGGCCGAGCATCAGGCGCATGGTGGTGCCCGAGTTGCCGCAATCGAGCACGTCCTCGGGTTCGCGCAGGCCATCGAGGCCCACGCCTTCGACGCTCACCAGCTGGCCCGCCTCAATGGCGGAGATGGTCACGCCCATGGCCCGCAGGCAGGCGGCGGTGCTGAGCGGATCCTCGGCGGGCAGCAAACCCGTGATGCGGGTCGTTCCCTCGGCGATCGCGCCAAACAGCAGGGCCCGGTGCGAAATCGATTTGTCGCCCGGCACCTGAACCACCCCCTGGAGGCTGCGGGCCGGCTGGGTTCCCAGGGCGAGGGGCATGGGGGTCAGGCATCTGGTGCGTGAGCGTAGGCAGGGGACGCCCGCAGGCCAGGGGCGGCCAGGTCTTTTCCCCCAATTGGCCTATCCCAGCAGCAGGCCGCCGTCGTTGCTCAGGCTTTCCTGCCAGCTGCGCTGGTCGTAGTGGAGTTCCTCCAGGCTCAGGTCGCGCAATTCCCGTTCCAGGGCCCGTTTGAGGCGCCGCTCCAGGGCCGCTAGCACCCGTTCCTCCGCCACGGCCTCGCCGTTGGCCTCCGGTTCAGCGGCTGGCTTGTTCTGGGAGACCGCTTGGCTGCCAGGCTCCGCTGGCGCCAGCGGAGCCTGGAGTGGCGCCGTTAAGCCCGCTCCGCCAGCGACCGCCTCGAGCACGGCGGCCACGGGGATCTCCCGGGCGGGACGGGCGAGGCGATAGCCGCCGTAGCGGCCGCGGCGGGCTTCCACCAGGCCCGCGCGCCGCAGTTGCAGCAGCAGTTGCTCGAGCATGGGCTGGGGCAGGCCCTGGGCCCTGGCGATGGCCGTGATCGACTGCCAGCGCTTGGGTTCGGCCGCCAGCTGGAGCAGGGCCCGCAGGGCCTGGATCCCGCTTTTGCGAAGCAGTTCGCTCAGGGTTTCGATCCCCGGGCCCCCTGGGCCAGCCGCTCGAGGACGTGTTCGAGGGTGTAGCCGAACAGGGCCGGGTCCGGCTCGCCCTGGCCCAGGTCGGCCAGGCCCAGTTCCGCCCAGCGGCCGTCGATGCGGGCCTCGAGCTCGGCGGGGCGGCCGAGGGCCTCGCCCCAGTCGTGGCGTTTTTCTGGCCCCACCTTGGTGGTGGCATCGATGGCCAGGCGGCCGCCCAGGCCCAGGCGCTCGCTGGCGAAGTCGAGGGAATCAAAGGGGGTGTCTTCGAGCACGAACAGGTCCCGTTGGGGATCAACCTGGGCGCTGATCGCCCAGATCACCTGGCGGGGATCACGGATGTTGATGCTCTTGTCCACCACCACCACGAACTTGGTGTAGGTGAACTGGGGCAGGGCGCTCCAGAAGGCCATCGCCGCCCGCTTGGCCTGGCCCGGGTAGGCCTTGTCGATCGCCAGCACGGCCAGCTTGTAGCTGAGCCCCTCCATCGGCAGGAAGAAATCGACGATCTCCGGGATCTGCTGGCGCAGGATCGGCGTGTACAGCCGATTGAGGGCGATGGCGAGCATGGCCTCCTCCTTGGGGGGCCGGCCGCTGAAGGTGGTGAGAAACACCGGGTTGCGGCGCTGGGTGACGCAGTGGAAGCGCACCAGGGGCGAGGCCTCTTCGCCGCCGTAGAAGCCCATGTGGTCGCCGCAGGGGCCATCTGGGCCCAGCTCGCCGGGGGTGATCGTGCCTTCGAGCACCACTTCGCTGTGACTTGGCACCTCCAGGTTCACGGTCTTGCAGCGGGCCAGGCGCACCCCTTCACCGGCGTAGATGCCGGCAAACAACCACTCGCTGAGCTGCACCGGAATCGGCGTGGCCGCGGCCATCACCAGCAGGGGATGGACGCCGATCGCCACGGCCACCTCCAGGGGCTTGCCCAGGGCCGCGGCTTTGCGCAGGTGGCGGGCACCGCCGCGCACGCTCAACCAATGGACCGTGGCCGAATTGATCGACTGCTTCTGCAGCCGGTACACCCCCACGTTGGGCACGCCCGTTTCCGGGTCCTTGGTGATCACCAGGCCCAGGGTGATCACGGAGCCGGCATCCCCGGGCCAGGGCCGCAGCAAGGGGAGGTTGTCGAGGTTCACCTCCGCCCCCTTGAACACCTGCTGCTGGCAGGGGGGAGTGAGGTCCAGGTCGGGGCGGGCCTTGAGCAGGTCGAGCAGCAGGCCCCCAAAGCGGGTCGCTTCCTTGAGGCCCTTGGGGGGCCGGGGCTGCTGCAACAGGGCCAGGCGCTCGCCGAGGGCCTCTAGCTCCTCGGGCTCCTCCATGCCCATGCTCCACACCACCCGCTCCACCGTGCCGAGCAGGTTCACCGCCACCGGCATGGGGGAGCCGATCACGTTCTCAAACAACAGGGCCGGACCGCCTAGGGCCAGCACCCGGTCGGCGATCGCGGCCACCTCCAGGTCCGGATCCACCGGGGCCGTGATCCGGCGCAGCTGACCCCGCTGCTCCAACAGCTCCAAGAAGCCCCGCAGATCCCGCCTGGAGCGCCGGGCCTGGCCCTTGCTGCCTGTCGTCAGAGCTGAGCCCATCGGCGAACCCATCGCTGAACCGTTGCGGTGCCTACTGTGACGCACCCAGACCTGCATCGCGGCCGTGCTGATCTCCTACTTCCCCACCTCCGAATGCGTCCCCGCGGTTGGGGGCACGGCCGGAGCCGAGGGTGCTGGCACCCCCACCTGGCCCGATGCGGCCGTGGTGATTGATGTGCTGCGGGCCACCACAACCATCGCCTGGTCCCTGGCCAACGGCGCCGAGGCGATCCAGGCCTTCGCCGACCTGGCTGACCTGGAGGCGGCCGCCAGCGCCTGGCCGGCCGAGAAGCGCCTGCGGGCCGGCGAACGGGGCGGCAAGCGTTTGGAGGGCTTTGACCTGGGCAATTCACCCCTGGCGGTGACCCCGGAGGTGGTGGCGGGCAAGCGCCTGTTCATGAGCACCACCAACGGCACCCGTTCCCTCGACCGGGTGCGGCCCGTGGCCCTGCTCGTGACCGCCTGCCTGCCCAACCGCAGTGCCGTGGCCCAACGGTTGCTGGACTCCGGCGCCCAGACGGTCTGGATCGTGGGCAGCGGCTGGGAGGGCGACTATTCCCTCGAAGACAGCCTGGCGGCCGGGGCTGTGGCTGCCGCCGCCATGGACCTAAGCGCAGGCGGCGCTGTTACCAGCGGCAACGACGAGATGCTGGCGGCCCTGGCCCTCTGGCAGCAATGGCGCCAGGACCCCGAGGGCTGCCTGCGGGCCGCCAGCCATGGCCAGCGCCTGATCGCCTTGGGCGACCACGACGCCGATTTCCGCTGTTGCGCTGCTGTCGACAGCCTCACAATCGTGCCCACCCAGACCAGCCCCGGGGTGCTCGAAGCCCGCTAAGGGGCCCCGCCCAACCGCCCAGGTGCAGGGCCTGGGCGGTTGGGCGGGGCGGATCGCCGCACCCCTAAAGTTGCTTGGCCAGGGATTTTGCAGCGGTGACAAGCTTTCTGGCGGCAGCAATCCAGCTCACCAGCACCTCCGATCCCGAGGCCAACTGGGCCGCCGCCGAGGAACAGATCGAGTTGGCCGTGCGCCGCGGCGCCGAGCTGGTGGGATTGCCGGAAAACTTCGCTTTCATGGGCCCGGACGCCCTGCGGCTGGAGCTGGCGCCGATGCTGGCCGAACGCAGCGAGAAATTCATTGTCACCATGGCCCGCCGCTACCAGGTGGCCCTGCTCGGTGGCGGCTACCCGGCCCCGGCCGGGGACGGCCAAACCTTCAACCGGGCCGACCTGGTCAGCAAGGACGGCCAGCTGCTGGCCCGCTACGACAAAATCCACCTCTTCGATGTGGATTTGCCCGACGGCAACACCTACCGGGAGTCGGCCACGGTGCAGCCCGGCGTCACCCTGCCACCCGTGGTGGAGATTCCTGGGCTTTGCAAGGTGGGTCTGTCCATCTGTTACGACGTGCGCTTTCCTGAGCTTTACCGTCACCTGGCCGCCAGCGGGGCTGATCTGTTGATGATTCCCGCCGCCTTCACTGCCTTTACCGGCAAGGACCACTGGCAGGTGCTGCTCCAGGCCCGGGCGATCGAAAACACCGCCTACGTGCTGGCCCCGGCCCAGACCGGCCTCCACTACGGCCGCCGCCAGAGCTACGGCCACGCCATGGTGATCGATCCATGGGGCACGGTGCTGGCCGATGCGGGCGTGGCCCCCGGCCTGGCCGTGGCGCCGGTGGATCCAGGCCATGGCACCCGGGTGCGGGCCCAGATGCCGAGCCTGCAGCACCGTCGTCCCGCCCTCTTCTGAACGCGCCGATGGCTGGCCTGGTGTCGCGCCCCCGTCCGAGCGACCGGCGGTCTGCTCTTGCCGCCCTTCAGGCCCTGGCCTGGCCTCGGAGGCTCGGTTGGCGTTGTTCCCCTGCTTGTTGTCCGCGACGAGCCCTCGGGCCGGCCCTGGTCCTGGTGCCCCTGGCGCTCGCCCTTTCGGCCCTGCCGGCCCTGGCGGGGAGCCCCCTGTCGGCCTGGCGCATCAACCGCGAGGGCCAGCTGGAGCTGCGCACCGCCCCAGACCTGCCTGTGCGGGCCTTCTATGAGGCCGGCCGCGGCGGCATCGGGCCGCGGATCTGGTTTGACATGCCCGGGGCTCCCTTCCGCACCCGCACGATCCCCGGCAGCGGCCTGGTGCGCCAGATACGGGTTGGTAAGCCCACCCCCGAGTCCACCCGGCTGGTGGTGGAGTTCCAGCCCGGCACCCAGCTCGATCCCAGCAGCTTGAAGCTGGTGGGCACGGCCCGGGATCGCTGGCGCATGGAGCTCACCGGCCTGGCCCCCTACGGCCTGCAGGCCCTGGGTGAAGGCGACATCGAGGCCCCGGTCTCCATCCCCGCCTGGCGCCAGGGTCCGATTGCGGCCCCCCAGCCCCGCCTTGGCACTCCTGTGGGAACCCTGTCAGCCAGTGGCTTGCCGGAGGTGGCCCGGGGCCGCTTCAAGGTGGTGATCGATCCCGGCCATGGTGGCCCCGATCCCGGCGCCGTGGGCATTGGCAACCTGCGCGAAACCGATGTGGTGCTCGATGTCGGCCTGCAGGTGGCCCAGTTGCTCCAGGCCAAGGGGGTGCAGGTGTTGATGACCCGCACCTCGGAAGTTGACGTGGACCTGCCGCCCCGGGCGGCCCTGGCCAACAGCAGCGGCGCCGATCTGTTTTTGAGCATCCACGCCAATGCCCTCACCATGGCCCGGCCCGATGTCAACGGCATCGAAACCTTCTATTTCGAGAGCCCGCGGGCCCGGGCCCTGGCCCAGGCCGTCCAGGACGAGATGGTGGCCGTGTCACCTGGCAGTCCCGATCGCGGCGCCCGCACGGCCCGCTTCTACGTGATCCGTCGCACGACGATGCCCTCGGCCTTGGTGGAGATGGGCTTTGTCACCGGCCAGCTCGATGCGCCGCGCCTGGCCGACCCCGCCCATCGCCGCCGCCTGGCCCTGGCAATTAGCCGGGGCCTGCTCAATGTGCTGAGGCAGGGCCCTTGAGCAGCCTGCTCGGCCTGTTTGATAGCGGCGTCGGCGGCCTGACGGTGTTGCGCCAGGTGCTGGCCCGGCGGCCAGGCCAGCGCTGCCTTTACCTGGGCGACACGGCCCGGGTGCCCTACGGCCAGCGCAGCCCCGAGGAGATTCGCGCCATCGCCGCCGAGGTGATCCGCTGGCTGGGGCGCCAGGGGGTGGATGGGATCTTGATGGCCTGCAACACCACCAACGCCCTGGCCTTTGATGTGGCCGAAAGCCTGGCCGGGGTGCCGGTGCTGGGCCTGATCGATAGTGCCGCCAGCCAGCTTCAAGCGGACCGGGTGGGGGTGCTGGCCACCCCAGCGACCGCGGCCAGCGGCGCCTATGGCCACAGCATCCGCGCCATCCACCCCGGCGCCGAGGTCGTGGAAGTCGGCTGTCCGGCCTTTGTGCCCCTGATCGAAACGGGCCAGCTCTCAGGAACGGTCCTGCGCCAGGCCGCCCAGTCCTACCTGGAGCCCCTGCTGGCGGCCCGGGTTGAGGTGATTGTGCTCGGCTGCACCCATTACCCCCTGCTCCAACCGTTGCTGCAGGAGTTGGTGCCCGCCGATGTGGTGCTGGTGGATCCGGCCGTGGCCGCCGCCGCCCGCCTCGACGGCGTCCTGGCCCCCTGCCTGGATCAACCGGCCCGGCGGTTGGAGCGCTGTTGCTTCCGGGTGACCGGGCCGGCGGATCCCTTTTCCCTAGCGGCCACGTCCTGGTTGGGCGAGCGTCCCGAGGTGCAGCAGGTGGACCTGCGGCAGGGCTAGCGCCTGCCAAGCCAGGCTCCCAGATGACCCGCTGCCGACCAAAAGCTGCCAACCAACCAGCACCAGCCCAGTGGCGCCTTCTAGGATCGCTTTACCGCAGGGGGTCATGGCAACGGTCGCAGAGCTTCTTCAGCCGGTGGAGGTGGATCTTGAAACCCTCCTCAGCGACCTGCGCCATCTAATTGGTGCTGGTCACCCGATCCTGCAGGCGGCCGCCGAACATCTGTTCAGTGCTGGCGGCAAGCGGCTGCGGCCCGGCATCGTCCTATTGATCTCGAGGGCCCTCTCCGCCGAGGGTGAGCTCGGAGCGCGCCATCGGCGCCTGGCCGAGATCACCGAAATGATTCACACGGCCTCCCTCGTCCACGACGACGTGGTCGATGAGGCGGCCACCCGCCGGGGCGTGGCCACCGTGCACAGCCGCTTCAACCATCGGGTGGCGGTGCTGGCGGGGGATTTCCTCTTTGCCCAGGCCAGCTGGCACCTGGCCA
>Ga0310330_100086_pt1 | contig 25347 bp, 27 predicted proteins | sample LakMicDCLTotalB5_FD_195544 | JGI IMG/M metagenome (GOLD analysis project Ga0310330, IMG submission 195544) | Enriched freshwater cyanobacterial communities from Lake Michigan, Michigan, United States - MI23.DCL.Total.B5 (v2) (version 2) | ecosystem: Environmental > Aquatic > Freshwater > Lake... | reverse complement strand
ATCCACCACCGAGATATGGGTGGTGTTGGTGCCCTCCGGCAGGGCCACTTTGGAGGCTTCCAGCTCCGCGGCAGGTCGGTGACGGGCCGCTGCGATCGATTGGCGCAACTGGTTCGCATAGGTGCGACTCAGCAGGCCCTGGATCGGGATCGCCACCTGATCCGGATCCCCCAGCCAGCGGTTGCGGTCGCGATAGGCCAGGTTCATCGCCTCCACCATCCGATGAATCGTGGCGGCACCGTTCAACCCCGAGGCCTCCAAATCCAAGGGCTCAAGGATGTGCAGCAGTTGCAGCAGGGTCACCCCACCGCCACTGGGGGGGGGCATGGTGATCACGGGATAGCCCCGAAAGCTGCTGGTCAAGGGCCGCACCAACTGGGCGCGATAGCCATCCAAATCAGCCTGGCGAATCAATCCGCCCCGTTGCTGCATCAACCGCACCAAGGCATCCGCCGTTGCCCCTTGGTAAAAGCCCCTTTCACCCTGCTGGGCCACCCGGCGCAGCGTGGCCGCCAACAGGGGCTGGCGCAAAATCTCGCCGGGCTGGTAAGGCTGGAGGCGCTGGTCAGGCCCGCGCGACGGCTTGAAAAAGAGGCGGCGCGACAGGGGGTCGGCCTGGAGCAAAGCAGAGGCCTGTTGCAAAGACTCACTGAGTTCCTTGCCCACCGGAAACCCTTGCTCAGCCAGGCGGATAGCCGGTGCCATCACCTGCGGCAGGCTGAGGCGCCCATAGCAGCGCTGACTCAACACCAAACCGGCGGGGGTACCAGGAACCCCGCTGCTCAACAGGCTGCGGGTGGCCCGTTGGCGATCGACCTTGCCCTCAGCGTTGAGAAACATGCCGGGTGTAGCCGCCAAGGGGGCCTTTTCCCGGAAGTTGAGGGCGATGGCATGGCCGCGGCCCAGGGCAAGCTCGGGATTCGGCCCTGGGTTTGTGGGGTTGTTGGGGGCCAGATTGCGGGGGTCCAGGAAACAGCCCCGGCCCTTGGCGGGCGATGCTCCCGGCAGCCAGGCCACCAGGAAACCGCCACCGCCCAAATTTCCAGCCTGGGGAAGGGTGACAGCCAGGGCAAACGATGTGGCCACCGCCGCGTCCACCGCGTTGCCGCCGCTGCGCAGGATCTGGGCCCCCACCGACGAGGCAATCGCCTCCTGGCTGGCCACGATCCCCTTGCTCGACCACACCGGGTGAAAGCGCTGGCCTGCTTCCTGGAGCACATTGGGTGCCGCCAGCTGGGCCCGCACCGGAACCTGAACCGCGGCCAGGCCCAGGGCTACCACGCAAGGCAGCACGGAGGGCACCAGGCCGGCCATCAGATCGCCGCCTTGCTTAGCGGTAGTTTTCAAATTGGAGGGGCACGTCCACGTCTTGCTCCTTGAGCAGCTGGATCGCCTGCTGAAGGTCATCTTTGTTCTTGCCGGTGACGCGCAGGCTTTCACCCTGGATCGCCACGGTCACTTTTTTGAGCTCATCGCGCACCGTCTTACTGAGCTTCTTGGCCAGCTCCTGGGAGAGGCCTTTGCGCAGCTTCACCACTTGCTTGACCTTGTTGCCACCCACGGCTTCTGGGGTTTGGAAATCGAAGATTTTGAGCGAAAGATTGCGCTTGGTGGCCTTCTGGCGCAACACATCTTCCACGGCCTGGAGCGTCATGTCGCTGGCGGTGGTGATGGTGAGACTGGTCTCTTCCAGGTCGATCTCGGTGCCGGAATCCTTGAGGTCGAAGCGCTGGCCCACATCCCGGCGCACTTGATCCAGGGTGTTCACCAATTCCTGGCGATCGAAATCGCTCACCACGTCGAAGGAATAGGTGTCGGCCATGGCGCACGCGAACGGGATTGGGGCCACCCTAGAAAAGGATCCTCAAAACTCCCACCCTGATGAGCCAAGCCGCCACCCTTGCCCCCTATGCCTGGTCCTTGGTGCTTGCCGGCGCCGTGGTGGTGCTGAGTGTGGTGCCCCTGGGAGCGGGACGCTCCAAAGCCGACTTCACCATGGCTGACATGGCCGCCCCGCGGGCCATGTTTGATCGCCTCCCGGCCTGGGGCAAGCGGGCCAGCTGGGCCCACCAAAACAGCTTTGAAGCCTTCACCTTGCACGCACCGGCCTGCCTGCTCTGCCTGATTGCAGGGCCCACGGCGCCGGTCGCCATCGCCGCCGCCTGGCTGCATCCGCTCCTGCGGCTCGTTTATGTGGGCGCCTATGTGGGCAATGTGCCCCCGCTTCGCGGCATGAGCTGGGCGGCCGGCCTGCTGTGTTCGGGGCTGCTCTACGTGGAAGGGCTCAAGGCTGTTCTGGCCAACTGAGCTGGCCACTCAGTCAAAGAACATCAAGGTGACTACCTTGCCCATATCCTCGGCCAGCCGGCAGCTGGCCAGGAGGGTTTCGCTGTCGTGGAAAGCGAAGCAAATCAACTGGTCACAGCGGGTAATGATCTCTTGGTTGCAGAGGCTGCTCGCCATCGGCAAGGGCAGCTCATCGTGCTCGGGCTTTTCCACCAGATGCAGCACCCGCTCCAGCAGCTCGCGGGATTCACCCGGCTGATGGTCCAGGCTCTGGGGCAACAAGACGGTGAGACGGCTGGAATCAATGTCCAACACGCTGCGAATCACCGCAGCATTGACCCCCTGGGCCCCGGAGGTGATCAGGTTGTGGCCTTCCTGGGCCAGGGAGCGGGCCACCAATTCGACCAGGTGGACAGCCACCACAGGCAGGTGGCGACTGCCCAGTATGGCGATGCGCCGCTTGCCCCTGTCTTGGAGCATGGCCAATTCTTGGGCCAGGGTATCGATCCGATCGATCGCTGGAAAATCAAGGGATCGAGTCACCGACAGCCCGCAGCCTGTTTAGTGAAATTAGCAGCGTTACCCAGCGATCGCGGGCAGCTGCAGCCGGGTGAGCAGGGGGCTGAAATCGCAATGCTCTTCCACCAGCCGGACGGCATAGGTGGCCTTCACCGCCTCGTGGAGGCGCACATGGCCAAAAGCCTTCTCAATCACTTCGACCGTGGTCAGGGTGTCGTGCTCCACCTTGAGCAGCGGAACCTCCAATTCTTCGGCCCGGTTGAGCAGTTGGGTTAGCGGATCTCCCGCCCCCGTGAGGATCAGGCACTGGGTAGACGCCTCCAGGGCGGCCAGCTGGATATCGGTGCGATCGGCACCGGTGACCACGGCCATATTGCGGCGGCGGCGGAAAAACTCCATGGCCGAATTGACGTTCATCGCGCCAATCGAGAGGGTTTCCACCAGCAGATCGAGCCGATCTCTGCAGCAGAGCACCTGGGCATCGAGCCGCCGGGCCAGCTCCTCCACCGTGACGCTGCGCAGCAGGGGGCTGCGGGGCATCACTCCCAAGACCGCTAGCCCTAAGCGCTCGATGGCGGGCACCACCTCCGCGCGGAGCAGCGGCACCTCCTCTGGGGTCACCGCATTCAGCACCACCCCGGCCAAGCGGTGGCCGAGCTGGGCCTTGGCCGCGAGCAGCGAATCAATGCTGCAACTGTCGTTCCAAGGATGGACAAGCACCACCGGGGCATCGAGACCCTCGGCCAGCTGAACAAGGCTCAATCCATACAGAAGACCCTCGTGGAGACTGCCGGCCGCCTCGAGCAACGCCACCCCTTCGGAGGCCGCCGCCAGCTGCTCACGCAAGGCCTCAAAGCCAGGCCCTGGCCCCACATCAGACGCCAGCAAGCGGGCGTGGGCCGTTTCGGGGGCGAGCACCTGCAGGGAAGGAATCAACTGGCTATCGGCCAGGCCCAGGGTCTGGCCGACGAAGCGCACATCGGCATCAATCACGGCCCCGCCGCTAGCGCCAGGAGCGTCAGCGGGGTTCTGCAGGGTTGTGGCCAAAGGCTTGCCAAACAAGACCTTGACGCCCTGCCGACCCAAAAGACGGGCCAAACCCAAGACCACGGCCGACTTACCGCTGAAGGGCTCGCAGGATCCAATCAGCAAGGTAGAAGCCATGAATCAACCGTGCCAAGGGCCCTTGGCCATCCAATTTAGGCCTCGCCAGCCATGGACTGGCCCAACAGCAACCAGCGCCAAAACGCCTGGGGAAGGTCATCGCCCTCGCTTTGAACCAGCCAGAGCACCAGCTGGTGGGCCGGCAGGGAAAAGCGATAAACCAACTCCGGCAGCGCGGGGAACAGCAACTGGCAGCGAAGCATCTCCAGGGGCGCCGGTTCCCCCTGCCACTCCAGGCGATAGGGGTGGGTCCTGCCGCCCTCGAGCTGGCGGGCTCCCTGCCAAGACCCCTGGGCCAAAGAGCCCAGGGCCTGGAGCAGGTCGCTTTGCTGGGCCATCCCGCCGCAATAGGGGGCAAACAGGGGCACCAGGGGAGCCATGTCTGCCGGAGCCCTATCAAAAGCGGTGTTACCCAGGGGGGATAAACCCGTCACAACCTTCGAATCGGGAGTCCTGATCCATGCTGACGTCTTGGCCGAGGTTTGCCATCACCAGCCATGACCGCGCTTACCCAACCACCAGGGGCCTCCAAGGGAGCCATCCCAGGGCCGATCACCGTGGCCATCACCGGTGCCAGTGGAGCCCTGGGGCAAGCCCTGCTCCAGGCCTGGCATCGCCGCGGCGCCCAGCTGATTGCCATCTCCAGCCGGGATCAGCCGTTGATCCTGCGCGACCCAGATGGCGGGACCATTTCCCTGCGCCAGGTGCGCTGGCAGACGGGCCAGGAGGCCGCCCTCGCCGCTGAACTGGCTGGGGTGGATGTGTTGGTGCTCAACCATGGCATCAATTCCCACCAGGACCGCAGCCAGGAGGCCACCGCCATGGCCCTCGAGGTGAATGCCCTGAGCAGCTGGAGGCTGGCGGAATTGTTTGCCCAGCAGGCGGCCGGGCGCCCGGGGCAAGGGGCTCCGGAACTGTGGTTCAACACCTCGGAGGCGGAAATCCAACCGGCCGTCAGTCCGCTCTACGAAATCAGCAAACGGTTGCTGGGCCAACTCATCAGCCTGCGCTCCCTGGATTGGGCCTCAGGAGGGCGGCCGATTCGGGTGCGGCGGCTGGTACTGGGCCCCTTCCGCTCAGAGCTTAATCCCATCGGCTTGATGGGGGCCGAGTTTGTGGCCAACCAGGTGCTCACCCAGGCCCATTGGGGCTGCAACCTGATCATCGTGACCCCAAACCCGCTGACCTATGTGCTGATGCCCCTCACCACCCTGGGCCGCTGGCTGTACTACTCCTTCACCAGCAAGGGCTGAGGGGCTTAAAAATCGCGAGGGTTAAAAATCCCGGAGTTCAAAAATCCCGATCGGTCAGGATTTCACAGCCATCGCTGGTCACGGCAATGGTGTGCTCCCACTGGGCCGACAGGGTGCCGTCGGTGGTGACCACGGTCCAGCGATCCTTGAGGGTGCGGCAGGCCTTGCTGCCGGCGTTGAGGATCGGTTCCACCGCCAGGGTCATCCCGGCCCGCAGGGTCATGTTGGGCAGATCCCGGGTGCGGAAGTTGAACACGGAGGGTTCCTCGTGCAGGTTTCGGCCCACCCCATGGCCCGTGTAGTCCTCCACCACGGCATAGCCATGGGCCTCCACGTGGTCTTGAACAGCGCCGGCAATATCGAGCAAGGTGTTGCCAGCCTTGATTTTCGCGAGGCCCTTCATCAGGGATTCCTGAGCCACCCGGGTGAGTCGCTGGGCGTCTTCCGTAGCCCCTTCCCCAACGCAGAGGCTGACGCAGCTATCGCCGTGGTAACCATCGAAATAGGCCCCGGTATCCACCTTCAACAGGTCGCCGGCATGGATCACCCGCTTGCTGCTGGGGATGCCATGGACGACTTCGTCATTAATGCTGGCGCAGATACTGGCCGGGAATCCGTGATAGCCCTTGAAGCTGGGGGTGGCGCCCATGTCGCGGATGCGCTTTTCGGCGTGGCGATCGAGGTCGCCGGTGGTCATGCCAGGGGCCGCCAACTCCATGATTTCCCGCAGCACGGTGGCCACAATGCGGCTGGCTTTGCGCATCGTTTCCAGCTCACGGGCTGATTTGATCTCTACGCCCCTACGGCCTTTCTGGATCCTGGGACCGGTTTCGATCACCACAGAACTGCCGCCCTGGGGCTTAGCCCCTTTGGTGCTGGCCAGGAGGTCGGCGAAAAGATTCATGCAAACGCCAGGGCAAAGAAGCTGTCCAGCCAACCTGGTTTTGCACCAGGCTGGATTTCCACAGAGATTCAAGCTACCAACAGGCAGCTCCCTGTGGGGCGCGGGTAAACCTTCGGGACTATGGCCCCTTCAATTTCCCAACGCCTGCGGCAAGCCCACGCGGTGATCGCCCCGTTTGTGCTCCTCCCCTTGGCCCTCACCGTGGCCACCGGCGTGGGCTATCGGGTGCTGCGGGATTGGGCTGGCCTCGGGCGGGATCAGGCCCACATTTTGATGGTGTTGCACGAGGGCGAGTGGCTCAAGCAGTGGGTGGGTCCCCAGGGCGAAACCCTCTACGTGCTGGCCAATGGGGCAGGCCTGGCCTGGATGCTGATCACCGGAGCAGCGATGGCCATTCGGCGCCTGCGCCTCCAGCTGAATCGGGGAGGAAGGGGGGCTGACACCTGAGCCGGTACACTGGTGGTTTGGTCAGGCGTAGCGGAGCTGAGATGGCATCGGATTCAAAGGACATGACAGCAGAAGACTTGAACGACGAGCAGGTGAGCGCAACCTCTGAGGCCCCTGCCGCAACTGCGGTCCAGGAGAAGCCAGCCAAGGCCGCCGCAGGCGTCACCACCGGCAAGCTCAGCGCCTACGAGTTGATTCGCTCCTTCGAAGCCGAGCAGCTCAAGAGCGATCTGCCCGAGATTTATGTGGGCGACACGGTCAAAGTTGGTGTGCGCATCCGTGAAGGCAGCAAGGAGCGGGTGCAGCCCTACGAGGGCGTGGTGATTGCCAAGCGCCACGGCGGTCTCAACGAGACCATCACCGTGCGCCGCATCTTCCAAGGCATCGGTGTGGAGCGGGTTTTCATGCTCCACAGCCCCCAGGTTGCCTCCGTGAAAGTGGAGCGCCGCGGTAAGGTGCGTAGGGCGAAGCTTTTCTATCTGCGTGATCGGGTGGGTAAAGCCACTCGAGTCAAGCAACGCTTCGACCGCTGAGGATCTTTCTCAACAGATCTTCCCTCTTGTCTACGGGGGCGTCGGCATTGCGCCGTTAGTTCAGTTGGTAGAACGCAGGTCTCCAAAACCTGATGTCGGGGGTTCAAGTCCTCCACGGCGCGTTCGACGTCCCCACTTGCAGTTTCGTGGTTCCGAACATGGAGTTGGATCTACAACCCGGCGATGTGGTCAAGGTGCTCGAATCAGCCGCTCTCGGCTGGGTTCGAGCCCGTGTCATCCGGGTTAAATCCGGGGGCCGTGTGGTTGTTCAAAGTGATCAAGGTCGTGAATTCACGGCCAGGGGCAATCAAGTTCGCTTGATTGAACCGGCAGGCTTCCGTCCCTAGGGACAAGCCATCCGTTCGACGGTTCCAACGGCTCCAATCGGTTGACGATGGGACCTTCGATCACGGATACTCTTTAAGTCGCATCCGCGACGGCCTGAGGTCGCGATTCCCTGAAATTGCGAACCCTGATCCAGTTGCTTCTTGAAGCAGCCTGGAATTTCAAAGTCTGGGACTGTAGTTCAACCGGTTAGAGCACCGCCCTGTCACGGCGGAAGTTGCGGGTTCGAATCCCGTCAGTCCCGTTTCATTTCATCCCTTCAACTTGGAGGGTCCCTTGGTGAGCGCAGCGCAAACGGGTTCTTCGGCCGTCCGCGTGCGCCTGGCACCAAGTCCTACGGGAACCCTGCACATCGGCACGGCCCGAACGGCGGTCTTCAACTGGCTGTTTGCCCGCCACCAGGGCGGCAAGTTTTTGCTGCGGATCGAAGACACCGATCGGGAGCGTTCCAAGCCCGAATACACCGACAACATCCTCGAGGGCCTGCGGTGGCTTGGCCTCGATTGGGATGAAGAGCCCGTCATCCAAAGCGCCCGCATCGACATCCACCGGGAAGCCATCCAAGGGCTCCTGGATTCAGGCCATGCGTACCGCTGCTACGCCACGGAGGCCGAACTCACCGCCATGCGGGAGCTCCAGGCCGCCACCAAACAGGCCCCGCGCTACGACAACCGCCACCGCAACCTCACCCCTGAGCAGCAAGCCGCCTTTATCGCCGAAGGCCGGGAGGCCACGGTGCGCTTCCGCATCGACGATGGCGCCACCATCACCTGGAACGACCTGGTGCGCGGCCCCATGCGCTGGGCTGGCGCGGATCTGGGCGGCGACATGGTGATCGCCAGGCGGGCCCCCGCCGATCAAATCGGTGATCCGCTCTACAACCTCGTGGTGGTCATTGATGACGCTGCCATGGCCATCACCCATGTGATCCGCGGCGAAGACCACATCGCCAATACGGCCAAGCAATTGCTGCTTTACGCGGCCCTGGGCGCCGAGGTGCCCGTGTTTGCCCACACCCCCCTGATCCTCAACCAAGAGGGCAAAAAGCTCTCCAAACGCGATGGGGTGACCTCCATCGGCGACTTCCAAGCCATGGGCTATGCGGCCGAGGCCCTGGCCAACTACATGACCCTGCTCGGTTGGTCGCCACCCGAGGGCATGGATGAGCGCTTCACCCTGGAACAAGCCGCGGCCGTCTTTGGCTTCGAGCGGGTCAACAAGGCAGGGGCCCGATTCGATTGGGACAAGCTCAATTGGCTCAACGGCCAGGTGCTCCACGGGCAGGGACCCGCGGCGTTGCGCGACCAACTGCAACCCCTGTGGACCGCCAAAGGTTGGGGTGGGGCGGCCCCCAATCCCATGCACGCCGACGGGGCTTGGCAGGCGGATCTCTGCGAGCTGATTGGCCCATCCCTGACCCTGCTGGCCGATGGGGTCGAACAGGCTGAACCCTTCTTCACCTGCCCGCCCCTCAACGAAGCGGCCCAGGCCCAACTGGCAAGCGACGGTGCCCAACCAGCCTTGGCGGCTTTGCTGGCGAGGCTCAACGATGGCCCCCTCGACTCCGATCAAGCCCAGTTGCTACTGGGCGAAGCAGCCACGGCCGCCGGTGTCAAAAAGGGCGTGATCATGAAGAGCCTGCGCGCCGCCCTGCTGGGCAGCCTCCAGGGCCCCGACCTACTCGCCACCTGGTTGCTCCTGCACCGCAGTGGCGAGGACAGGGCCCGCATCCAGCGCAGCCTCTAGGGGCGCTCCCCCTAGCTGCTCCGGCTGCACCAGCCCCAGGCCCTTGGCCAGGGCGGGGGCGGTGAAGCCCTGAATACCCACGGTGAGCAGGATGGTGAGGAACACCAATCCCTTCAAGGCCCCAGCACCGGCAATGCCAGCCTCCTGGAGCTGGATAGCAAACAGGCTGGCCACCGCTGCGGTCACGATGCCGCGGGGGGCAATCCAGCTGAGCATCAACTTGTCGCGCCAACCCAGGGAGGGCAGGCCAATGCCACCAACCTGGATGACGATCCAACGGAAGACCATCAAGGCCAAGACACAGGCCACCCCACCCCAACCCAAGGGGCTGAGCTCACCCCAGGACAGATCCGCTGCCAGCAGGGGAAACAAGACGGTGATGGCCAACTGGGCCAACTGACTGATCAGCTCATCGAGCTGGCTGGCCTCCGCATCGAGCCGCAAACCCACAACCACCCCGGCACTGACCGCTGCCGGTAAACCCGCCTCTGGCAACAGGGCTTGGGCACCACTCACCAGCAAAAACAGCATGCCCAGGCTGAGCTGCAGCTTGAGGCCGTCGGACTTGGGGGGCAGGCGCTTGAGCACCTCCACCAGCAACCAACCCCCCAGGGCGCCGATCGCCACGCCGCCGCCGAGCCGCAACGCCAACAGGGCGGCCACATCCTGCCAACTATCGAGATCCCCCAACGCCAGTTGCAGCAGCAGCAGGGCCAGCACAGCGCCAGCCGGCTCCAGGATCAGGCCTTCCGCTTCCAGCAGCCGCCCCAAGCCTGGAATCAGGCGCATCTGCTGCACCATCGGCGTGACCACCGTGGGCCCAGTGGCCAGGGCAATCGCCCCAAACACCCAGGCCAAGGGCCAGGGCAACCCGGCCAAGTGATGGGCAAACAAAGCCCCACCCACCAAACCGAGCACGCCCCGCACCAACACCAACTGCACCACGGCCCGCTGGAGGTCGCGGCCGGCCAGGCGCAAATTCAGGCCGCCATCGAACAACACCAAGCTCACCAGCAAACCCACCAAGGGCTCCAGCCCCCGGCCAAGGGTTTCTGGCTGCACCAAATCCAAGCCAGCCCGGCCAACGAACAACCCGGTGGCCAGCAGGAGCACCACGGCAGGCAGGCTGGTGAGCCGTGCCACCAACTGGGCCAAAGCACCGGCGAAAAACGCCTCTCCCCAGAGCAATTCCATCAGGTCAATCGTCGAGGGAGCCGTAGAGGGGTTCGACCCGGATGCCAATCACAGCACTCGAACGCACCACCAAATACTCTCCCTCAAGATCGCCCATCGGCACATTCACAAAGGTGTCGGCTGCGGGAGATGACGACGAGGCCGCTGTCAGAACCCCGCCGTACCACTGCTGGAAGGCTTCCAGGGTTTTGAAGTGGGCGATTTCGCTCTGTCCACCACTGAGATGCAGGTGCACGGCGTAGCGCCGGGGGGTGCGGGCCATGGCAGGGGTTGGCCCAGGGGGCCTTTGCTCCCCTCAGGATGCCGGATCACTCAAGAGTGCCCCGCCCAACCTGCTCTGGCAGGCTGGGCCCACCCCAATTGATCCAGGGCCGAAGGGCTTGCCATGCCAGCACAAAAGCCCTTGCTGCTACTGGTCGACGGCCATTCCCTCGCCTTTCGGAGTTTTTATGCCTTTTCCAAAGGCGGTGAAGGGGGCCTGAGCACCAAGGAGGGCGTACCCACTTCGGTCACCTATGGCTTTCTCAAAGCCCTGCTCGACAACTGCAAGGGCCTAGCCCCCCAAGGGGTGGTGATTGCCTTTGATACGGCAGAGCCCACCTTCCGGCACGTGGCCGACGAGGCCTACAAGGCCCACCGCGACACAGCCCCCGAGCACTTCTTTGCAGACCTGGCCAACCTGCAAACCATCCTCGAAGACTCCCTCGATATTCCCCTCTGCATGGCGCCGGGCTACGAGGCCGATGACGTGCTCGGGACCCTGGCCAACCGGGCTGCCAACCAGGGCTGGCGGGTGCGGATCCTCTCCGGTGACCGGGATCTGTTCCAGCTGGTCGACGACCACCGCGACATCTCCGTGCTGTACATGGGGGGTGGTCCCTATGCCAAAAACAGCGGTCCCACGGACATTCGCCGCGACGGGGTGATCGCCAAGCTCGGCGTCACCCCGGAGGAGGTGGTCGACCTCAAGGCGCTGACGGGCGATTCCTCCGACAACATCCCCGGCGTCAAGGGGGTGGGTCCGAAAACCGCCATCAGCCTGCTCCAATCCTTCGAACATGTGGATGGCATCTATGCCGCCCTCGATGGCCTTGATGGCCCCAAGGCCAGCAACGGCCCCCTCAAAGGGGCCCTGATCGAGAAGCTGCGGGCCGACAAGGAGAACGCCTACCGCTCGCGGATGTTGGCCGAGATCCTGATCGACATCCCCCTCCCCAGGGAGCCCCGGCTGGAGCTGGGTGCGGTCAAAGCCGAAGCCCTCGCCGGCAGCCTCGAGGAGCTGGAGCTCTTCAGCCTGGTGCGCCAGGTGCCCAACTTCGCCACGATTTTCTCCAGCCAGCCCCCGGATCTTTCGGAGCTCGAAGCGGCCCAGGCAACCAAAGCTTCTGCAGCCTCGAGCCCAATCCCTGCCGATCCAACAGCTGCCAATCCGCCAGCCACCAATTCCCCAGGGACTGACTCCCCTGGGACTGATTCGGCAGCCACCCATCCCGCCGCAGGCCAACCGACCCTTGAGCCCCAGCTGATCAGCAGCACCGCTGAGCTCGAGGCCCTGGTGGGGCGGTTGATGGCCGCCAGGGATACCGCCCATCCCATCGCCCTCGACACCGAAACCACCGATCTCAACCCGTTCAAAGCTGAGCTGGTGGGGATGGGTTTCTGCTGGGGGCCAGGGCCAGCGGATCTGGCCTATCTGCCGATTGGCCACCACCCCCCCATGGCCGCCGATCTGCTCAGTGCGGCTCCCGAAGCCCCACCCCAACTTCCCTTGGCTGCTGTGGTGAGTGCCCTGGCCCCCTGGTTGACCAGCCCAGACCACCCAAAAAGCCTGCAAAACGCCAAGTACGACCGGTTAATCCTGTTGCGCCATGGCCTGGCCCTCGGTGGCGTGGTGATGGACACCCTGCTTGCCGATTACCTGCGTGATGCCAACGCCAAACACGGCCTTGATGCCATGGCCGAGCGCAACTTTGGCTTTACCCCCACCAGCTTCAGCGACCTTGTGGCCAAGGGTGCCAACTTCGCCTCGGTGCCGATCGAGGTTGCGGCCCTCTATTGCGGCATGGACGTGCACCTCACCTGGAAGCTCACCCAGCTGTTGGGCCGGCAACTCCAGGACCTCGGCGAAGCCTTGACGCCCCTGCTGCGGGAGGTGGAGCTGCCGCTGGAGCCTGTGCTGGCAGCCATGGAAGCCACCGGCATCCGCATCGACATCGCCTACCTCCAGGAGCTCTCGGCCGAATTGCTCGCCACCCTCACCGCCCTGGAAGCCCAGGCCAAAGAGGCCGCCGGCAGCGATTTCAACCTGGCCTCCCCCAAGCAACTGGGCGAATTGCTGTTCGACACCCTGGGCCTCGATCGCAAAAAATCGCGCAAAACCAAAACGGGCTGGAGCACCGATGCCGCCGTACTCGAGAAGCTGGAGGCCGATCACCCGGTGGTGCCCTTGGTGCTGGAGCACCGCACCCTGAGCAAGTTAAAGAGCACCTATGTGGACGCCCTACCCGCCCTGGTGGAACCAGAAACGGGGCGGGTGCATACCGATTTCAACCAGGCCGTCACCGCCACCGGCCGGCTCTCCAGCAGCAACCCAAACCTGCAAAACATCCCGATTCGCACGGTATTTTCCCGACGAATTCGCAAAGCCTTTTTGCCCCAGGAGGGTTGGCACCTGATCAGCGCCGACTACTCCCAAATCGAGCTGCGCATCCTCACCCACCTCTCGGGGGAGGCGGTGCTCGTGAACGCCTACCAACAGGGAGACGATGTGCATGCCCTTACCGCCCGCTTGCTGCTGGAAAAAGAGAACATCACGCCCGATGAGCGGCGGCTGGGCAAGACGATCAATTTCGGCGTGATCTACGGCATGGGTGCCCAGCGCTTTGCCCGCGAAACCGGGGTGAGCCAGGCCCAGGCCAAGGAGTTTTTAAGCAAGTACAAGCAGCGCTACCCCAAGGTGTTTGCCTTCCTGGAGCTGCAAGAACGGCTGGCCCTCAGCCAGGGCTATGTGGAGACAATCCTGGGCAGGCGGCGGCCCTTCCCCTTTGATCCCAACGGTTTGGGTCGCCTTAGGGGCAAAGATCCCCTCGCGATCGACCTCGAGGTGGCCCGCCGGGGCGGCATGGAGGCCCAGCAACTGCGCGCCGCGGCCAACGCCCCCATCCAGGGTTCCTCTGCCGACATCATCAAGGTGGCCATGGTGCAGTTGCACCACAGGTTGGAAAGCACCGGCCTGGCCGCCAGGCTGCTGCTCCAGGTGCACGACGAACTGGTGCTCGAAGCCGCCCCCGAGGCCCTGGATGCGGTGGTCACCCTGACGCGTGAAACCATGGAAAACGCCGTCACCCTCTCGGTGCCTCTTGTGGTGGAAACCGGGGTGGGCCCGAACTGGATGGAAGCGAAATGACAGCAGCCCCCATGGCCCTTCAGCTCACCAACACCCTCACCCGCCGCACCGAAACCTTCGTGCCGCTGGAACCCGGCAAGGTGAGCATCTACTGCTGCGGGGTAACGGTCTACGACCTCTGCCACCTGGGCCATGCCCGCAGCTACATCGCCTGGGACGTGCTGCGCCGCCACCTGATCTGGAGTGGCTACCAGGTGACGTTCGTGCAGAACTACACCGACATCGATGACAAGATCCTGAACCGCGCCGCCGCGGAGGGCAGCTCCATGGAGGCGGTGAGTGAGCGCAATATCGAGGCCTTCGTGGCCGACATGGCGTCGCTGAATATTCTGCCGGCCGATCGCATGCCCCGGGCCACCCAAAGCCTGGATGGGATTCGCGCCTTGATCAGCGAACTGGAAGCCAAAGGAGCCGCCTACTCCGCCGATGGGGATGTCTATTTCGCCGTGATGAAGCACGCCGGCTACGGCAAACTTTCCGGCCGCGACCTCGCCGAACAGCAATCCAACGCCGAGGGACGGGTCGCCGATGTCGAAGAGGCGCGCAAGCAGCACCCCTTTGATTTCGCCCTCTGGAAAGGAGCCAAGCCCGGTGAACCCAGCTTCCCCTCCCCCTGGGGCGCTGGCCGGCCTGGCTGGCACATCGAATGTTCCGCCATGGTGCGCGCCGAACTCGGCGACACCATCGACATCCACCTGGGCGGTGCAGACCTGATCTTTCCCCACCACGAGAACGAAATCGCCCAATCGGAAGCGGCCAGCGGCCACGAGCTCGCCCGCTATTGGCTGCACAACGGCATGGTGAACGTGGGCGGCCAGAAGATGAGCAAGTCGCTCGGCAACTTCACCACGATCCGGGCCCTGGTGGAAAGCGGTGTTTCAGCCATGACCCTGCGGCTCTTCGTGCTGCAGGCCCACTACCGCAAACCGCTCGATTTCACCCCCGAGGCCCTCGACGCCGCGGCCACCGGCTGGAAGGGGCTCAACGCCGCCCTCCAGTTGACGGCTGCCACGGGCCCGGCCCCCCAGGACGCCAACAAACCCCAACCGGAGATTCCCCAGGCCGGGGGCTTCCCTTGGGCCGATGCCCGCAGCCGTTTTGCGGCGGCCCTCAACGACGACCTCAACACCTCCGCCGCCCTGGCGGTGCTGTTTGAGCTGGCCAAGCCCCTGCGCGCTTTGGCCAACCGCATCGAGCGGGGCGATCCAGCCGCCGCAGCCGAGGCCCACCAAAGCGAGCTCGTCGCAAGGTGCGTCCTGCTGCAGGAACTCGCCGGCGTTCTGGGGCTCAAAATTGAAACGGACCCCGCCAAGGCAGACGCCTGGTCAAACGGACATCCCGGAGCGGGCGACGCTGAGATTCAGGCCCAGATCGAAGCGCGGCTTGCCGCCAAGGCCGCCAAAAACTTCCAGGAAGCCGATCGCATCCGCGACGGGCTCAAGGCCCAAGGCATCGAACTGATCGACAAGGGCGGCGGACTCACCGACTGGATTCGGGCTTAATCACCTGGATGCCCATCCAATCAGTCGTCCGTAGGGGCCGGCGGTGCCTGCTTGCCCTTCATCATCCCCTCGATTTTGCGGATCCGCTCCAAGGTGGTTTGCCACACCTCGAGCTGAAAGGCCCGATCCTTGGCCCCCGCAGCCACCGCCTGCTGGCAATCGCCCACCAGGGCATCGAGGTCCTGGCCCTGCTCAAAGGCATCCCAAAGCTCCCGCTCGAGCTTGGCCCGTTCAATGAAATTCCAGCGCTGCAGAAAACCGGGCAGATCAGCCATGGGTTGCCAGGACCGAACTCGGCCCATCGGGGTTGTCCCATGGTGCCGGGCAGCGCAGCCGCAGGGGCTTGCCCGTGGCCGGATGGCGAAACCGCAGGCCCCAGGCATGGAGCTTGAGGCGATCTGCCCCTGGTGCCGCCCCTTCTGCCACACCTGGCGCAGACCCGTAGATCGGATCCCCCAGGATCGGATGGCCGATCTGCTCGAGATGCACCCGCAATTGGTGGGAGCGGCCAGTGCGGGGCACGAGAAGAAGCCGGGCGATCGGCCGGCCCTGGCCATCCCAGCGCCGCTGCAGCACCCGCCAATGGGTGATGGCCGGCTTGCCGCCTTGGTCCACGGGCAAAGGGCCATAGCGGGGCGGCCGGGTGCCGATCCGGGCCAGGGGCCTATCGATTAGGCCGCCCTGGGCCCGGGGGTGACCTGCCACCTCGGCCCCATAGGCCTTGTGGATCGCGCGGGCCGCAAACAGGCCACTGAGCTGGCGGTGGACCCGTGGAGTGAAGGCCAGCAGCAGCAAGCCCGAAGTGTCGCGGTCGAGCCGGTGCACCAGGCGCAGCTCCGGCCAGCGCTGCTGGACCCGGGTGATGAGGGAATCGGCCAAGTCCGGCCCCAAACCGGGTTGGCTCAAAAGCCCAGAGGGCTTGTTAAAGGCCGCCAGATAGGGGTCTAGGTACAGAAGGCGGGGTTCCAGATCCACAGGGCCAATCCAGCGGGCAGGGGCGATGGGAAACTGGAGCGCCGAAACCTACAGGGGCCCCAGCCGTGAAAGCCATCAGCGTGCTGGGATCCACCGGTTCGATCGGCACCCAAACCCTCGAGATCGTGGAGGATTTCCCCGATCGCTTCAAGGTGGTGGCCCTGACGGCAGGGCGCAACCTCGACCTCCTGATTCAGCAGATTCAGCGCCACGCCCCCGAGGTGGTGGCCCTGGCCGATGCCGAGCTGGTGGCCAGCCTGAAGGCCCGGCTCAACGCCCTCGAGCCCAGCCAGCGCCCGGCCAAGCTGCCCGAAATCCTGGGCGGCCCCGACGGCATCTGCGTGGCGGCGGCCTGGTCCAGCGCCGATCTGGTGGTGACCGGGATCGTCGGTTGCGCCGGCCTGCTGCCCACCCTGGCTGCGGTGCGCGCCGGCAAGGATCTGGCCCTGGCCAACAAAGAAACCCTGATCGCCGCTGGCCCGGTGGTGTTGCCGGAATTGGCCAAGAGCGGTTCGCGGCTGTTGCCCGCCGATTCCGAACACTCGGCCATCTTCCAGTGCCTGCAGGGCACGCCCTGGGCCGACACCGCCCGCCTCTCCACGGGCATTCCCACCCCGGGGCTGCGCCGCATCCAGCTCACCGCCTCAGGCGGCGCCTTCCGCGATTGGGACGCGGCGGATCTCGTGAAGGCCACCGTGGCCGATGCCACCAGCCATCCCAACTGGAGCATGGGCAAAAAGATCACGGTGGATAGCGCCAGCCTGATGAACAAGGGGCTCGAAGTGATCGAAGCCCACTACCTCTTCGGCCTGGATTACGACCACATCGAGATCGTGATCCACCCCCAATCGATCATCCATTCGATGGTGGAGTTGGCCGATTCCTCAGTGCTCGCCCAGCTGGGATGGCCCGACATGAAGCTGCCGATCTTGTATTGCATGAGCTGGCCGGAGCGGCTGGAAACCCCCTGGCGCCGCTTGGATCTCACCGAAGTGGGCCAACTCAACTTCCGCAAGCCAGACCCCAGCAAATACCCCTGCATGCAACTGGCCTACGCCGCCGGTCGGGCTGGCGGCACCATGCCAGCGGTGATGAACGCCGCCAACGAGCAGGCCGTGGCCCTCTTCCTTGAGGAACAGGTGCATTTCCTCGATATCCCCAGGCTGATCGAACGGGTGTGTGATCGCCACCGGGTGGATCTCACCAGCAACCCCTCCCTGGACGACGTGCTCGCCATCGACACCTGGGCCCGTCAGGCGGTGCAGGTAGCTGCAGCCCAAACAGTGGGATCACCCGTGTGAAGAACGCCGGTGTGATCGCCCATCACCTGCTGCTCTGCGCCACCCCCAGCAAGGCCCTCTGTTGCCCCGATCCCTGCCTTGGCCTGGCCAGCTGGGAAACCCTGAAGCGCCTGGTGCGGGAGCTAGGCCTCGAAAAACCCGATCGCCCAGGCGGGGTGGTGCTGCGCACCAAGGCCGACTGCCTGCGCATCTGCGCGGCGGGGCCGGTGCTGCTGATCTGGCCGGAGGGGATCGTCTACGGCGGTGTCACGGCGGAGCGGATCGAGCGGATCGTGCATGAGCACGTGATTGGCGGCCATCCGATCGAGCCCTGGATCGTGCAACGGCAGCCGTTTCAAGGCTTTTCCCCACCACCGGCTCCCTAGGCCACCAGAGCGCTGAGCCACTGGACAGCCACTGCATCACTCCAGGAGCCCAGCGGCCCATCCCCCACCCCGTGGAAACCGTTGTGGCCGCCCTTGGCTGGGATGCAAACCTCCATCCCCCTTTGGTTTCCCCCATTCATCCCTGTATTCAGCCCTAATACGAGCTGGTGGAGGGCATCCACGGGTACCCAAGGGTCGTCGGCGGCATGCACCAGCAACAGAGGAGCCCGGGAAGGCGATTGGTCGTTGAGCAGGCTGGCCAGTGGACTGGCTTCGGCGTAGTAGTGATCGACCGAGTGATAGCCCCAGCGGGGCGCGGTGATCGCCGCATCGAAGGCGCGAATCGTTCTTGGCCCGCCCCCCACCAGCAAGGCCTGGCGCTCCTGGCCGCTCACACCAAAGGGATCGGCGAGGGTTTGGACCACCAGGCGCTGCAGCAACCAGCGTTGGTAGATCCAATTGCGGGGCCGCCCAATGGCCTGGGAGCAGGCGGCGAGATCCAGGGGGCTGCTCGCCGTGACCAGGCCATCGAGGGCCTGGGGTTGCTCCCGCAACGCGTTGAGCAGCATCGTGCCCCCCAGCGACAGCCCCACCCCCAGGAGCGGCAGGGAACCGGCCATGGCCCGTGCCTTCGCCACCACCGGTAGCAAATCGGCATTGCAACTGGCCGCATAGGTGCCGGCCGCCAGGGCCCGGCCTGGCCCGGCCCCCCGCAAATTGAGGCGCAACACGGCAAAACCGGCCCGTTGCAGGCACAGGGCTTGGCGGCGCACCCCCTCCCGGGCACTGCTGCCTCCCAAGCCATGCACCACCAGGACCAGGCCTTTGGCCGGGCCGGTGATGGGCGGATCATGCAGCGCCACAAGGCGCCCTCCCCGGCCAGGCGCCCCAGGCCCCACCCCAGGCCCAGGCCCCGAGGAGATTGGCTCGAGATCAATGGTGATCGGTTCGCCCCGATCGGCGGGCAGGGGCAGCGGGCGGATGGTGTCCCGCAGGGTTTGCAGATCGGGCCCAAGCCAGGGCCAGCGCTCCTGAAACGAGGCCGCAGCTCGCACCATCGCCACCAATCCCACCCCCAGGCCAGCCACCTTCGCACCCCTGGGATGCCACCAGAGCCTGGAGTGGCCATCGGCGCGCAGGGCCCTGGCTGGTCACAATGGAGTCATGGCTCCCCCCTCCTTTGACCTCGGCTTGGGTGTAGCCAAGCGCCAAGCGCTACCTGCGTTGCGCTTGCAACCCAGGCAGTGGCAGAGCCAATTGGTCCAGCTGTTACGGGCGCGCCTGGGCCAACAAGCCACCAATGGGAACGCCGCTGATGTACTGATCCATGCCGGACCCGGGGCCGGCAAAACCCTGGGGGCCCTGTTCAGCTTCCACAAGCTGCACCAGGAACAGCGGCTGGATCGCTTTGTGGTGTTCTGCCACCGCAGCTCGATTGCCAACCAGTGGCACCAGGCCGCAGAGCGCCTCGGCCTGCGCCTGCTCCCCTGGGATCCGGAGCTGGGGCTTGGGGCCCTCCCAAAAAGCGACGACTGGCATGGCCTGCTGCTCAGTTACCAGAGCGCGGGCCGCCATCGTCAACGGCTGCAGCAGGAACTCCCTAAGGCAGGGATTGGCCGCTGGATGGCCATTGCCGATGAGGTGCACCACCTTGGCTTGGACCCCGACGAACCGGAGGCCGCTGCCTGGGGCCATGCCTTCAGCCACCTCACCGCAGGCGCCCAGCTGCGCCTAGGCCTTACTGGCACCCCGTTTAGGGCCGACAACCTGGCCTTTTGCGCCGCCAGGCGGGTGAAGGTGCGCGAAGGCCAGCAGATCATTGAGCGCATCGCCCCCGACCTGAGCGTCGAACCACGCCAGCTGATTGCCGCAGGAGATGTGCGCCCCCTCGAATTTCGCTTCCAGGACGGCTGGGTGGAACATGGCCGCCGCCACGAACCGGGCGACACCGAAACATCCCCCCTCTCGGCGGAGAGCCGGGAAAGCTGGCGCTCCCGCAACCTGCGCCGGGCGATTCGCCTCGGCGACAGCAGCAGCATCGCCCTGCGGCTCCTACTCAATGCCCGGCGGCGACTTGAACGGGTTCGCAGCGTCCATCCCGAAGCTGGCGGACTGGTGATCGCCCGGGACATCGCCCATGCCCGCCAACTCACGGCCCTGCTCGCCGAAGAAGGCGATCGGGTGCAACTGGTGCACTCCCAGGATGCCGATGCCGCAAACCGGCTGATGGCCTTTCAAGCAGGTGAGGGCGATTGGCTGGTGAGCATCGACATGTGCTCCGAGGGCTTTGACGCACCGCGCCTGCGGGTGGTGGCCTACCTCACCACCGTGGTGACCCGCAGTCGTTTTGTTCAGGCGATCACCCGAGCCGTGCGCATGGACAGCACCCGCTCCTCGATCGAAGCGATCCCCAGGGACGCTTCCTACGTCTTTGCACCGGCCGACCCCCTGCTGATCAGCTACGCCCGCAGCTGGTCGCTGAGCGAGCCCTACCTGGTGAGACCCAAGGTGGTTGCCGCCGATACGGCCCTTGGTGGAGCGGGGGGAGCCAGCGGCCTTCCCCTGGAAGCGATCCAAGAACAACTCGGCGCCGTCATCCGAATGGGTGGGCCTGAATTACCTGCATTCCCGCGGCGGATTGCATAATAATTCACTGCGGATTGCAGCAATTCCAGCAATCACAGTGCCGCAAATTTGCGACGTTGTGTCAACCGATACCCTCACACGGCCCATGGCCAGGCAGCGTGGTCCCAACCAAGGGGGACACGGACAGATGGAAGCTTCCGTCGAACGCCGACTCACCGTTGCTGTTAGCTGGGCCCTCGCCCGCGCAGCAACCCTCGACACCCTCGAGCATTTCGAGGAAAGCTATGCCCTCAACGAAGAGTTTCGGGAGTGGCTGCTGTGCCTGGAGGAACGCCCTGACCTCCTCGAAGCCACCGTGCTGATGGTGCCCACAAACCTGAGACATAGCTCCAGGGTTGAAGGCGACGGTCTCCTGGAAATCTGAAGCCGCAAGACATCCAAGTAGCCAGGACTTCAAGCTGGCCAGGATTCAGCCCAAATCCGAATAAAATCGAAAGAAAATCTAAATAAACTCCGAATTAAATCCCAGTTGATTTCAAATCGAGGCCGAAACCAGGCTCCGTGCATGACGCGCCAAGCCAATCACCGCAGCGCCAAATCGCCAAGGGACGAAGCCGCTCCCCTAAACTCAACTCATACTCAATCCGCTTAAGCCGTGAGCGCAGGTCGTCCCGCCGTTGAAAACCTTGTCATCGTTGGATCCGGACCCGCGGGGTACACCGCGGCCATCTACGCCGCCCGGGCCAACCTCAACCCCCTGCTGATCACCGGATTCCAGGACGGTGGCATCCCTGGCGGTCAACTGATGACCACCACCGACGTGGAGAACTTCCCCGGCTTTCCAGACGGGGTGTTGGGGCCAGTCCTGATGGACAAAATGAAGGCCCAGGCCGTGCGCTGGGGCACCCACCTGGTGGAAGCCGATGCCGATGGCATCGACCTTTCAGCTCGACCCTTTCGGATCCAGGCCGACGGAGAGACCTTCCACGCCCAAGCCCTGATCATCGCCACCGGCGCCAGTGCCAACCGGCTGAACCTGCCCAGCGAACAGCGGTTCTGGAGCCGGGGCATCAGTGCCTGCGCCATCTGCGATGGCGCCACGCCCCAATTTCGGGGCGAAGAATTGGCGGTGGTGGGGGGCGGAGACTCCGCCTGCGAAGAGGCCGTATACCTCACCAAGTACGGCAGCCGGGTGCACCTGATCGTGAGGGGCAGCCGCCTGCGGGCCAGTGGCGCCATGGCCGACCGGGTGCTGGCCAACCCGAACATCACCGTGCATTGGAACCGCCAACTGGTGGATGTGTCAGGAGACGACTGGCTTGGCAGCCTCAGCCTGCGCGATGCCACCGGCCCCGAAGCGGCTGGCGCCATCGAAACCCTCAGCGTGCGGGGACTCTTCTACGCGATTGGCCACACCCCCAACACCCACCTTGTGCAAGGCCAGCTCGCGCTCGATTCCCACGGCTATGTGATGACCAAGCCCGGCAGGCCCGAAACCAGCCAGGAAGGGGTCTATGCCGCTGGCGACGTGGCCGATGCCGAATGGCGCCAAGGGGTCACGGCGGCCGGTAGTGGTTGCCAGGCCGCCCTGGCGGCCGAACGCTGGCTCAGCCACCACGACCTGGCTGTCACCGTGAGCCACAACCCGGTGGACCCCAAGCCCAGCGGCGAACCCGTGGCCACGGCCGAAAGTGACGCCGAGAATTTCGAGGCCAATGGCCTCTGGCAGAAGGGCAGCTATGCCCTCCGCAAGCTCTATCACGACAGCCCAAGGCCCGTCTTGGTGGTGTACACCTCACCCAGCTGCGGCCCCTGCCACGTGCTGAAGCCCCAGCTCAAGCGGATCCTGGATGAATTGGGCGGTGCCGCCCAGGGGGTGGAGATCAACATCGAAGCCGATCCCGAGATTGCCCAGCAGGCGGGTGTCACAGGCACACCAACGGTTCAGCTGTTCTTCCAAAAAGAGCTGAAACAGACTTTCCGCGGCGTCAAACAACGCAGCGAATTCAAGGCCGCCATTGAAGAGCTCTTAAACGCAAGCAGCCAAGATTGAATCCCTAGCGCCGGCGCGGACCACCCGGGCGGTTGCCGCCTGGGCGAGGACCGGCTGCTGCGTTGCGCTCCCGGTAAGTGATGCGACCGCGGGTGAGGTCGTAGGGGCTGATCTCCACAAGCACCTTGTCGCCGGCCAGGAGTTTGATTCGAAACTTGGTGAGCTTGCCGGCTGCGCGGCACAGGCACTGGTGACCGGCTGGCTGCTCCAGGGTGACCAGGTAAAACCCGTTCCCCTGCTCCTTTTCGATCACACCGGAAGTCTCAATCATGCAGCTGGGCGCTCAGAAGGATCAATCGCTGCTTCCACCTTAATTGTCGCCCGCCGGGGGATAGGGTCGCAGGGTTGGTCTCCGGACCGCGCCCCCCAGCCATTCAACCCATGATCCTCCCTCCGATTGCCTTGGATCTGGGACTGCTGCTCATCTCCATCGGCGCGGTCAACCTTTGGAAAGCCCGCAAATCCTGAAGAGGGCTCCTGACCACCCTGCTCTTCCACAAGCCCTACGGGGTGCTGAGCCAGTTCACGCCGGAAGCGGGCAGCCGCTGGCGATGCCTGGCTGATTTCATCACGGTTCCAGAGGTCTACGCGGCCGGTCGCCTGGATGCCGACAGCGAAGGGCTGCTGCTACTCACCAGCAACGGCAGGTTGCAACAACGGCTCACCGACCCAGGCTTTGGCCATTGGCGCCGCTATTGGGTCCAGGTTGAAGGGGATGCGGCCAGCCAGCCCCAGGCCATCCGCCAACTCGAAACCGGCCTGATGATCCAGGGGCACCCCACCCTGCCGGCCCAAGCCCGCGTCATTGGCCCCCCCCAGCTTCCTGATCGGGATCCACCGATTCGCCACAGGGCATCGATTCCCACCAGCTGGCTTCAGATCGAGCTGCGGGAAGGCCGCAACCGGCAAGTGCGACGCATGACTGCTGCCGTGGGGCTACCAACCCTTCGGCTGGTGCGGGTCGCGATGGATTTGATGGATGGTGAAGAGCCCCTCAACCTCGATGGCCTCAGCCCAGGCTGTTGGCGCTCGGTCAACGACAACGAAGAGCAGCGGCTGCTACGGATTTTGCAGAAGCCGACATCCGCCCTTTCCACCCAAGCCTCGCCCGGACGGGGAGGTCGGGCTGGAGGCGGGAAATTAGGGCGCAGAGGGGGTGGCGGATAGGGAGGCTTCGCTGACTTGGGGGATGGGGGTGGAACTCCAGTCGCTGGGCTCGCAGGTGGCAGTAGCAGCAAGGCGTTGGTGCAAGCCATAGGCGCCCAACCATTCAAGCCATTGCGGCTCAACCGGCCAGGGTGTGGAGACTGGATGAAGCCGCTGATCGCTGGGCATGGCCATTCTCGGCAGGCTCAGAACGATGGCTGGGGCTGGGCTTAGATCAAGCCTGCCGCGAACCAAACCAGGCTGTAGCACCAAAACCTCTGAATAGACGCCGCTACTACTGAGTTGGTTCCAGATTGTCTCGATCTGCCTGGAAAGCCCAGATGCAGAGGGTTCTGCTTCTGGGCCGCCGTTCGCAAAAGGCAAGTCAAGGGCAGCCAACAGTTCTGCCTGGCCACTTTCTAATTGGAGAGCCACCAGTTCGGCTGGGCCATCCAGGGGAAAGCTGCGCTGAATGACCAGCACCCTAGGCAGCTTGGGCCTACCAGAACCAAGGCCTGATAACGCATCTGGACTGGGAATCTCGAAACCCCGAAAGGCCTTGCAAATTTAGACGATCTAGATCGTCCATCTAGTTCGGCAAACGGAAGAGGTCAGCCATGGCTTGAGCTACCTCCTGCTAGAGCGCTAGAACCTTGAGAGCCCCATCCCGAGATGGGCGACTCTTGGGCGAAACCTTGAACGAGGCCAATCACTCAGAGACAGGATTGAATCTCCCTCACGGTCTGCAGCTGCCCGTAGTAGTAGTTCGCGCGGGAACGCCGATCGGGATCCTCCAGGCTGTCGAGGGCATCGAAACCCAGGCTTTGCCAGAGCTCATGGCCGCAGGCCCGGTTGACCTCATCGACGGCTTCGCTCTCGAGATTGGCCAAGCGGCGCTGCAGGTTTTTGATCTGGGCCACCGACATCGCCGAACACGTGCACTGCAGAGATAGTACAGACGCACTGATGACTTGACTAGGGCTCAGAAGGGCAGTTTCTTCTTGGCGTCCTTGTCGAGGTCGGCCTCCATCTCGCGCAGGCGCTTGAGGATCGTGTCGTAGTACTCCTTGAGGTAGGACTCCAGGCCCGTTGTTTCCGCGGGATCCAGGCCAAAGGCGGCGTAGCTGGCCTCCATGGGCGCATCCAGGCTCTTCCCGCTTCCCGAGACCGCATCGAAGCTGAGCCGTTCGGCCACATTGAGGCTGGCCTCGAAAAAGCTGGTCACTCCCCGCATCGCCTGAATCAGGACCGGCGGTACCCGAAACATCCGGGCATCCTTGCCCGTGGAGCGCTCGCAGAGCTGGGTAATTTCGCTCGTGGTCCAAGCCCTCGGGCCCACGACCGGGAACGCCTGGCGGCTGGTAGCGGGATGGTCGAGGGCGGCCACCGCAAAGCGGGCCACATCCTGGGTGTTCATGTAAGCAATGGGCGTGGGTGCCCCGCTCACCCACACGGTCTGGCTTTCCAACACCGGAATCGCAAACTGGCTGATCAGGCCCTGCATGAAGGCCACACCCCGCAGGATCGTGAAGTCGAAATCGGAAGCCTGCAGCCACTGTTCCGTACAGGCCTTGATATGCATCAACGGCACCTCCGGATAGGTCTCGGCATCGAGGAGGGAG